>Ga0209671_1005087_pt1 | contig 13215 bp, 11 predicted proteins | sample WorMetHERISLAND2_2_FD_187401 | JGI IMG/M metagenome (GOLD analysis project Ga0209671, IMG submission 187401) | Marine gutless worms symbiont microbial communities from Max Planck institute for Marine Microbiology, Germany - Olavius geniculatus... | ecosystem: Host-associated > Annelida >... | reverse complement strand
ATATAAAACGTTATCTCTTTCTAAGTGTTTTGGCGTATCGACATTAACTAAAATGGTACTTATGATGGTGCTATGTTGCTCTTTCTGTTTGGTTTGAACAGTACTTGTCATGACGTCTTTATCATCAAACACGGTGTGCCTTCTACTGGTAATAATTAACGTCCTGATAATATAATAATTGAAAATTACGGACTTATATATAGTTGGCAACTCGAGTCGATTTGGAATTATATAGGTTTCAGTAACATGACTCACAAATTGGCTGAGTCGCTTTCGTTGTATACGATGTCGTCTAAAAAGTGATATAAACTAATAGCTTTTGTGAGATGACTGTTATCTATAGCGAGATGCGCAGCGTTCATAAAATTTCTGTCGCTTTCTTTACATTATCATGAGAACTCTGGATATTTGTACGACGTCATTAACTGATTAGACCTACGTACTGCTGAAAATGCGAGACGATGTGGCATGCATCATTAAATGAGAAAAAGTGACAAGAGAACATGCTAGCCTTTCCGTGTCATGCAGAAAATATTTAGACGTGACCAATACATTATTATTGTGATTTTAGTGCATAGTTTAATGTTTTTTTCTATATATTGTGCTCTGCGACACAATTTCGGTTTTTAAAATTTTTTTGCAACTTGTAGCAAGTGAAGGTAGCACGAAAGATTGGCTGCACTGCAGAGCACTAGTGCATGCGAGCACGAGGCGTTATTGAACGTGAGTCTGTGACTGGGCGGTGCGCTGTCTCTGGGGTAGGATTACTGATAGCCGGAGACTGACAGCGAACGGACGTCCCTGAGTTGTCACGCCGGTGTTTCACTATCACGCCTATGACACGCCGGATGGACGAGACTGAAACGCATATAAAAAGCGCGTCAGCATCACTCGTCCCGTACCGGTTGTCATTGGTACGCTACATCACTTTTGTTAATGTATTTCCGGTGCCGGGAAACGAGCAAAATAGAATACAATGCACTAGAACGGAAGAGAACAGAATAAAACGTAGTGGAATCGAATCGAATCGAATCGAATAACTTCAGCTGGGTAGTGCTGCTGGTTAATTTGCAGGATGGGACAGCCGTCGTCTAGCATGTCAACAGTGGACAGGATGTTGGTCGCTCTGTTGTCGTTCTGGGTCTGTATCTCGGTGGTCGGCAACGCGTCGGTGATCGCGTGCATCTGGAAGACATCGCAAGACAACAAAAAGTTCACGGGTCGCAGTTCGCTGACGAGCACAGAGATCCTCATCATCAGCCTGGCCGTCAACGACATCTTACTCGCAGGCATCGTGCTGCCGCAGAAGATACACGATATCTCGCATACTCACGACTATTTCGAGTGTACGTTTTATTTCTTACTCCGACTTCTTGCAATGCTTATTGATTCATTCCGTAGTTTTAACTGTACATTATTTGTCTATTTAGTGTCGCCAGCGATAACCCACGCCTTTGTAATTAAAGCCACAGATGTTTTACTGTGTTACGCGTTTTAAGAACCATTTATCAATGTAGGACCTATGTACGTAATTATGCGTGTAAGCCTTTGTGTAGAAGCTGTGGGTTCATATTGCACGAGGCGCAGAAAGTTAAAAATAAGCAGCAACAGGTAGATGAATATAATAGGTCTATATTAAATTAATAATAATGCGTCATCTAGACACTCATTTCACTTTTCTGCTGCAGTTGCACTTAATAATAGAAGTAAAGATGCACACGCTTGTTTTTTTGCATCATTAAACATCATCATTCGCGGTTTAACCAAGCCTATTTATGACTTTCCCCGTGCACACTGCACACTGCACCGCAATTGTTAGACATTAGTCAAATGCAGGCAATTTATTTTATCCGAAATTTGAGGAGTTTTCGCTATGACTAGATCGTCCATATTGGAGCTAAGGCGAACGAATGTCCTAAGCTAATAATTCTTCTTCGTGTAACTACTGTCCGAGTGACCCAGTCTGTACAGCAACGAAACGAGCGAATTTGCTGTTGGTGCTGACAGTTACATTTTGTGTGCTAGAATATGCACATTACACTGCCGTTTGTTTGCAACAAGGACTTCATTATTAGGTGGAATTGCTTCTTGAAGCTATAGCTACACATTTCTTCGTCTGTTCTTCTGTCTTCTGTCGCAATCGTGCATCCTGCCTAAACTGTGTGACGAATTTTGATACCATTTGACAGGTGCACTTGTAAATAAATTTAAATAAGTAAACAAATTTATATAACGCACATAACGTCGGCGAGCAATTCGCCGAATCTAAGACAACCACGTGACACATTGTGTTGAGCGGGTGTCCCTGATTCCCAGGGGAATGGGAGATTTTGGGGTAAAGCCTTCAACCTAAACACGCAAGTGCAAATTGCTGCTGTCAGCAAGCAAATAGAAACGAGGATCGATTTCTCCCTTTTCCAAATTACTTTGTACTCTTATATTGCGTTGCAGCAAACGTGCAGTGTAAGCTGGTAAATGCTCTGCCAGTGCTGTGTATAACCGCTGGAATCTACACGATGGTCGTCGTGTCCGTGGAGCGCGTGCGCTGCGTCCTGCCAGCACGAGGCAGTGATGTTCCGACACCAGACAGTCGCTCCATCGGTGTGAGAGGTACAGTCGTAGCACTCGTTATTGTCTGGATGTTGTCCACGGTCATTGCTGTCCCGGCAGCGGTCAACTTCGACGTCGGCGTGGTGGATGACCCTGGAGAGAGCAACCACTCGTTGGTGGTCTGCCATGCAACGTGGAACAGTCTCCAGACATCTATCTTACTCAGTCAGACACTTTTTATTGACGTTGCGGCGCTATACAGTGACTTGCTTTTTAGGCGTCGTGTATAAGTTGACTTTGTTATGATTATTATTTCTTTATTTTTAATCGTGGAACAGTGTTCAGACGTCCGTCTACTCGCTGTTCGTGCTCGTTGTTTCGTACCTTCTGCCGCAGATGGTGCTCTACATCAACTACGGTCGTCTGGCAGCCTATCTGTGGCGTCGGCGTCGCATCGTCGCTGCAGCCAGGACACAGTTCACCAGTAAAGGTAGCAGGACCGCTACAACGAGCGGCGGTACAGCCAGCGGGGCGACACCTGTTGCCAGAAGCACCCTGAAGACGATCAAAATGCTCGCGACCGTAGCCATATTGTTCCTGGCCGCATGGGCGCCCTACTTCACCATAACAACGATCGAGGTTATTCGCAGATTTTTCTTACGACATAAAACAGTAGTAAAATCACATTTCTGTAACGCTGTTAGGCCGCGACTTCAGAGCCGTCCGTACAGTTTCCGACCGATCATCTCAGGCCAAGTTAGGAAATTTGGTCTTAGTTAGACTCTAGTTTACACTTGGCGCTTCAGCTGACTGAGAGACCGATTACAGTTTTCGTCAAATTTTTCTACGCATTTATGTTTGCAATTAGGAGCCAGTCCACATGGAAGTGGAACAGAGAAGACGGGTAAAACGTCAGATGTGCAATACGGCCTATAGGACGACTGCAAAACTCTGTATGAATTATTGTCTGTACCTCCTATACAACGCTGTTTTTTTTCAAAATAAAGTTGAAACAATTATGCGCTTGTGCGTCACTTTAGGCCTAACATAGACGACAGTTTGATTCCCTCTTCACCCCTACTGAATTTTAGCCGGGCGGAAATTTTTCTTTCAAAATAAACTTACAAAATGTGTGGCTAAAATCCCAATTGCGAGGAAATTTTTGGACAAAATTGAAATTTTGAACACAGGTCCATCTCTTCTCTGTCTGTGAAAAATGCGCAGCTGCCCGTCGAAAAAAAACTGCAACGTTCTGTACATTCCCAACCTTTTTAACCGCCGTTCTTCTGTGCTAATAATAAACATCGAGCGTGGGTGCTCAGCTGTCGGTGGAATTACTTATCCCCGACTAAAAGAGAAAAAAGTCCTCAGTGTAATCTGATCGTCACCTGTCGTGCAGTGTCGTCTGTCTTGTCTGACGTTGCAGATGATGACAGGATATGACAGTAGTGATGACAAAAGCCCGGGCACCATTTCGCTGCTGGCGCTGGCTGCATTCAGCACGTCTTACAACCTGCCCGTCTATCTGCGTTACAACAGCGCGTACAGGCGCGCATACCTGCGCATGCTGCGCTGCCAGTCCGCTCTGGGCTGGAACACCGATCAGACATTCTCCGCACGGGACAAACGGACGAACAGACGGACGGGCGACCGTGCAATCGCGTAATGCGGCCCACAAAACGACCTCACGAAAATCTCCAGGTGGGAACAAGCTGGAATATGGATCAGACATCCTCCAGCGCGCGTCCGGCGGTTATCGGCGTGCCTCAAGACATGGCGTCACACAGTCGCACCGGTAGCCGCACGGTACCGGATGGTGCACGTGCTGGCGAGCAGCAAGGTGTAGGAGAAGCCATGGCGAACCAGCTACCGTCAACTAGTGAAGCTGTCGGCCGCAATAGACTCACCGTCTGTCAATCTGCGGCCCCCACTTAACGCTGTGGAACAGCCGAATCGAGCCGACACAAGCGTCATCGTTAAGAATTGCGATGTCCGTCCGTCTGTCACACGCGTGCAAGCTAGAATCACCAAATCTTCACCGTCCGCTGCCTGGAAGACTCTAGTTTCAGGAACCGTAAAGCTTTTCCATAAATTCGAAGGGGGTCACCCCGAACGAGGGCGCTAAATGAGGGGGGTGGGCAAAATTTGCGATATTTGGCCAATAAGTCGCTGTATCTCAGTAATGGTGCGAGATAGGGCCTAGGTTACTACTTATCACAAATAGGAAGTCGTACACTGGCTCTCGATTGGCGCCAAATTCAATGACCTTGAATGACCTTGAACGCCAAAATAGGGGGTTTTATGGATTTTTTGGCGATTTCAAGCTGTGACACGAGTCTATAGCATTCACAAGGTGGCGCCACGGAACTATCGTTATGCGATCCAGATAGAGAATTTGGTATTGGTAGCGTGAACACCCCAATTTTCAGCTAAACTACTGAACCGGAACTGCTATAGGCTTTCGCGCGTCTCGTGAGCATTAGCTCAAGTTTCTTGTAAATTAACACTATACTATACACTGTCATCAAGATTTGTGGCCTGCACTTTGTGTGCTTGGAGTGCACAGTTTGTGCACATCATCACTAGAACGTTTTCAACATTGCTTTAGTTTGCGAAAGATAACCACAACCAGTAGTTAAATTATGCTGTTTTTGTGGTTTTTGCTTGACAAATAGGCCTACAAATAAATATTAATTTTCATTAATTTAAAAAAATAACCAAATAAAAAATAATCAGTATCAGCCCTAGCGTCAGAGTGTACCATAGCCTACATTAAACAAAGCATATGCCTACATTTACTATTATATATAAAAAAACTCCAAACAATTTATTTAATGTTGTATAAGCCATGATGTAAAACAGCAAAAATCAAAAAGTATAAGCACGAAGTAATGTATTAGCTTAGACATTTAATCTGTCCTCAGTAGCCAGATGCTTATACTTTTTGATTTTTGCGGTTTTACATCATGGCTTATACAACATTAAATAAATTGTTTGGAGTTTTTTTATATATAATATTTGCGGTTTTATTAAAATTAGGAAAGTCTCTATAGCCTGTTAGTTTTTACTACAACTACAAAAACTACTACATAGCTGGCATCTTGGATTTATTTTGCACAAACACATACAATAGCAACCATGTTATGAGCAATAAATGAAATTTAAAATGGCGTCCACCATAATCTTAAACTTATTACTGTTGTCGATTATGGTCACATAACCTACATCCAGTAGTTGCCGGCAACACTTCTGCAAAATTGCATCATTATATCTCAATCAGCAGCTAAGTTATTAGGGCCTACGTTTTGTGCAAAAATACAAAAATGGTGGTCGTTGCCATATTGGATGTTATTTTTGTTAAATATTATGGCACAGCTGTATATAGGATGTTAAATTTAGTCCACCTGCCAAATTTCGTGCAAATACATCTGATAGCAAGCGAGTTATACGTGATAAACCAAATTCAAAATAGCGGCCGCCGCCATATTGAATTTATTACTATTGCCAATTTTGGTTACACTCCTATTTCCTGCAATGACTGGCTACACTCTTGCAAAATTACATTAATATAACTCGAACGGCAGCTGAGTTATCAGTGTTTGTGCAAAAATCCAAGATGACGGCCGCCGCCATCTTGGATCTTATTTTTGTTCAATATTAAAGTCAATTCGTACGTGGGACCACAAATTCAACCCACATGCCAAATTTCGTGCAAATATGTGAAATGACAAGCAAGCTATGTGCGATAAACTGAATTCAAGATGGCGGCCGCCGCCATCTTGAATTTATTACTATTGCTAATTATTGTCACGCGAGTTATTTTCTGTAGTAGCTGTCTACATTTCTGCAAAATTTCATTAATCTAACTCAAACGGCAGCTGAGTTATTAGTGTTTGTGCAAAAATCCAAGATGGCAGCCACCGATATCTTTATTATTTTGTAATGCCAGACCACCCACGAAGCCCGTTCGGGGTCCTAAACTTGCCCTTCAAATTTTGTGTTGATTGAGCTTATACTTTGAGATATCGCGATTTAAAAATTTCGCAAATTTGGCTTAAAATGCCTATTCAGGCCCCCAATAATCATGTTTTTTTGGGAGTTTTGGCCCCATAAACTTCACTTTTTATCATCGAGACCCCCAAAAAACACTTCCTTGCGCAGAAACTTGCGTTTTGAGCCCTCATTAATCGTGATCGGTCCTACAGTGTGATCTGGACGTGATGCGAAGAGTACAAAAAAGAACCAAAAGTAAGTCAAAATTCGCTATTTTGCCGACCCCCTTCCCGTAGTCCCACATCAACCAAATTTTGCACGCAGGATCGTATCCCGGATATCTTTCTTGGTTTTGAGTTTCAGAAAGATCGATTGAAAAATGTGGGAGCAGTGGGGGGTCAAATTTTTGGCTTTCCCATTGACTTAGCACATCGCTTATACAACAGCTTGTTGCTATAGCACAAGCCATGATTAGTTAATGGAAGAACGGCATTTTCTCATGCAGTTTGCATGGCAGTTTTGCATTAGTTAATCGTATATCTGTGTTTGGCCCAACAGTTTGCTTTCATTTGTTGTTCAGTACATACTATTTGTTACACCATATTTCCTAAAAACTGCTTTTGTAAATATTTCACTTCTTAGTTCTTAGGCCCCTGCTCCTTGTTACCTTTTTCGTTAACAAATAAAACGTTTCACAAAATTAAAAATGTTCAAGATCTTTTATATTTAATACAAAAAATAAAATTACAATTAATACAGCAATCATTTGTTTTAGTGTACAAACACAGATACATTAAAACAAATACATCATTCATTAGTCAAATAGTTAGCACCACATGCATTAAACCATGGGTCTCAGACACATCTAGACATGATAGTCTCATTTGAAGATAGGCACAAATCTGTATCAATCATTTTAAACCACAAAACAACTGTTACTCAACATTTTAAAAAACCGCTTTGTGAGTTTACCTAGTGAATGCACTCAATGTTATACAAGCTCTGCAATTCTGGCCACTAATTTGATAGCAAAAGCAAATTACTCTACTTCTATTATTTGGTAATCCGAGTTAAATCAACGTTACTTAGAAGGCAGCATGCAGCCAATGGGCCCTTTGAGACCCTTCTGAAGTCTTTCACATGGACACTACTTAACAGCTATCTTTCATTATTAAAAACTTTATTATTGTTACTGTGCAGTAACTAACAGCGCTAAAGCTTAGACGTTACAATAACGGTTCCTTTCTGCAGCAGGTCATCCGCAGCAGCTGTATTGCGGAGAGTGGTGTCTACCTGAGCCAAGCTGCGGACTGTATCGCGGTTACTAAACACCAAGCGATTGAGGCCACAACTAGAGTCTGTCAGATCATCAGCTCTACTTGATAACAGCGGAGGAAGCGTGTCTTTTGTACCCTCGTAGTCTGGCTCTGTCGGATACATGAAGTCACCTACCACACAGATATGGTTGATGCATAAATGAGCAATATTGCATACAAAACTACGCAATTTAAACAAGTAAAGCTCTCCTAACGCAAACAGAAATGTGCAACAGCGGTGCATCGCTGTACGCTAGCGATGCGTAGACTCCATCCATAGATCTCATCCGTACGGCTTTTGGCTCGTTTCAGAGAAGGCCCAGTATAACATAGTCATTCCCCAGATGGCGCCAGACGCCCTACGACTAAATATGTACGCATAAGCTTATAGTGTTTTATTTGTACTCACCAGATGGCGCCACTATCTCACTCTGACAACGCCATATCGGCTGGATGTCGCTGATTTTCCCAACCCCCCTCCCATTTAGCGCCCTCGTTCGGGGTGACCGGTGACTCCCTTCGAATTTATGTAAAAGCTTTACGGTTCCTGAAACTAGAGTCATCCAGGCAGCCGACGGTGAAGATTTGGTGATTCTAGCTTGCACCGCTTTTGACTGATCCACCCATGTGACAGACGGATGGACAGAATTGCGATGGCTAAGACGCGCTACAGCAGTAGCTGCTGTTGTGCGTAAAAAGTCATGCAACTATATTTATGACCGTTTGGACATACATCCAACTATTACATACACAGAATAACACACATGTAAAATAAATTCAGACTAAAATAATATATGCCAAAATGTGATAAAATAAGTAGACAAAAATACCTTAAATGAAATACACTAAATAAAAAAATATTAATACAGTAATTATACCTCATACACTATGGTCAGATGCAAGTAGAACAGTAAAACAAGTAAAGAAAAACAATTAACGAAGTACAATAATGTGACTGTGAAAAACAGTGTCTTCAGTGCACACATCTTTCAGTACCTTAATACTTTTAGGTGTATTTTAGGACAAGATAACGTTCATACGAACACGGTGTGTGTCCAACGCATTTCGATTGTTAACAGTATATGTCCGTATGAATATAATCAGTGAACTGTTTAGACTGGTAGAAAAAAAATCAAACAGTTTAATTTCAAGTTGTACAGCAGCAATGATCCCCTTCATCCTTCTCTATTATTTTAACTAAACAATAAACATTGTCAGTCACAAGACCATTCAATTCGTCACCAAGGCTTTACTATAAATGGTCCATCGTCTCCATGCATCTACCTTGCACCGTTGTGAAGATATGGCACCTCAAAGATAATGGGGTCAAGAACTTGACCTTTTGGAGTCACGAGACGTCATCAGTCACGTGACCATTCGACTCCCGGGAGTCGACTTCCTATCTTTCATGGGGGCCGAATTATAGTCAATTTTGTCCCAAAATTTGTTGCCATGGCAACATGGGTCAGGAGGGGAAAAATTTAAATAACACCATCACATAGCCCAGGCCCAAAAATAGGGGGGTAGGTGCAAACAGCGTGCAATTATCTTTTACGGGGACCGAGTTATACCGCTATGAAATCTCCATTGGCTGTAATGCAAAATTTTGCAACTTTTGAATGGTTGCTATGGCAACAGGGGTTGATACGGCATAAATTTATATAACACTATAAGATTGCCCGACCTCAAAAATAGGGGGGTAGGTAAACACAATGTGCAATTATCTTTTATGGGGACGGAGTAACAGTCGCTTTGAAGTCCCCATAAACCGTAATGCAAATTTTTAGAAATTTGGGGTAGAATAGGGGAAGGAGTTGTCAGATTTTTATCCCAAACAAACTCAATCTTACTTTTCAGGCCCCGAATCAATGTGCAAAATTTCATCAAAATCGAATCAATATTGCGGCCGTAGGAGTGTTTACAGACAGACTGACAGTGTGACATAAGTGATTTTGTAATCTGTCCCATGCTATGCTATAGCAATGGGATAGATAAAAATGACCTAAACTACAGAGAATCTGAACACTCAGCCGAGTCTCCATCACCAATCAATGTTCTGACAAAATGAGTGACAAGACAGAACACAACAGAAAGTGAGAACCCGGCAGCAGAAGTAGCACAGCATCACAACAAAGTTGATAAACTGGCATCCAGCACTTGGCATTGTTTAGTTGCTGACGTCTCTTGCACTCAGCCAACAAGTCATCCAACGTGACGAATGTCCGCAGATTGTGCATTTCATAGAGCTGGGGTGGAGCAAGTGGTGGTCGGTCAACATCACGGTTCATGTCATCTTCGAGGAACTGTCCCGGTGCCTTCCACTGTATTGCAGCACAGCACAACATGCTGCAAAGCACTGCCTTTAAGTTTTTAACGCTCTAGTGTTTAGTGGATTTTTACTGCATTGTGAACTTTTTGTACTTTTATAGACATAGTCTATTCACACAAAGCCTACTGTATATACGTTGTTGCATTCTGACAAGTTCAGTTAAAAAATGAATATGATGACAATTGTGATAGAGGTGATGATAAATAATGATGGAATCAGCATAACAGTTCATTGTCATTTCTAATAAAAAATGCCTATCACTGTCATCATCATCATCAGCATCATCAAGAACACTTAATCGCATGGGTATACAAATCTGAACTACAGCACACAAACTGCTCACTGCTCAGTTCAATTTTTTCATTACCACATGGCACATGATGCTAAGCAAAAACTGACAGCACCAGTTGAAACGAACAAGCCTATTAATCACTATTCAACTGAGTTATGACAAAAAGAAAAAGAATGCCTGTTAATGAAACACAATGTAGGCCATCTGCTGCATTTAAACAAACCATGACATTCACAGAACTTACTTCAGCTTGTACTGTTTCATTTTCATCAGCTAATATCTGTGGATTCCTGTCACACTCCAGGCAGCAGACATAGAACATTGTGTTGAAGCGTTTTGGCTTTGCTGGTGGCTCCAAGACTTTTCTGAACACTGGAGTCAGCCAATTTCTCCACTCATGCAGTGCCCAGATGTTTGGAACGACACCAAGTTCTTTGCACAACTGCAAGAAATGCTCCGGTCTCTGTTCAACTTTCTTGCGTTCACCTTCAGCTGCTTTCAACAGGTCATCAGCACAGCACGAAACTATGGAAGGCTCACGAGATGATGCAAAAAGATCCTGATTAGTTGCAAGAAGTAAACCTGATTCTTCAAATGTCTCACGAATCGCACATATTCTATATGCTACATCAGGTGGCAGTGTCCAGGTTTTGAGCAAATTATGTGGAAAACGTGAAGCAAGAGATGACGACTGATATGCCATTTCAGACAAAGAGCATCCCATCACTTTCTCAAACAGTCCGTGCCAGTCACCAGAATGATCTGAGTCCTGCACCATTCCACCTGGAAACACCAACTTTGATGGCATGAAAGAGCTCTGTGCACTTCGCCTTAACATCAGTATTTTGTAATCGACTGCATGGCTCAGAGCAGAAGAAAGCTTGGTAGAACTGCCAGCCAGACATGGCTTTAATGCAAAAATTAATGTTGATGCTTCCCGCCAAAATGACATGATGAACTGAAACACTTGAATGCTGCACTTTCAGCTACAGCAGCAAACAACTGACAACCATTAGTTGTCCAACACTTTCTCATACATAACATATTAAATATAAAAAATTTACCAGTTTACACTACTGTGTAAGGGCAACCAAGTCACACATCCAAAACACCAAAAATCATTTTACTAAAACACAGAGTGATTAAACGACGAACTGGCTGCCTTTACAAACCCATGTGATGTGACCCCATTTAACCTTTTTCACCCAGCATTATCCTGTAAGCCAATAAATGTGTGAAATTAAAATTTTGCATTGTAACTTGTATCGAGTCGGCTGCTGGCCGACTCGATACAAGTTACAATGCAAAATTGACCTAAATCCTATAACTTCCATACAAAATTGTGTACAACGATGGCATATGAATCGTCTGCGACAACTTGACATTACATCATAGACGTGTGGCAGCACAGCAATATTATTAAGTTACGTCTATTGTAATATACCAGTACTTATCAAATGATGTGTTCCTTTTTTCTCAACTGTACCGTGGATGGTATTTTGGGGTGGTTTTACCATGGTACAATTTACCACGACATACCATGGTAAATTGTACCAAGATAAAAAGTACCGCCCTAAAATACCATGGTACTTTTTCTATGCTACACCATGGTATTTTTTTGAGTAAAGAAGTAAAGTTAGCATAGAACACCGAGTCTTTGCGCACACGAATGGCAAGAAACACTGTGGATTAATTTCATTTTTATTCTTGAAATGTTCGTTTGTGAGTTTTGAGGTCAAGAAGATAAAGGTTAAATTTAAGTGATTCATAACATGGGAGGAGTGGATAAGCTGACGAAAATTATGACTTCTGCAATCTGCATGTATGAATGACTTACGAGGGTCATCCCAAAAGTTTCCGGCCTCAACATATTAGACAATAATATTTTCTACAATCTATACATCAGTAAAACGTACATCCCCCCGTATAATATAATTTACGCATATTTGTTAGTATATTTAGAAAAATTCGTAAAACATTGTGGGAACTGTGACAAACCGAAGTGGCCACAGCCTACTGAGCGCAGTCAACTTTGGTATATCTGCGAACTGTCAGTTGGCAAATCGAGGAACCAGACGTCACACACTGACAGATAACAACACTGACTGAGTTTCACTTACTTATCTTATTGCTAACAGCAGCAAACTACACTTTATTACAGCCACAGACTTCGAATTTGCAAGTAAACAAGGTAACCGGAAGTCCGGAAGCAACTGCATCTAAAAGTGAACCCGCGTTTCAGTAAATAAGTAAAGTGAGTTTCATTGTTTCAGTAGAATTTACACACAAAAAAACTAAATAATGTTCATACGAACACGGAGTCTATCCAATACATTTCGATAGTTTACAATATATGTTCGTATAAACATAATCAGTGACCTGTTTAAACTGATAGAAAAACATCAAAAGTTAAATTTTTAATTGTACAGCAGCAATTTTACTGACATCCTTCCAAAATATTATAACTAAACAATAAATATTGTCAGTAACAAGACCATTCGATTCGTTATCAGCGCTTTACTATAAATGGTCCATCGTCACCATGCGTCTATCTCACACTGTTGTGGAGATATAGCGCCTCAAATATAATGGGGTCATCACCTCGACCTTTTGGGGTCACGTTACGTCATCGGTCATGTAACCATTCGACTGGCGGTGGGCGACTTCCTATGGGTGGTTCATGGTCACCGTGCGTCTATCTTGCACCGTTATGGAGATATAGCGCCTCAAATGTT
>Ga0209671_1005084_pt1 | contig 13220 bp, 8 predicted proteins | sample WorMetHERISLAND2_2_FD_187401 | JGI IMG/M metagenome (GOLD analysis project Ga0209671, IMG submission 187401) | Marine gutless worms symbiont microbial communities from Max Planck institute for Marine Microbiology, Germany - Olavius geniculatus... | ecosystem: Host-associated > Annelida >... | reverse complement strand
TACTGCTAATATCGGTGTTCAGTGTTTTGTTTTATTGACTAAACTTATCTGTCGATAGTATTAAAATGATGTGCGGCTGCTCAAGCTAAGTTGCAGTGCTCGATGTGTCCGCCGCCATTCTTGATAACTGCGAAATAAATAGTAGTTTAAGGGCTATAGAGTGAAGAAAACCCCAGTTAACATTGTGAACGTAGAAGAAGCAATATGCAGCCAAAAAGACACTCCATGGAAGTCACCAGCGCTCGAGGGAAATCGAACAAATCACAGCAATTAAGCAGACAAAAAGGTCCACACGACGCAAACCGAAGAATGAGTTAGCACTCAATTCATACAAAAGTACTGTCAGTTAGAAGATTTAAATAAACGACGATTGCGATGTCAAGCGTTTGGAACAGTGGTGAAAGTTTTTTTGGCGTATTTTCAATAAGTGCAGTGTACAAGAAGTTTAGGCAAGAAGTTTAGTTTACTTAATGTAGTTTAATTTAAATCCAAAAATTAGTAGGCACTGTTTTAGGAGACAAATATTTGTAAACATGTTTAGTTGGATTATAATGATTTTTGACTATTTATATTTTACAAAATAGTGTAGCGACGCAATTAAGTATCTAATAACTACGTTATTACCATAACGTGCGGTAATTTAAAAAACAAAATAGGTTGATATTTAGCAAAAATATGGAAAACAAGAAATTTGAGCTAATGCTCACGAAACGCGCGAAAGCCTATAGCATGCTCATGCTTACCTGCAACCGTTTTCATGAACGATGCGACTGGCACATCAGAAAAATAGCGACTTTTACGGGGGTACCGTTCTTTGATGCCCTCGTGCGCAGGTTTCCTTGAACCTAAAAAAATCGAGACTTGGACCATCAGAATCTACGTTCAATGCTAAAAATTTCATATGCAGCTTGTCTATGTCTATCTCAATTGGTTTCGGCGCAATTCGCTCTTGAAATGTGTCTCGCAGCCCGAAATCGCCAAAAAATCCATAAAACCATTATTTTTGCGTTTAAGGTCATTCAAGGTCATTGAATTCGGCGCCAATCGACAGCCAGTGTACGACGTCTTATTAGTGATTATTAGTAACCTATCGCACTGTTACTGAGATACAGCGACTTATTGGCCAAAAATCGCAAATTTTGCCCACCCCTCTCTCATTTAGCGCTCTCGTTCGGGGTGACTTTCTTTGAATTTATGGAAAAGCTTTACGGTTCCTAAAACTGAAGTTTCCTAGGCAGCCGAAGGTGAAAATTTGGTGATTCTAGCTTGCACCGTTTTTGACTGATCCACCCGTGTGACGGACAGACGGACACAATTGCGATGGCTTAGACGCGCTGAAAGCAGTAGCTGCTTTCGCGCGTAAAAATGTGAAACCTACTTCTTGTCTTAACTTGTCTATTAATTTTACTTAAAAATAAAACTATAAGGGGAAAGAAGTACAGCCATGCAGTTAAAATAAAAAATGATACAAGTTATTAGAGGCCAATAAAAAGCAAAAACCAGAACTGCAAACAATATATCAAACCATTATAGTAGGCCTATACTATTAGCAGAAATAGCATGCTCAAGGAAAAGATGACGCCGGATAAAACTGTGGCTGCTTGCTCGTCGGTGATTGGCTACGGAGATGAATGTAGGCTTATTCTAGTGAGGACGAGTGATGACGTAATATTCTGCTAGCTGATGCGGAGGCTGCGTGCAGTCGTGCTTAATCGACTGTAACAGCAGCATTCACTCCGTGCTCTCATCGTCCGTGCAATCCTAGCCTCTCATTCTCTCTGTTTCTAACCACACGTCCAGCTATACGCAGCCGTCTCATGCTTACGTCTCGAGTCCTGAAGTTGAATAAATTCACGCGTAGGCCTACGTTAACACGGTAACTAGTAAGCTAATAAGAACTTGCATAGTTTATTATTCTCGAGTTTTTCTGTCAAACTCAGTGTCATTGTTAACATTAAATTGTTACAGTGCAATATGTAGCCAAGAAGACACTCCATGGAAGTCACCACAGCTCGAGGAAAATCGAACAAATCACAGCAATTAAGCAGACAAAAAGGTCCACACTACAGTGCAATATCATGAAGCATCTTAATTGCGCTGCGTACGCTAGTATCTAGCGAAAAGTACGGTTTTTAAGCCACGCCTGTAAAACTAATGCTGCAGAGAGATGGATTACAGAGAGTTTCCGGTAATGAGTTCTTAACCGTCAGACCTCTAACAGCTAAGGCCTGACGATCCAGTGTACTTCGTCGAGACTATGGAGCAGTAAGGAAGGAAGTGTCGACAAGCAGATCGCAGATGCGGTCGACTGGCGACATCGAAGACTGGGATAGAGTGGTCGACCAGGTATCTGTCGGCTGTGTGGCAGTTTTTTCTTTCGCTTCCAGTATCCTAGCAGTAGCCTACGCGTGCCATCTGCGAAACACGGCATCCGATTATGTTACGAGATCCGAACTTCAAACTGACTGACTAATAATAGACTGACTGTCTGATTCATTAAATACACAACAAACGCGTGCGTCAGTACAGAACGACGCCGTACAGTACGAAAGAACTGTATCTCTGCAGTGAGTTTCTCAAGCAGCGGTCTGTAAGCAATATTCACGGAAATTGTAATTAAATTGTATAAATTAGTCGTTAATTACAATTTCCGCGAATATTGCTTGCAAATAGCTGTTTAAGCAGCTTCGGTGCACATCGCTGAGCTGTTGCTGCAATTGAGCATATTTCGCAGAACGTATTGTTGCCCATATTGCATCGTACAGCACTGTGGGCCTCTACTTATCCGAATATATTTTGTCTGGCCGGATATCTGAATGAAATCGGGCGTAAAAGACAGAGTTGGCCGAGCCAGTCTAACAGTTGGTTAGCAACCTGCTCAGAGACTTGTTTATAGCATACGATATGCACACTAAACTTGCTAGGTTTACTGTCAAGTTGCAGTTCTGTGACTTTTTTTTATTTCACAGTGCAACATCTATAAAAAGATGGCTATGAGTTGTGCGTAAATCACAATCACATTAGTATTAGATTATTTCTTTCATGTCGTATTTTGAAAGCACGGAACAGTCTTGTTTGATTGTTTTAAGAGAAAAAACTGGCAACTGCTACAATTTTCAGGTCAACGTACGGTTTCTCTGTCAGTCACGAAACCCGGTTTAGCCGAAAAGCAGCCATAGATTTAAGCAAGTCAGCCATAAATGTGAAAAAATGGCTTGTCAGTCTGGTGTGTTGGGGGCAAGCGTGACGTTGGCGAATGCCGATATGTACGAATGTAGGCTACAGTGCAAGTACGTCGCTACACATATCTACTGTCCAACGGACCGAGACCGAGCTTCGATTGACTCAGTTTCTGCATCCGCAACCTCGCAACCCGCATCCTCATCAAACCAGTCGTCCGTCTGACTGCCTATAACTCAAGACCACTGAGTCCAGGCCTATACTGTTTCACAGAACTACCGGCTCGGGTTCGACTCGTCGTTTGGAAGATCGACAACGATTTGATGTCGAGGGCACACGTCGTCTTGTCAGGTATATAAGATTTTGGCGACGAAGCAAGGCACAGCCGCATTTAGGAAAAGGTTATCGGATTTAACGTCGCGAAAGTTTGGATTTTTTTGCTTGACATATCAACAAAAATACTGCATATAAACGACTAGAAAATGGCGCCACGATATGCATTTTGATACCGTAAATTTGTAAAAAAATGCACTCGAGGACGGGGCTCTGTGCCCCGGATCTAGCTGGGAAGCTAACGTTACTTCCAGGTTCAGTGGTTAGATTTGGGCCAGAAAAAGCAACAGGAAAGAAAATGAATAAAATAAAAAAAGACAAGAAAAAAGTAAGTAATGAAAAAAAGTGAGGGTAAAAAGAGGGAAAGCGCACAAACCATCCAGAGTGAAAATTTTGGCTAGGGTTTTGATGCAAAGGTGGTGAAATATTCGCATGAATATGAATACGGCCATGTCAGAAAACAGGGACAACAAAACTAAAAGTTATCGATATGTAGGTAGCCAAAAGTAAATCCGATTATTTGTGTCTGGCACTAAGCATTGCAACAGTGTTGCAACGACGTCCAGAGTGCTGGCGCCTTTAACGCTGCCAAAGCGCTGCAGTTTGCAGCAACGAACGACATTGTCCCGGTACGCGATTATATGAGGTCGCGCACAATCAGACTGCCATAAAACAATTTATTTTGTTGTATTGCAATGGTGCAAACGTGTGCAACAAAATACGCGCAGCTTCTCTGCAGGTTCGTGGCGTCAAAAACTCATTGTGAAGTAAACGGACTGCAAGGCGACCGCCTTCGTTTGTTTTGTTGCGGTTTTATTGAATTTTATTGCACACGCTAGGTCCCCATTACTGTAGTTGTTGCCAGTTTTAAGGACTTTCACGACAGACACCGTGTTTTAAATTTCCGATCGTGTAGGCAACTAAAAGGTGATTAATTTATCGTTAGACGCGGCCAATGATGCATTTTCAGTTAACTTAACTCGAAAAAATGCTCTTTCGCCTTAAAGTAACTTTTTCATGGTTTAATACTGACTGACTAAAATCTCGTATAACTGTGTCTTTCTCTGCGTTTTTATACATAACAGCTGTAAGTTACGGTAGCGTCGTTTTTTTAATAATATTGATAATAATAATTAAAATTAATGTGTTCCTTACAACAATGACTTTGAATAATATCGTTCGATGCGTGCGTGTGACTGTATCAAGTATTAGAATAATAAATCATTATGACCAGGAAACAGCTATGTGATTGCTGAATTATTTATTTGTTCGATGACGCATATAGTGGTGATATAAGTGACACAAGCCTACTGTTGCTGTTACAATAACTTAATTATGACGTTATCGTTTTGAAGCAACCAATTACATGTTAGACTTTATTTTTCAACATTTTTGCTTTTTTACTAACACACGATTTATATAAAATACCAACTGACTCAGTTACTTATTTTTTTGCTAATTTACTTACTCTTATTTCAATAGTTGCTGCTTTGATCAGAAACGCTGCAACCCACAAAGATATTACTTTGTATTATACTTTCTGTTTCTTTTAATTTGAATTTGAATTTCACTTCCATCGACCCACTCTTCCGAGAACCGTAGATCGAACCGGGCGGAATAGTCGCGGGAGTAACAAAATCCTAACTAGCGTGAGTTCTTGTGCCAGGAACTCCAGTTCTCTATCAGTGCACCGCATCAACGCGCAGCTGCCGAATCTACTGCCAAGTCGTATCGGTACTGTCACGGAATGTGGCTACCACACTTCTCTCCCTGGAGTATCACGAAACGTGAGTTTAGCATCTCTTATACTTGACGCTCGCGGCGTGCGGACGTTGTAGGCTGGGCTACGTCACTCACCGTCTATAACCCAGGGCCCGAATTATAGATAATTATAAGATAATCATAAGACAATTTTCACACCTAATCTTACGACAACGGTTCAATTCGCAGAACGTTTACAATGACATATATCTTAAGCTATGCCATAAGACAAAATTTTGGCCTTTTGTGACAAATTTTGTGATTTACTAAGAAGAGAAATTTTGTCGTAAGATGATGCTATAGGATATCTTAACGAATTTCGTGTTGCGATAATCTTAAAAAATATCTCAAGATAAATTTTATGACAATGTTTGTAATCTTGAGCCGGATTCACAAACATGTTAAAATAATCTTAAAACATATTTTTACTTTTATGGATATTTTACGACAACGATCTAATTTACACAACACTTACATCAAGTTAAGACATGTTTTAAAACATAATCTTGCAACTTTGTAAAAAAATCTTGTGTCGTCTGAAAAAATTCTGTGAACACACTTAAGATATGTCGTAAGGTAATCTTAGGACATCTTAACTTTGGTCTTATGATGGTCTTAAGATAACTCTTAAAATAAATTTTATGCCAGTGTTTGTAAATCGGGTCTCTACATCCCTAGACACTCCAGGGATCGAACGAAATCTACACTGCGGGACACGGCGTCTATCAGAGGCTGACTGACGAGCGCGTTTTATGAGTCGTTTGTCGACGTCGTCATCGCGAGTATATGCTGCTGCCAGCGTCAGCAGCATCATGGCCAGCTCTGGCAGTCGTCATAATAATTCCGATTGTCACCGGTCCGTGACAGTCGCCAATCGCAACAGAACGGCTGCGTCATCGCGGCCAGACGGCCAGAATTCGTGCAGCCAGACGACTGCCATCACTAAAACTGACCGCCACGACCTCTAATGCAGCATCATACATTGTCCGTACCGTCCAGCGCAATAACCAGTCATGAGCAAATCGAAATCTTCACGATTCGATTTGAATCGTGATCGAATCGCATAAAACGATTTCATTTGAACAGCAAGGAATCGATTTGAAATACTGTCATTCGATTTGGGATTTGATTTAGGAAATCCAAGATTTAGTTTATTTTTTTAATTTTAAATTGTAAGTTGTTTATTTGCTTAACAACGCACGAAGAATAATGCTGAGTTGAACAACAAAAGTGACTAACAGTGACAATCTTTGGTGTACAACTGTTTTACATTTTAGATAAAATGTGATGCTAACATTAATACACTAATGAACTTGTGAACTAATACTTTTACACATAAATACGCACAGTTTGTTTTGTTTCAAAATTTACTTTCAATCAAAAGATTTGAAATTTAAAATAAACTTAGAAGTAATTGTAAAATTGGCTTAGTGATTTAGGCTTAATTTATTTTTCTAAAAGATTTGCTATGATTCGATTTGAGATTTGCCCATCACTGGCAGTTACAGATACCCTCGATTGATTGATCACTGTACTTACGAGTTATGTCCCTATTTATGATAGCACTTTTCATGAATTCATGAATTTCGCAGCCACGTTCTGTATGACCAATCGCTCCGTTGCTGGCATATGAATAACAAGATCGTTAAGTCGCATAAAGCTTAAGATAAAATAAGTGCTGTGAGTGATGAAAACAGGGCCGTAACATATAAAACTGTTAACGTGTCTAGACTTCAAGTTCTAAAATCAAGCATCAAAATTTAAAAAAATATATTTGCAGTCTACGAAGCAAAACAGAAGAAAGGTAGAAATTCTGAAATATCGTTTGTAAACGTCAAAATTTAGGCCCTAGTTTGTACATTGCATCTGTGTGTTTCCAGGTTGTAAATGCAAAAGGGAGAAAACATACTCCACATATTTCAACTGCGCTTGATGGAGAAAGAAAAGTTGTGACAAAAGTTTAAAGTTTAGATGAATTTACTCCATCCTATTGTAAACACAAGTAAATAATTTATAACGTAAGATCATATGTTTATTCTGCTTATAGCATAGGCCTATGGCAAGATGCCGCCATAAGTCGTAGTGTACATTAGCATATCTATTCTCACTTGCATCGTTCGTAGAAAGTGAAAAGTCAATAAAAACTGAACTGACGCCACATGTCTAACCTATGGCGGATCGCAATGAACGCAGAAAAATGGCGCGCAATGTGTTCAATACGACACGTGCTGACCTTACGTATAGCAACGTGATTGAAACCAATAAAGTTGAGTGTTGCGAATGGCGATCGTCGCGGCTACCGTCATCGGTCACAGTCAGCGCCGCAGATTCAGGGAAGCGTGAAGGCCATTTTTCACGAAATGCGGACGCAGTAAGGAAAGAAAGCAAGGAATCGCGGCTAAAATATGTGGACCAGAAAGCAGGCGATCGACGACCGACAGAAGTAGAACATGTATACAGCGCCGCGATCAGCGGTATAGATAGGGCCTTGCTCGATTCATCATCGAAGCCAGGATCGGCCCGTGATGACAGACCGGGATCGGGAGTCGTCCACATTACAGTGGGCGTCGTCGTCGTTAACACACGCACGTTGCTCGTCGTCGCGTATTGCTTCGATTGGCTTCTGCACCCGCGGCCGCAATTCTGTCACCCACCGATCGGTGCGAGCAGCCAGGTCTCGCGGATTCGTCGTCGTCGCCGCTGATGCCATCGCTTCTTGGACGCCGCATTCGGTTCGGAAAACCTGCCAGTCGCAGTGTGGCAGATGTAGAGAACGTGACACACCGGCCGATCAGCGGCCGTAAAACAGCCGGCGGTATCGGCGCGCGAATACGATTGGGTCTTAATAAGTCATACGACCTTATATCAACAATCTGTATCGAAATAAGGTTGTATCTCGGCGAATTTCTATAACTTAACCTATATGAGTCTATTTATCTAGAGCCATACGATTGGGTCTTAGTCGTTGCGTGTTCCGCGGGGAAATTGTCCATCCCGACGTCAATATCTGTTATCGCTTGTTCGCTCGTCGTCGTTCGAAATGCGCGGCGGCGCCGGCAATTCACTGAATCACTGCGGGCCAGATTCGCTCTGTTGCTGACGCCGCCCGCCGCCGACAAAACCCGTTATTTGTCGTTCGATTACTTGTACACACTCACGAAGGTCATAAAAATGTCGGCTATATTATCCAAACAATGTTCCGTCGATCGAACTTTTTTCTTGTCAAAAGCTCGGTTTATTCCACCCCCGCGCGCGGCTGCGTCCGTCTCTCTAGGGTTTCTTTTGCCTGATTACTCAGAATGCTGTGAGCCGATTCTGATAAAAAAAAATTTGGCACAGTCGTTTACGGTCCGAAAAGTACGAACGATTTCGTTAGAAGTCAAAACCCGACGACTTTCTTTGTTTTTGTCTCATTTCTTATTTTTGTAATAAATTTTCAATGGGATAGTAATGCTTAGTGTTATATTTCAGGTAGCAGCATTAGTGAGTGGCGCACAAGTAAGTAAATTTTTTTCGGCATAAAGCAAACGTAAATGCAAAGCATAAATTATAAACATCTGTCATCTACAGAAATTTAAACATTAAGCACGCAAGTAAATTTATATAGCACAAATGTCGACGGAAAACCCAGCGAATCCGAATAGTTGCTTTTGTGACGGGCTACTGTATAGCGCGCCTATGGCACGATTGTCGTCTGTTCGTCTGTCTGTATCGGATGTACTGTGGATAAGGGGGAAATGTTAAAGGAAAACTTTTTGCACGCGTACAAAATTTGGGGGATGCAGTCAGGGCCGGATTAACGCATAGGCCACCTAGGCCATTGCCTAGGGCTCCGCGCTTTTTAGGGGTCCCGCGCTAAGCAAAGTAAAAACAAGAAAGTTGTGCCAGTGAACACTGAACGCATTCGAAAAGACAGAATATCTGGAACTTTTCAAAACGTCGACGCTGCCTTCAGACTCTATCTGATATTGCCCATTGACACAGGGACGTCGAGAGCTGGGCTTTTTTCTGTAAGCGTTATAGGCCTACGCAAAGTGCGTGTCAGTGACGCGAGCTATGAAGTATAATACTGCACAGAGAAGGCTTGAATTCACAGCAACTCTACTGTATCCATTGTAGGTGTAAACTTTGTTTTTTTTCGCTGCGTGTTTGCGGCTATGGTCGCAACAGCACATGCGCAGACCGTGTAAGAAAAAAATACAAAAAAACACAATATCGTCGACTGGCTGTAAGCTCTATTGTGTTTGCGGTTTATTACCTGCTGAGTTTCACCGTTTGAGCACTATATCGTTGATACTAGGGTTACGAGCGACGGTCATCTGTAGGTCATTGACCAGCACGATGTGCAGCCTACGTATGCCTAACCGTACACGTCCATTGTTACAGCGGTTGGCCATTCAAATTCTGCATCCGTACCAAAAAGGTTTTATTTTTTTATCAGCAGTGTTGGATGACGGTTTGGCTCGGCCTGGCTGGCTGTGATGAAGCTAGTAATAACAATGACATGTTTTTGTTTCGTAACACTACAAAGGATCACCAGAAGCACTGAACACGTCTGCAGACTGTCATGCATGACATTTAGCATTGCACAGCAGAAGACTTTGACACGCAGGCCAAACATGACGTACGAGCAGTGTTCAGCAAATTAGCGAATTAACGCAGAAATAATTTTTTTTTAAATCTGACAATGTGACAGTGTCTTCTCGAAGTGACGCTGCCATATTAATCTGTTTCAGGTGTCACTACAGAAACGCCGCGGTAGCACGGCCAATATTCAGGACACTAAAATAAGTATATACAAACGTCAGGTTTTCCGCAAAGCATAATAAGTCTTTAAAGCATTAAATTGTATTAATTTGTTTAATAAAACCGTTTTAGACGCCGAGTAATTTCTTGCTTAGTTTTTTTTTGAATAATGTACGGGTAATAATTTGCACACATTAGGTAGCCTATCGATCCATCTCTTGAACAGCGATACTGTGGTAGCGCCATTTTATTCAAAGCTGCAAGACAAATTGGTGACAAAGACAAACATTTGTTGTGTCGGGACACTTTTTATTGGGGTACATCTACAAAGCAAGTTCCGTTTCTGTATGCAGATTTCTAATGGGACGCATGGGAAACCAAGTTCTAAGTTATTTGATCCCTGGCATGTCTTTGTTGCCGCTGTGGTTTTGTGGTTCAGACGAACTCGGTAAAATTTACCATCGAACGCCTCACTCTGTTGCATTCTAAGATGAACTGGAGAAAAAGTTATGGAATAAAATTTGGCTCGTCGCCTAAAATGTGTTGCTGCACCGAACTGCCTTGCAAGAACTGTTTGTTTCACTTGGTTGCAGTACACCGCTGATATTTACATCGTTAGCTTGATACGCCTACAGTGTGTATACGCATTAAAGTGTTAACAGTACGTGGTCAGGAATACATAAATAAAGAAGTTGAAAATAGACCTAGCTACTGTAGAACAATCTAGGCATAGACAACATATGACGATTAACTGGCAAATATTTTTGTTTAATGATTTGTTTTTTTCTGACTGTCGTTTCACTATAATGGCTTGCACGGCACAAAGCATGCGTTTTTTTGCTGACACGGATTATTCTGAACGCACGTTATAATATTGTGAATTAGTCGACATGGGCATATAATCCGCAACATGACATCGCTGTGGATATAATTTGATCTAAATGAACAATTTTGGATTACTTTCAAATTAAGTTACGTTGTACACCTAAGACAGTGGTGAATTAAGATTTGATGTGCGGTGGCAATATAGCGCATTATATATAACAGTTTATTTCTGTACATAAATTAATGAAACATCTTATAATGTTGTAGCCAATTTTAGAATACAGAAGTATTTGAATTATAACACGAAGCCCAGCTATCACGAAGGTGGGCCGACCGTGCCGTTTAAGCTTTTATCCGAAGACCATGTGTCCGAATTCCGTCGCAAAAAGAAAGCGATTTTCCAGAGTGACTACAGTCCCATACACTCTATGGTGACACTGCTATATCGAACGCTACAATCAGCGCTAAGATATGATACGGTAATTCGGCGCACGTCGGTGATGGCTGTAGGCAGCGACATTGCAGTCAAAATTGCTGGCAAACCGCTGCAGATAGAGACATGGTTACAGACTATATAAACTCGTCGTCACTATATCTAGCGGTACCATTGCCGACCCCTGCTATGTATAAAAAAACGGTTTAGTCACAATACACGCGTTACAGACAGACAGACGACAGATGACACATCGTACCCAAGGCTCGACGTTAGTACGGCCGGCCAAAAATCAAATCGCTTCACTCACGTTAGCCGTAATTACCACTAAAAGACTGTGTGGGTGTGTTACTATGGCTCGCGGTGTAGGCGGCTAGGGAGTAGACCGTGACAGCTATTTACGTCGGTCATTTTGTCCGTCCGTCCGTCCGTCTGTCTGTCTGTCTCTGTGTTTCTCGGTCTTTCGTCGCGTGTCGCAACCAATCGTCTCGTAGCCTAGTCGTCGTCTTGTGGTCTCTCGTGTCCGTTTAATTTCAGTTAATTCGTTTTCAGATTGCTGCTGGACGTCACTCGTTGCGACACCGCTAGCTGGGCGCCTGGCCATGGGGGTAGCCAAAAATTTGTATTTTTTGCAGGACATTTCTAAGGCATCTGTCATCCCTTTCCTCGCTCCATTTTCCCTTCCTTTTTATTTTCAAAATTTTCCCCAGTTTTTTCTCGCCTTTTAAAAAAGTTTGGGAAGCGCTGTAAGCTTTTCTGGCGGGATCCATGAAGTAAATGCATTTTAACACACTGTGGACTCTCAAACGCAACGCATCTCGTGGCAACATTTTTAGTCGTTAATTTGCAATGTAAATGACTGTTAAGCTGCGGCGTCGGGAGTTATAAAACGTAGGCGAGTCAGAAAGATGAAATTTTCTGACAGGCACTGCAAATTATCGAGAAAAAAATTTCGGCGGACGACTAAAAATTGTCCATTACGTGCAAAAAATTTTAATTTCGCCCCAAATTTTTTAGCCCCAGATTTGACATTTTTAGCAAAATGTTTCGACAAAAAGATTTAGCGACACTGTTCTTACAGCCCAAAATTTAAGGGGCAACTGCCCCCTTTTCTTCTTTCCCTGACCACGACGCCACTGCTGTTGAGTTTTTAGAGCTGAGGATACAACCAAAGACAGATCCGATTCTATTTGGTTTTTGTTGCTCTGCCAGTCATAAATTTTTAGGGGAGGAGATTTTACCCCCAGTGCTCCCTGGTCACGCCTATGCGTTTAGCGAGTAGCGATGGCAAGCGGATGGGAAAGATGGCTGCCAATCGTAAAACTGCTCGGTCAGCCATTGGAGTGGAGTAGTGCTTCCTCGTTCAGTCGTTCCTGGCGGATTAACACTGGTCCACGGATTTGCGACCGATAATTGGCCAGGATTATCCCAGATTGTCGCACACCGGCTTAGCGTCGTCAACTTTTTCCGAGGAACTCGCTCACTTAAGCACACTGTTGGATGACGATACTACTAATATTGGTGCTGTCCCATCGATTTGAATAACTTCCAGCTTTATCTCCAATATGCCTGACCCGACGGGTTTTGTGGATAGCTGTTATTATACCATAGGTTATAGCATTAATCATCTTATATATTGTTATGTAGCCTATAGGCTATGTTCAGTGACATTATAAGTACAGTAGGAGTTTTTACGTCAATTATTAAATTTAAAGAAGTTATTTTCGATCGGTCGATTTGACTTGCACTGTTGTTATGACATTAAAGGTTATTTAAACATTACTTTTCTATTTATAAAATTCAGCACCTTAGACATTAAGAAATGTATTTACAAAATAGAAGTTTGTACAAAGTTTTTTTTCTAGACTTCAGTGATCGTTGAAGGTCGTTTAAAGTAAAAATAACGTACGGAATAAAGACAAAAAATAACAACAGTTAGCCT
>Ga0209671_1005082_pt1 | contig 13222 bp, 8 predicted proteins | sample WorMetHERISLAND2_2_FD_187401 | JGI IMG/M metagenome (GOLD analysis project Ga0209671, IMG submission 187401) | Marine gutless worms symbiont microbial communities from Max Planck institute for Marine Microbiology, Germany - Olavius geniculatus... | ecosystem: Host-associated > Annelida >... | reverse complement strand
TCCGACAGACACTGCAAATTGCCGACGGAGGAAATTATGGGTGCTCAAAATTTCATCTTTGTCCCTAAATTTTCCCAAAATGAAAGGTTTTCGGCCAAAAAGTGTGCACTTTTGGGCGTAAATTTTCGGAAAAGGACAACGTTTCTCGTCAATTTTCCGTCTGTCTGTTGCCATGACACCATTGATCTGCATCCGCAGCTGCCTGTTCACACTACGCTACGTCGCTATACTGAAGTCGGCGAAACGTAACGTTTTTTCCGAAATATGCAATTCCGCAACGCACATACAGCTCTTACTAGAGAATATCAGCAAACATTAATGACTTAAGCCTATGGGCGTCCTGAATGATTAATAAACAAAGTAAGGATACAATTGCCTTTTGTATTTAAGCGTAACAACACAATAGTTTGATGGTGTTTCCTTTATGCGATTAATTATAAGCTGCACATTTTCAATCGCAAGATCAATGACAATTAAAAGTTAAAACAATTTATTTTAATTTTAGTTTAAGTTGTTTTCTTTGTCTTTTATTTCGACGTGTCGTGTATTTTTTTACGTTTTCGTTGTTCGCTCATCGCATGCATGGGACTTGCAGCATATGCCACAGATAAAAATCAACGAAACATGATGCATCTTAACAACTATAGCACAACTATAGCAACGTAGATCACTAAGATCGTGCTTAGATCACTTCGTCAGTGCTTTAATCTTGTAAATGATATTACATAAACGACAGACGGACAAAAAATAAAAATACAACCCTAATTAAACACGTACATTTAGATAAATAATTCGGAGTAATTAGTACTCGTAATATCAATTTGAATGTTTTCAAAAAATGGTGGACATTAACTGACATGGTATTAGGCTAATTTGTCTGACTTTTAAATTGGATTTAGCTTTACATAAGTCGAATAAAGCTAGAATTTGCCGTCGATAAATTTGTAACTACTCAACGACTCGGTATGCATGCTCGTATATATGGGCATATAGGCCTATTACGATGCGTGGTTAGTAATTTGGTGCCTAGACAGAAACTGTCGCTAAATTATGCGTTAATGAGTACACGCGGGAACATTGCTGTATCCTAAGTGACGGACATTAATGGATTACACTAGTCACCGGGGATAACGGAAAAGCCGTGTTTAGCCTATAGGTATAACGATAAGATATTGGTACGAATTTTTGCGAATCTTCTATTATTTGCGTTTCAGTTCATTGTCGCGGATCTCCTATGATCGTTTCGCAAGACGATTTTCCTAATAATAACTCAAAAGAAGACATAACCTACGTAACAGGTATGTGGCAGTAACTTGATTTTCATATTTGTATGGTATATCTACTATTTTTTGCGTTCTTTGTTATTTGATGATTTTCCAGTTGTTCGTGTAATCTAATTGTCACAGCGAATTCAACCAACCAACCAATCAGATAAATAACGACTCACAAGAATGAGCAGCGGTGTACGGTAAATGCCTAAAAGCTGAGATAAAACTAAAAATTACCATACATTTTAAAAACTCAAAAAATAAAACGCACGCTGAATCAGTAATGTTTTCAAAGTTCCGTTACGTTGTTTCGTAAAAATAAATTAGACAAACAAAAAAGTCAGCCGGAAGCTTACCGTGGCAGATAATGACAAAAACCTCCGAAAATTTCATGATGACGTTATCTCAGTCGAGATGTCGGACAGTGGTCACATAGCTGACGTCATTAACTGACCAGCACACAAGCTGCCCAGTGCGCTGTGCTGTATCGTATAGTAACGCCGTATATTGTGGACGTACGCTGATAGTTGCAGCGACTGCGACTCAGCGAAATGACGCTGCCTCAATGTTGTTTTGGCCGATCGTGACTTGCAAACTAGCTCAAGACTCTCGCGCAAGTTCGGCAAAAAGTTCGCCAACTTTAACAAAATTTATAAAGTAAACGTACTACTGTAGGCTACATTTGTTTAAAAATTGTCAATTCTGTTAAAAATCGCAAACACATTCCAAAGAAAACTGAGTTTTGTATCTGCTTGCTTAAAGTTCACGCACGATACGGTAAGATTAACAATTTCAGCTGCATAACTAATGTTCTATGCGAGTATGGCATAGTGTAAAAGGGTTGCCAGCTGCAAACGAAGTTTAAAACATGGAACGCACGGAGAACGCATACATCGTGTAAAAGTTGCATTTTACTCCAAAAAAACTTGCATGTGCAACAGCATAACTACATTTGAAAATGTTCATTTTGCACAAAACTTTACACTAAAAAGCCCTGCAACTAGAAAAGTTGTATAAAGCGGAAGAAGACGACGAAGAAGTAAGCTTATAGAAAACGATGACGACGACGACGACGACGTCGGCTGTGAATAACAAAGTCTTGAGCAAGTTTGCAAGTCACGATCGGTGGTTATCTTTGTTCGCTGCACACGGGCTTTATTTCATTTACTGTGCACGGTGCTCGCCACAGGCAACATCCGCCACACAGAACTGCAGACTAACAGGCCTCAAGTAACTGACCACCGCCAGCTACATGCAAACAACTATTCGCAACTATAAACTGCTGGATACTCAACGTGACCTGACTTCGCTATAGGCCTACTGCAACGCTTTTTTCTCGTTCTTTCGTGTTCACACTTTTTTCCGCGAGGAAAACAAAGTCCATACGAAACAATACTGCAAATTCTTGTTTGAAATGTTGCCAGATAGCCGCTAAAATTCGGAAAAAAACTAAGGTTGAACTAAAAACTGTAAAAAAAAATCCAGACCACACAGGACAAAAATGTAAGCGCCAGGAAAAGCAATGTCCGAATGGCTGCAGATTTTTCATACTCATGACCTTATCAATTCAAACGACAAACGTTGTTTGATACAATGTAAAACACTTATGGGAAAATAGATATAAATGGGGAAATTTCCCGATAGATGTATACATAAATATTGTTCATCCAAAAGCTTCGAATTACACAAGAAGTAGCAACGAAGAACGAACCCATTTGTCCATATCAAACCGGAGTAATGGAGTTTGTGACTAAAAACGATAGGCCAAGCTAGAGCCATTAAGCTGGAATGTAATTAACGAGCCTGCGTATTAAATGCGACGGCTTCTCAGAGTCCCCAGATGTCACTATTATTCGTACTGAAGAATGGCATCAGTTTCAGAGAACGCACTCTGGTACAAAGTCACGCTAAACAATGGCGAGGCTAATTTCATGATCGCCTGTCGTCGTTGGTCATTGATTAATAGCAGTGCTTTGGACAGTGAGGGACTACCAGACCTATTGGCACTAAGACACTTACTTAGTTAAACAATGACAATAACTTCTTGGATCCTATTAGGATCGAAAAATCGACCTTTAGCCGAATTTAATTTGTAGGCGACAAAAACGGACAAAATAAATTTTAACATATATCTAGAATTCGGACTGGCAGATAATCACAGATTCGTCGGAAACTTTGATTTTCATTTTGCTGCAAATTTTCAGCCGACTCTGCGGGTAAAAGAATTTTGAAAATCAGTCATTATCGGACGATGATAGGCCTATGCACAAGAGTCAAGTGCCCTGTTTTCTGGCATGAATTATGCGAAGAGAGCAGATTGCCGACGGAGACACGGAGTCATGGGTCACGACAAAAAAAATGACGAATAACGACATTGTTAGCTCCAACGCTCGTATACAGCCAATACCAACTCCTGGTGCAAGAAGAATGTTGCTTTGTTGGCAAAAATAAAGTAAAATTTGCAAATTCGCAAGTAATATATTACTACTAAAATTTTCAACATAAAACGGACGACAAAGAATTATACTGAGACAGAACTACTAGTCATTATAATATATCACACAGTGCACTCGTGTAAGTCTACTTTTAAATAGTCTGTAAACGATGTATTTAAGTCGGCATTAAAAAAACTAGATAAGAAGGGACGAACGGGTAATACAAATCAAAAGATAAAAAATGACTGTGTACTGTGTTCAAGCCTACTGCAAGTAGCCTGTAAACGGTGTAATCGTATCGAATCGAATCAAACCAGAACCCGTAAAGTTGGGTTCGATGTCCATCTCTAGTTGATGCTGGTCGTGATCATGTTAGTCGTACGGTCGTCAGGAAGTGAGGTCTGTCGGACGTCGCCGACAGACGACCGGAGACTGGGAGTCATTAATCGTAGCATGGCAAATCTCCTCAGTTCACATGCCGCTGTCTTCTCGTAAACCCGGCATCGACCGCTATACCGACAGAGATGCATCGACTCGTCTAGCATCACCTTCTTACCGCAAGCCGCGGAATCTCAACTTATCTGCCTCAGCATCACGAGCGACTGGTCGCTCGCCTAGGCAGCTGCGTTTTACACCCAGACATACACGCCTCAAGTTGATGTTTCCCGCTTTAAAGCTCGAGTACATCGCCGTTTGATAAAGCAGGAGGAGGGTCTATATTCAATGAAAATCCAGTGAAATTTTAACTATAAAAAAACGTCGGCCCTGTGCCGATATAGCATGCGATTTTCCGCCTAAAGATGCGCAACCCTAGTCTTAGCCCTAACCCCGACTGTTGGCATTTTTTTGTCTTCCATTGCTGAAGTTTATATTCACCGTTTGTACAGCCAACAATCGCGCAATGAGCGCCTGGCATTTTTAATTATGAATTTAATCGCGACATACATACAACACAACAGCGCTGTTTACAAATGTTGGGGAGATATGACCTTTTAGGTCATCTATCTGGGTCAAGTCGTGCGCATGCGCAGTGAACACGCTGAACTCTCTTACTGACATATCGGTTACCCCTGCGTTTGAAAAATCGAGAACTTTCGCGCCAATATTGCTTTGCGCTTTTTTAGTTTTTGGTTTTTGAGTTAGGAAGACGGTGGAGATAGACGGACCGCAATTGCACCATCTAGAAATATGAGATAATTTATAAAAAAAACCAATGCAGTTAATAACTTGGGAAAAACAAACACATTACGTATAATCCAGGGGCCTATGAGTGTAATGTAGCTATTGAGCTGATCGGTCTGGTTGGTATTGATTGATCAAAGCAGCCGTTCATCGATCGCTAATGGAACTGAACTCCGTCCGTTCGTCCGTCCGTCTGTCCATCCTTCGACATAGATCTTGGTCACTCACTCACAGACCTGGACGGACCGATCGAGTCTGATGCATTATTCATGAGGTGGGCGGGTCAAAGGTCAGGTCCGGCATTGTACCGTATACACATTGTGTGACTGATGGACAGACTGGATGATACTGATGTTAAGTCACTTCAGACGCTCGCATTGCGCTGTCGGCTATTATGCAGCCGTCTTAATAAGCCTGTTTATTCTCAAAAAGCAGACACAAAATAATAACAAAATACAAAAAAGTTATCTACACTAAAAACTGAACTAGAATTATAAAACGATTGAGATTATTAAAAGTTAAAACATTAAAAAGCAGACCCAGAAAACATGACGCACATTAAAATCATTTACGTTACTCATCAGGCTGTAAATTATATTAATGATAGCAGTAGACACTGGATAGTAAGATACACACATTGGGTAAAATTTAACTTTGTGCAATAGTAGTTAAAATGTAACACTCACCTTATCTAGTCTACGTATAACAGCCTAATAAACCAATTTGTGCGTTTTGCTTTTCTGTCCGTTCCGTGCCACTTTACTTTTGCCCATATCTTCGCTGAACATTAACCGATGTTCAAATTTTTTATTGATGTATTCTGCGGACAATTAGCAATAAAGTGATTACTAAATATTCCACCACACATTACCTGTGTCGCTACACTATCTTGTGAAATATAAATGTAAGAAAAACTAACAGTAACAGACAGCAAGCGTGTTGGTAAACAAAATACACTTCCATCCAAAAATGCAGTGAATGATCTGTACGATGTTACACTTTGTTAGATCCGTTTCTTTGGATATCTAATGTGTTGAACGGTATGTTTGTTTCTGACCTTTGTGGTTTAGCAAGCCTACCATTTTATCTACAGAGGTCACGTTCTTTTCACCACTTGTATGCTTCAGTCTGCTATAGTCTCATGTCTTTGGTCGGTGAGGCATGTTTCTCAAATCTCTGTCAACAACATCCCCACTTTTTCCTTGTTGCAGCTTATTTTTGAAAATTCTGCCAGTATTCTTTGAAAACTGTATTTTTGAACGGGTACAAGTTTTTAATCAAGGCCTTGTCTTTATTGTTAAATGGCGCATTACATCATCAGTATATCGTCACTCACTTTATAAAAAATTATTATCTAAAACAATATCGTCTGTTTTTGTTTACAAACGTCAAAAATGTATGTAAAACTAAACATCAAAAATGTATGTAAAACTAAACATAAATTAATTTTTTGTATAAAAATTAATAAAAATTATCGTAAAAGATAATTTTTTTGCATATGTGTTATAGTGATTTTAGTGATTTTTGAGAATGTATGTTTTACATGGTAGTGTAGCGACACAGTTAAAGTGTGGTGGGATATTCAACAACAACGTTATTGCTAATTGTCCACAAAATGCGATAGTATTTTTTTTCGAAAAATTGGTTAATATTTGGCGAAGATATGGAAAATGACAAAGTGGCACGTTTTTTGGCCCACCCTGTATATACTGCACTCACTACAGCCTAGGATTTAATATGCAGACGTCCGTTTCTTTGTAATGTACAAACTCTACTGTATAACATTTATAAACGGTGCAATCAAAATACATGTAGACGTGGTATAAATATTTTCTTTCGTGCGCTTATTGCCGGTTGCGTAACGATCTTGAGTGTGTGAAGGCATGCAACTTTACTACGAGAAGTCGTGAATAATTGCGAACAAATTCCGTTGGACGTCGCCTCCGTCGTCGTATATAGTAGTTGTAAAAATCACTTTTAACAATGCCGAATAAAACGACCACACTGGCTATGTATGGTCTCGGTGATTACTGGGGCCTACTTCACGTTTCTACATTTTGCAACGAGTTCGCGCGTACGAACAGAGGCGACAATCCCCTCTTGGGCTCGCCACGCCATCATTTCTCATAGTAAGCTTAAATTCCATCAATTTGATTTGTTGTAAAACTGTTGGACAACATTGAGCTATATGGGTTAAAAGGTGTGTATATAGCTCTTTATGGGAAACCCGTCTCAAAGTTGCCGAGCGTCGCCTGCCATTTATGGCATCACACAGTGTTATCTGCCAACCGGCACAGGTGAATGCGCCCAGCATGAACTCCAGATCGATAGGCCGGTGCTCGATTTACCTGCATATGGGATTTTCGTGACTTGTTGTACAATTTGTGGATTTGTGATTCAGCTTGTTGTTGTGTACAACGAATCTACAACAAATTGAGAATAAGTGGGGTTTGGGCCGTACAAAGAGAGGCAACTGTTCCCCATTGGTCACGATACACAAGCCATGCTTGACAATTGCACGCAGTAGGCCCTACATCACTGTAAGAATACGACTGCGTGACAAATAATTTAGCACGATATTGAAGTTGTGCCGTATATAATAAGGTTAACGATACATGAAGCATCATTTCAGCATTAGAACAAGTTGCCCGATTTCTAGGAATACATGCTGTGAACTACGTATAATTACCTCACATTACGGTCTAGGATATATTAGGCTTCTATGCGAGTGTAGAGAGATAATAATAAACTGTAGCACGTGTTGAAACGTACGTATTTTATGGCTGTGATCGACGGTGTGTTCTGCTTGAGCCGCGAGTGTTATCAACACACGCGAGACGCGTTGCAATCGTTACGCGTGACGAGTGAGATCGTGGACAGTTATGACACTGTGATGAGAGATAGGATGACGAAGTAGCCTAAGTCGTGAAATAAATTTAGGATAGTAAACCACAACGGCAGCGGGTTGGTGGGAGAGTGACAGATTTGCCGTCCAGAATGCAAGAGATCCGGCTCGTATTCAAATTTTAGCAGAAAAAAATCGAATGCCTACCAAACGCGTTGCAGGTCTCAGTCGATAAGTGAATGTCTCTCTCAGGTAAACCATCACAGAATATGATCAACCAACCACGTCAACTTAGCCTTTCATCCCTTTGAAGTCGGTAACTCCAACACCTGCCTGCCTGGCACAAACACGAAGAGAGGCACCTGGCTTGTGAAAACTTATCTCAGAGCTACGGAGTGTCTCCTGCCACATGGTATCACACGTGCAGTGTTAACCGCCAACGGACACAGCTGAAGGTGCTCTATCTTACCAAGCAAATCCTTTACTCGATTTACGTGCCCCGGAGGAATAGGGAGCTGAGTTGAACTTAGTGGTTGGTTATGTATCGAGAAGTCGAAGACGGTTTACTTGTCCTCAGACAATCGATTATCTACGGCCGATCCAAGTAGTAACAGCGGGCCCGGTATAGAGCAACTTAGTTGATATAAACCAACGCATTAACCACTGTACACGAAGCTGCCACCGCCGTCATCGCTTAGGACTCGTCATGGGCAACTATTGGACCAGCTCGAACCGGAACGGCAGTAAATGGCAGATAAAACGCTGCAGTGAAGAGTAAAGCGTCGAAAGTAATGGCGATGAGACGAATAAACGAAGCAGACCGGAAAGCCGCAGGACAGACACTCGTATGCGCTGGACAAAAAGAATAGCTGACCGTTAGCAGACTATTATTCCTCGTCGACTCTGAGTCCTGTGGAACCATGAACGTAACAATGCCACGAGCGATAACATGTAATCTCAAATTCCACTTATTTCGCGTCTTAAAAATTGTGCAAAATTGTTTTTGTCAAGGCTTCATCAAATTTTCACCAACTTTGATAATTTTTGGCGCAAAATGGACAAAGATTATGTGAAATGCACTCATTTTTCACTTTACCTAATTTGCTTTACGTGTATGTGCAGCGAATTCACGACATACGTGTCACCAACGCGGGGGGGGGTAACTTTTTAAACCTATCTCAAGACGCCTTTTATGCAATTTGTAACTAAATGTTACAGGCTAAGTTAATTTTTATGTGGCGCGATTGGTTGTTTCAACTGTGTATCTGCACACTATACACTACAGGGTGGGCCAAAAGTAAGCCTCCGACTTTTGTCCGTTTCTTTGCCAATTGACCGATTAAAAAAATCATTCACTGGCACACTCTGTGGAAAATTTGCAATAACATGATTCTTAAAGGTCCCAACACACCCTAACTGCGTTGCTACATTACCTTGTAAAATATAATGTTTTAAAAAATCACTCATATTTGGCGACGATCAAAAGTTGAAGGCTTTCTAGCTTATTTGTCAGTATGTGATGGCAATGCTGATGATGATGACGATAAACAAGTTGCACAGCAAATCCATATCAAATTGAAAGGCTACAACTGATTCCTAACATCCTGCCATTTCCACATGTTGAATAGCTTGCTGTACGACTTGTTGTTATCTAAGAAACTTACAACAAATCGAAAGTAGTGGAGTTAAGGCTGCAGTCGTCATTCAATGGGACTCATGGACAGGTCACACTGGGAGACTGGTCGCCGCAGCCGATAGACGAATAAACAGCACCACTCTTTCTCTCTCCCTCTCCCTCTCTGTTTTCTTATTCTGTTTCTCTTACTTCGCCGACTATTAGTCGGACGGACTGGAGAGAACGGATCGGTGATATACGGACGTTCGTCGGTTGCTTCATAATGATGCTCGTTTGCAAGCTCCTTTAACACGATTACTATGCATCGCCTTGACCTAGATGCTGTCTGCGAAGCTGAACATATCGAAGTTTTTTTTTAATTTTTCCATTTGGTACGGATCTGTAATAGTGTAATGTATTAAATTTATTTGAGTACTGATTGATACTCAGCCTGGCCATCCCTCCGTGGGTAGACGAAATGAGTAAGGCGCGAAGTACCAGCGAAAGCAAGGACGTAAACAGACACACTGCGCGATGCACTAGCTCTGTATCCGTGGTCTCACAGTGTGAACTGGTGTCCGGCTGAGGGCTAAGGAAACGGAGATCCGTGCCGCCTTATGGGTTTTATGATCTTACTGATTAATGCTTACTACGCTGTGAGTCAAAAATGTTACCGAACTTTTGTCTACATTTTTTGCTGAATACTGACTCATTTTAAAAATTATTTCGGCCTACTGACAGAACTCTGAAGAAAATTTGCGATGCACGTGTAATTACAGATCTCATCGCACCTTAAACGCGTCACTACACTATTTGGTAAAATTGTTTAACACTAGCGTTTCTCTTTAGATTCGTTGGCAGCGCATAGCACCATATGAGCGTTTTGATCAACCGACTGATTGGTTAATTGATTGAGTTCACATAACTGATATAATATATTAATAATTAGCACAACTCTACTAAGCATTCTGGCGAAAATTGTTATTTTTTAAACTCAATTATTATTTTATACATTTGCATATCGTCTGTATTGCGCCTGTTTTTTTGTAAGCAGTGTTAATGGTTTCGTCTTTCTACCTCAGACAAATGGAGTTGAGAAGTTTACGCGTTACAGTGTCATTCTCGTGGGTACGGTGACATGTGTGCGACGCTTTTGAAATAGCTCGGTTGATACGACTTCAATGGATACGCACTATACATAGTGGCTTGAGGAATCTTTTTTTCGCTGAGTAGCAGCTGTAAACTCTACCCTGCCGGCTTCACGAATGTTCCACTTCCGGAGTTTCTTACTGAACGATCGCGCTAATACTGCCTAGCTCTAGCACTATGTTAGCATCGAAGCGCGACCAAACGAACAACGGTGTATAGGCTTACACTAGCGACCATTGACAACCGTGGAATAAAAGTGTTAATATTAACCCACCGTCTGAAATGCATAAATTCGTTAACACTTGAATGTGCTTCGTATATTTATAGCAGAGTCAAACAAACGTAGAAAGCAATTACATTGTAATTAAGTGGTGCACACGATGAGTCAGAAAAGTAAGCTGCCAAGTATTTTCCGTAACTCCATTAAATGCTGACCTGATTTTAAACGTCATGCTCAACAATAAAGCGATCACTAGGCTTGTGCAAATAACTTCTGCTGGACAGCATGCAACAGTCGTGCACTCGCTGTATAATTTTTAACACAGTGTATAAATCAATTCAAACTTTAATATTAATGTCGAGGTAAAATACTGTCGAAGATGACACACACGCGCACACGTCAAAACTGACACATAACACGCATAAAACGTTAACAACACTAGCTTGCTACACGCACTTAGGCCTACAGAAAAAGAAAGACAGAAAGGCGACTGGATTAAAGTAGGGGGGAAACGCCATAACATTTTGGAGGTTGTCAAGTTAATGCAAAGTTAAAACTTTTTCCATGCTATGTGGACATGCTATGAAAATAAACAAATTCCTGAATAAATTTGTCACAGAAATTTCAACCTTTTACTATACTACATTTACGTTATTATGTCCGTGTTTCTGCTTACTGTTTATCGGCAAATGTTTTAAGGTTTGTGTGCGCTTCAGACTGCGAAATATTGTTAAATGCAACAAAATGTGTTTGGCGGATGGGCTCTCCATGCACGCGGGTGAAACAAACCCCACCGCAAAATCACGGAACATAAGCTACTTGATTCAATTCAGCGCCATGCTCATATTTGTTTTAGGAAAAGGAATCAGCCATTCAACGCAAAAGTTAGAATAGATCTATTATGTTCAAAGTATTGTAAACCACCCGACTACCGCATCTGGCCCCGCTACAGCGCCGCATACATAAACAAACCTAAAGTTTGCAAAAGTTATCAGACACTAAAACATAAAATTCAAAAATATTGCTTTTTACAAAACTCCCTACAAATAATACTGTACGCAGTGTTGGACTGTAATAATTGCTTTATGTCGGAAAGTTGCGGTCAAATCGGTTTCGCAATTTGCATCTCGTTGGATCAAAAAGTATAAACAGACAGCTAAGCTACAGACCTGAAACTACGTTCATGCTAGAAATAAAATCTCATCGACATAACAACGAGTTTAATTTGTAGCTGTGACAGACATGACCAAAAATTTGTATGTTCAAACTGTTAAAGTTTAACAGTAAACTCATACTCTTAAAAACGATCTGAAATTTTTCACAGTAGGCTTGCCTTAATCCGTGCATCACCGAGTATGCAATTTAGCGGTTATGTCAAAAAACATTTAAAACCCTAAAGATAAAAAAGAGTATTAAAAAGATAGAAGCATCAGCTCCTCCCAGGCACCTTTTGGTCATACCTCTGTGCGACTATTTCAGTCCAAAACTTAACGATCTTTTTTCAACGGCACTCCCCTCTCTATCAAGTCACAGCTAACAGTTCGTATTGGCTGGTCCCCTGATGTTGTTGTTCTTGCTGGCAGTAGCACGGCGGGGATTCCGTGACGTCATCGCTAACGTTACTGGTGACGTCACAGCATGGAGATTCCCCGTCTTCTTCGCCGAGAGCAGTCACGGTTGATAGGTGTACTTGCGGAGGTAGACTGACGTACCATTTATCGGCTACAGCACCTGGAACACAAGCAAGTGGCGCCGCGTAGTGAATGCGTTTAAAAACAGCCAGCTTTACAACGATTCTTCTCACAAACGAGCAAATCTTGTAGTTTTACAATCATGAACAGCGGCTTAAGTAGAAAATATAATTAGGTCTAGCTAAAAAATATTCTATCGATTGGCTTATAGCTAGTTTAACATTAGTCTATCCGTTTTGATGGGAGGGTGAACAGCGTATACTTTTCATCTTTGCACACAAATATGACACACACGACGTAAGTTTAACTTGAGCTCATCTGTCATCAAAATAATGACAATCTGGCCGGAGATTTTAAGATTTATGGTAAATCTGTTTTGATATGGTTGTCCCCAGAACCCGCCAACAGCTACGCCAGTCTGAGTGAACCCATTACTGACACTTCACTTGACAAAAGCTACTCGCTATGAACTACGCGTCGTGTCATCATATGGGCCTATTGCTAATAATGTGTATGCTTTTACCAGAGTATTTAATAGTTTTCGGGCGAATATCGATGACCGGATGTCGTGGTTCGTTGCGTTGAAATGACGCGACTGTTGACATTGAGTTGCAGTAGTCGATGCAGGAGGCTGAACACTGCGGCAAACTGTAGGCCGTCGGACAACAGTTTATACCGCTTGTAGAGCTGGCGCTCCTGTTTAGCTGAACACACCGCCAGAACAACAGAATAAATGTATCATTCAGTGTAAGGCAATGTTTTCGTCGTAACTTCTAAAAAACTAATCAATGAACATTTCGCATTGGACGTATTATAT
>Ga0209671_1005080_pt1 | contig 13223 bp, 12 predicted proteins | sample WorMetHERISLAND2_2_FD_187401 | JGI IMG/M metagenome (GOLD analysis project Ga0209671, IMG submission 187401) | Marine gutless worms symbiont microbial communities from Max Planck institute for Marine Microbiology, Germany - Olavius geniculatus... | ecosystem: Host-associated > Annelida >... | reverse complement strand
GTGGGACAACCCTGCAGGAGTTAAGCCACGCTGCCCTAGATAGGCAGCGGTGGGCAGCGATAGTAAGAATGGCGTCAGACACCAACGGGCATTGAGCCCACGGTTGTCGATGATGATGATGATGATTAGTAATCTGATGACCCGTGTGAGACTGTTTTTGTTTCAGTGTCTATGGCAAATTTTTGGCCATAAGGATTCAAACTGTGCACTGGTCTGCAAGAGGTTTACTGTCTCTGACTAAGATCTAGACCTTTAATAGTCATTTCGGTATTAGCTTTTAATTAGATGTCTTTAGATTTCTGGGTCATTACTCCATTTTAGAAAGACAAAAAATAGCAATAAAATAACATACAATAATTCCAATAATTATCTCATGCAGCCACGAGACAGGGCTGATGACTGACAAATGATTGTTTTGGAGAGGTGAACCATTTAATTACAGTTCACTGCATTTTGGTGATTGTTCGGATCAAGATTTGTATCTGGTCAGTCACACATCCAGGTCATGAAATGACAAGTCACAGCACAGGTCTATATTAGGTCCATCAGTGATCACAGAATGAGTGTTAGTTAAGTCACCGTCTACTCAGTACTGTTAAAATCATTTAACTAAGTAAAGAATGACATGGAGTGGGGATGGCAGTAATACTGCAGTAACCACGGTAATTACCGCGGTAATGGGGATAATGACGGCGGCATTCCCACGAGAATGGAGATAAAAGCCACGGTATTCTGCAGGGATGGGGATAAAATGGTAATGGGGACAACTACAACTTTCTTCTGTAGTTGTTGCAGTATAAATACGTATGGGAATAATACATTTCACTAAATAGTACTGGTAGATCACATGGCATGTTTCAAAATGTGGATAATTTGTGTTTATTTTCACTAATAGCATGGGGTGTTGCAACATGTTACTAATTTGAAGTACATTAGTAAGTAAGAGTAATAAAATTTGCAGATTATTAGCTGCTATTATTTTCACTGACATAACGAAAATTAACGTTTTGATGTGTGTGGATGGGGAATGGGGATAACATGCATGGGGATGGGGTGGGGATAGGGATGATGCTTCATCTTCATGTCACTCTTTACATTTAACACTTTGTTATCCAACTCCAGACAGTAATTTAACATTCAGGTTTACATAAAGTCGAGTGTCCGCTAGTTGCAGTCTTTGTATGTAATCTGTGGACAGGATTTTCAGCTGGATGTTGACATGGCTCGACGACGAATTCACCAGCAGCACATGGTCCAGTGGATTGTTGACGGTGTGATCAAAGGCATCACACCACAGCAGGTACTCTAATTTCCTTTGCCTCACCTGTAATGTATGCCTTGTCTGTGTGGACTGTACATGTATGTGGTCTCTGGATCTGTAGAAAAGGCTCTGTACATTTCCTCACCATATAGTAAGAAATGTGCCCAAAGCAGCTTTTTTCATGTGAATATTTCGTTTGTTAATATTGTCTGTTCCTGTTACTGTTATTTGATTTTTGAAATGCTGCAACTATCACTTTATCTTGCTTATTACTTGTCCTACAGCAAAGCACTGAATGCTGCATGCTGACTGTCCAGTGCTACTATTTTCATTTTTGTTTAGCCTTTTTCTGCGTTATTCTATTTCCGGCTGGGACCCAGTAATCAAAAATTTCTGGATATGGATGTAGCAAGTATCAGTCTAGGTTTCCTTCCATTCACCCAATGAATTTCATCAAAATTATCTCTATATAGTAAACCATTTACAGAAAAATAACCAGCGGCATGCCAAATTTGAGCTATAAACCTGGCTTAACTAAAATGGCAAAGCAAACTACGTGAACTGGAAAATTAAAAAAAAGATAAATAAAGATCGATCTGAAAACAGTCACTGGAATACTGATGTGTTAAGGTTTTGTTTTGAAGGATGCAGCGTGGGCCATCTGTTGAAGTGACGGTACGTGGCAGACCCACAGCCGATGCAGCGTACGAAAATGTTCACACTGCCCTCCCTCCCTCTTAGAATTAGCATGTTGGAAAATTTTCTTACAAGAAATATTAAATTTTGGGATGCAAGTCCCATTTTGAGAGTATGTAGCCATAGCAGAAGTGAAATTTTGTGCACCTATAATCTCCCCTGTTAAAAATTTGCAGCTTTCGGTCAAAAAACTGAATCATTCTGTTCCAAACTTTGGACACCATGATATCGCTGTTGTTGTTATCCTGCTGTTAGTGATAGGGTAATGTGCGATTGCATTGTATTGTGTGCTGTTCAGGAGAAGGACAGTATTGTAAAGTGCATCCAAGACCTGAAGGCCCTAGCCGCTGCACAGCAGAGTGCAACGACCGCCTGAGTTTCACCGTCTTAAAGACTCTTTGTTGCGGTCGGACAATAGATATTCACTGGCGGACGTTATGACTGATCTGTTACATTCATGGCTCTAACTAAAAACCCAGCATTGCCGGGTTTTGTGTAGAAGACAATTTGACTGTACACACAGTTAACCAAATTAAGAGTTAGATATAACACGGTGAAATAATTATATAGATGTTGTTTGTTTTCTGGATGTTAGAGGTAAAAGAATGATTATGAAACAAACGTCTGCATTCATATGTTTTTGTATTATTGTTACATACAGGGTGGTCTGGAAAAACAAGCCCCTACTGAATTATTGATACTAAACCTGCCTGTCAAGTTACTTTTTATGCGCGAAAGCAGCTACTGCTTTCAGCGCGTCTTAGCCATCGCAATTCTGTCCGTTCGTCACACGGGTGGATAAGTCAAAAACGGTGCAAGCTAGGATCACCAAATCTTCACCGTCAGCTGCCCGGAAGACTCTAGTTTCAGGAACCGTAAAGTTTTTCCATAAATTCGAAGGGGATCACCTCGAACGAGGGCGATGAATGAGAGGGGGTGGGCAAAATTTGCGATTTTTGGACAAGTCGCTGTATATCAGTAACGGCGCGAGATAGGGCCTAGGTTACTATTAATCTTTAATAGGAAGTCGTACACTGGCTCTCGATTGCCACCGATTTTAATGACCTTGGATGACCTTGAACGCTTAAATAGGGGTTTTTATGGATTTTTTGGTGATTTTAGGCTGCAAGACACTTTTTAAGAGCGAATTGCGCTGAAACCAATTGAGATAGACATAGACAAGCTATGTATGTAATTTTTAGCATTGAACGTAGATTTCGACGGTCTTTGATTTTCTAGGTTCAAGGAAACCTGCGCACGAGGGCATCAAACAGCAGTACCCCCGAGAAAGTCGCAATGAAATGGCTGGAGATAGACTGACAGTTTGCGAACAGGAACTGCTATAGGCTTTCGTGTGTCCCGTGAGCATTATTTGTTTATTTATTAGTTATTTTTCTGTTGTTACCTTAGCTCAAATTTCTTGTTAGTGTATAATTTCAATGCAAAATCACCACTGTAGTATAAGTTGGTATTAAGTATTCTACTGATTGAATATTCCATGTATTGTGTAATGTGTGACATCACTTGTTTTGTGGACCCTATACAAAATTGGGGGCTTTGACCTGGTCTTTCTCAAAGCAAAAAATATTTTTGCTATTATAAGAGGTAGAGAGTAGGTCCAGCGTAACTTGAAAATATTTATTTACACATCCTTCCCCTTGCAAATTTCAAATTAGTCCAGTGAAGTGGGTTCAACTGTTCCCTGTCATAACAATGGAGCTCATATTGAAGATTTGCTTAAATAATGACATCTTTTATGGCCTGACTTTACATCAGACTCATTGAACATACTTGAGTGACGTCTGTAGCAGACGATAGACCCGTCTGAATATGTGATATATAGAACCGTGCAATATTTTATGTTAGGTACCAGAGCAAAACAAGAAATTTGAGCCAGTGCTCACGAGACGCGCGAAAGCCTATAGCAGTTCCGGTTCAGTAGTTTAGCTGAAAATTGGGTTGTTCATGCTAAGTTAATATACAAATACCAAATTCTCTATCTGGATTGCATAACGATAACTCTGTGGCGCCATTTTGTGAATGGTGTAGACTTGAGTTGCAGCCCGAAATTGCCAAAACATCCATAAAACCCCCTATTTTGGCGTTCATGGTCATCCAAGGTCATTGAATTCAGCGCCAATCGAGAGCCAGTGTACAACTTCCTATTAGTGATTAATGGTAACCTAGGCCCTATCTCGCACCGTTACTGAGATACAATGATTTATTGGCCAAAAATTGCAAATTTTGCCCACCCCCCTCTCGTTTGGCGCCCTCGTTTGTGGTGACCCCCTTCGAATTTATGGAAAAGCTTCACGGTTCCTGAAACTGGTCTTCCGGGCAGCCGACGGTGAAAATTTGGTAATTCTAGCTTGCACCGTTTTTGACTGATCCACCCGTGTGACAGATGGACGGACAGACAGACAGAATTGCGATATCTAAGACACGCTTTCAGCGTGCATAAAATGCTGTCATTTGTTACTAGGTCTGCACTACATACTCATAAAATAATGCTGTTTTTATATGCAAACCGTTCTTAATATCATAAACGTAGATTGCTTGAGGCTTGCTTTTTGGACTGCTCTGTACATTAGTAAAGAGTGCTGCAGATGTGAGGTTTGTGGCCATTTTTGTTTGAATTAACCTTTGAGCATTTTTCGTGCTATACAATTGTTTCTAAACCTCTAGAAAGTTAAACGATGTTGGTATTACTACATCAGTATGACAAAGTTTGCAAGTGAAATTTTGCTGAAAACGTACATGAATATTACTCATTATACATTTATATTTCTTATAAAAAATCGACATACAGTTATTAGTACACAGTACAGTCAGATGCATTGAGCGATAATCAAGTTCCGACAATAAAAAGCACCATATAATATGTCGAACACAAAATTAAAAGCTGAAAAACTCAGCGCAGTAGTTTGTTGTACTTAGCTGTGCATAATAGCATGGTCAAGAGAAAATACATTCTCAACGGAAACAAACACGCAACCAACATAAAACAATAAATATCATAATACCATATGAAACACATCTCACACGTGGAAAAGTAAAGTCATCAGAACCATATTATAAACTTTATACAATATGAAACATACGGATACACAAATGCTAGATGTATATCATACAAGCACCACTGATCCAGTGAAAGAGTCGCGGGCCGGTTAGGAGCGCTCGTTTGCCCTGGCATCAATTACGGGCACCTGCTGCGTTGGGGGATCTACGACGCAATTTGACAGTGCGCCGGCTGCGCCTTCCAGTATATCCACTCCTTGGTCCCCAACTTAGCCAGGTTTAGCTGGAAACCCGCTCATGTACATCCCAGACCAAAATGGGTTGCCCTCCTGGCTTCGCTGTGTGTGTCCTTAAGTGTTCGATCAGCCCGGAGGGAGCGGAAGTTGTGACGGTATATTTAATGTTTGACAATCGATACCCGGGTCAGGGATAGCTATCGATCTGGAGCTGCGTCGGATGCATAGTTTATTTCTCTTAGAACTAAAAAAGTAAAACGGGTCCTAGAACGAAAACACAAAGAAGAGAACTAACCACCACACAGTTGTATTGTCGAAGCAGTCACTCTCATTCAGCGGTTCATGGAGAGAAAACGATTCGACTAAGACTAGTTGCCTAGTTGGACAAATTGAACAAGCTATAGGCCTACTACATCTTGACTTGTCACTCTAGAGCAGGTGCTGTGGATTTTTAGTAAGCTATATGCCTTCAATTTTTGTTGACATTTTACAGCCTGTTGTACAACAAATCAAAGTAGCCCTCAGTTGGGTTAGAACTTCGACGAGTGGTTCAACGCTATGACAGGCAAATGTTGATGCCGTGCTGTAGACGTTGTATAATTCGCGGTTTGAAGCGAGTCATTTGCGACGAGCTGAAGAAAGCGTCGACCGTTGTATGCCTGTAATGTACGAGTTCAGCCACGTGTTGGTCGACGAAGACGTTAACATCACCTCGGCGTATCAGATTGGAGTCCAGCACGCTATGTACGTGCCAGATAGTGACCCGCTCTGGACGGGACATGGTCTTGCCGCGCTCGTCCCGTGGATACAGCCGTTCGTCGGCGCTCGTTTTCGTCAGTGTTCGGAACCGGTATTTAGCCACCGACGCCGGGACGTCCTGAAAACAGTGCGTTTCATCTAGTCCACCTTAGTTATACAACGTAATCCACAGTGAACTATGCTGCTTCAACAGCGGACTCAATACCCAAACTGATACAGAGTCAGCAGAAGCGATCGATCATGGAAACATCCACCAAGAATAGTGCGGCTATACGTATTTGGCGAATACAGAGGACTCAAATACAGCTACCTTCTAAGCTTATATGTAGGCCTAATATCCCGATCCTGGGTGATAAGTTTTCGTAGGTCTATCACTGTCCATTTCTCCACAATTTCATCAAATTCTGTTCAAAATTTGCTCACACACTCTGCAGTGGCAGCTTATATATAATACATCCCATATCGCCAAGTGGTAGGCCTAAAGAATACTGAAACAATTCAGAATCCACAAAAAGAAGCTGATAGCTACCATAATATTAACACTTCATCCTCGGGCTGTACCCAACCCCTCAAAATTTGACCAAAATCCGTGCACAACGTTTTGTGTCGTATATACAGCCAAACTAATAGATCCTACGTAATTAACCTCTTCTATTCGCAGACATAAAGAGCACTTAATTATAGCAACCGATCACAATCAAAATCATAAACTACGGATGTCGGTTAAAACTAAACTAAACGCAGAAGAATATACCGGGTCGACAGTGTCGGGAAGAGAAAGTGGAAAGAATCGGTTGCGGAAGCTGTAAGATGCGATGTTGTCTCTCATGGCGGGGTCACTGATGTCATCCAACATGGACGACCAGTCACTAGCTCGCGTCGGAACTACAAACTCATCCAAGTCCTGAACCAACACGTACTTGGACTTGTACATCTGACGGTATCCGCACTCCGTCATAGACAGGATCTGACCGTTGTAGTTGGTTAAATGCTGTCAAACAGCGCAAGTACGGTATTACTGATTTACTTCAATATTTTTGTCTGTCCAATGCAATGCATAGCAGTTGGACAGAGTAAAAATCACCTGAGCGTGTGTGCGTCCGTCCGTCCACCACTGTCCAACAACTGAGGCACCATATCTCCATAACGGTGCAAGTCATAGGTGTTTACACGATTCAATACATTTGCTTCATGTCAGGCCCGTCGAGAGGGTGGAGTAGAGGATAAGCTACCCCGGGCTTCGCGACGTTTGGGGGCCCCGCCGTCCGCCAGAAATATGAAATACGCCAGAATGTACCATTTTGAAAAGAAAAATTCATGAATTTTCTCCACAGAGGGGCCCCGTGAAAATGTTTTTCAGAGGGGGAGGGGGCGAGAACGTTACCCCGGGCCCCGCTGTGGCTCTCGACGGGCCTGCTTCGTGTTTGCTTCATCGTGTAAACACCCTCATTGAACCACCTATAGGACGTGGCCCACCGCGAATCGAATAGTCACGTGAATGACGATGTTAATTGTTTAGTTAGAGCTTACAATTTTAAATTCAACTTTTTAATTTTTACCACTAGTCTACACAGCTCACTGATTTTTATTTATACGGACATATACTGTAAGCTATGGAAATGCAATGGACAGACTCCATACGTGTTCGTTTCAACATTATCTTGTTGTCTTTACTTAGATTTATACAAGCGGACAGGTCGCTACGCTCCCTGTCTGCCTGATCTTTGCCATAGTATCAGCCTGCCGCCTCCATTTTTGGCCTCCGAGCTTCAACTCAGCCTGCGGCTTCGATTTCGGCCTGCGGCCTCAATTTTCGGCCCTTCGATAGGGCCTCATCTCGGCCTGCAGCTTCGATACACAGCGCTGCAGCGTAGTAGCTGCAGCGTAGCCGCTAGCTATACATAACCTGCTAAACGGCACAGTTCTAATATTTTCGGCAGCGTATCGACACCCGGTAGCGATTGTAGGTGAAACTCACTCGGCTGGCGCAGTCTGCACCTCTTAGCAGAATTATTTCAATATAGCAAAAACGAAACACGCCAGCACATTGTGTCGCATACATATGCACGAACAGATATAATACCTGTTTTTTTCTGTGAAGTTTTTGTTGTCAGAAACTTTAACTTTTTATTACTATGGATCGTTTGTTCACACATATACAGTTTTCGTCTGCTGATGCGTCTTCACCTACAGCGTGGCGTTTTTCGGCACTGCGCCATTTGCATCGATTGTGCGCTAGCGTACGCAGGTTATGTATAATGATGCTGATGATGCGTCACCATGGTGACGACGTCTATATAACGCCACAGCCAATCGCGAGCCAAACTGAAACATCCCGCTTTTATAGAATAGATTATCAGTGGTTACGCAGAATTTCACCATAGATGGTCAAACGTTCACCAGTTCCAGAATGTGAGCGAACACGGCCGTCAACTGCAGGCCTATCGGTGCATCTGAGATAATGTAACACATTTGAAGTACAAAACACACAAAATCCCTTATTCGTCGAAAAACGGCCTTGAATTTCGGCCCTTCAAGCCTCGGAAGCGCACCCCCAATAAGACAAATTACTGGTTACGACACTGTACGTAATCATCAAAAGATCTGGAGATGGGTCTCAAGCTCCGCAGAATATGCATTTGCAAAAGTACACTATAGCCTACTTACTGTAAGGTAAGTCTTAAAAATGCAAATTGGAATTTCAAGTTAGTTTTTCAATCGCTCCACGATTACGTCAAAATATTAAAGATAATAAAAACCGACCTCGGGATGCACAAGTGGATCAGGCAACGCCCAAGGTTGGACATCGACGATGCCAAGTTTCTGGTATTTGTTGAGACATGTTTCCAGTTCAGCGCTGGAAGAATAAAGATAGAACTGAAACTTCTTTGCGCCAAACATCCGGTTTACCTAAACATAATATAAGCAGCGATACACAACGATATGCAACGATATTGCATATTTTCCAATATTATAATGGTAGGCGAACAATTTTTCCTTAATCCAAACATAAAATCGAAAAAGAATTTTAGCAGAGGGCGAAGTTACGTCGGCTTGGCGACGGCACAGCGACGCGCGCAGCTACGACAGAGCGGCATGGCGGCGACTCGTGACAATGGCAACGTCGACAACAAGCTTCTGAAAGAAGAAGAAAAAAAGAAGAAATAACATCACGTTATTAAATTAACGCTTCTTTAATTCGCGATGTAGCAAACTAAAAGTTTCAGTACATTCAGAGCTAGGCGGTAACGAAATTACATGTAATCCAATTACGTAATTCACTTACAAATTACAATTGTAATTTGTAATTCAATTGCAATTGGTTTTGATGTAATTTGAAACTAGTAATTCAATTAAATGGTCATGTAATTTGTAATTTCAAATTACATCACAATGTTCAGTTACATTTCAAAGTTTCAAGTGGTAATATCTACTAGTTTTATATTAAGCATCATGTCGATTTCTCTTACTTACTTAACTACACCTTGCCATGTGATTTACATTTTTAGTTATAACTGTTCTTCTGCACAAGTTTTTGTAAATAGTGTACTAAGTGTAGACTGTAGATAGCAGACCTTCCATTCTTGCTAATATTGTGGGATGAACACTGAACAGTCTCCATTGCCAATCGTTGTACAGTCAACAAAAATTTCTGCAATTGCTCCTTCTCCAGGCCTTTAATCTGACATAGACCTTCATGCGATTCACATGATGTAACATAGATTTCAAAATATAAGTTGTATTTGTCAATAATGTAAACAGTTGACATTACCAAGTAATTGCTGTGTTGCTGCTTGCTCCTGGTGTTTTTTGGTCTGATAATAAACAATGACTGCATTACCAGTGTACTACTGCTAGTTTGCTAGACTTATGAATGCATTTATCACTTATAATATTAATTGGGAAACAAGATTAGCAATTGCATGTAATTTGTAACTGAAGTAATTAAAATTACATAATTTGTAATTTGGCCTTTGATTCGAAAGTAATTTGTAATATGTAATTTCAATTACATTCATGTAAGTAATTTGTAATTTGTAATTGAATTACATTTGAGCCAGTAATTTGCCCAGCTCTGAGTACATTGGCCTACGATGATCTCCACGTACATAGCTTACAGAGCATTAAAATAGGCCTAACAATATTCTAGTTAGCTGGTTTACCTCGATAAACTCGACCAGGTCGGTAGTGGTGATGTTGCCAAATATCGGTGGAACGCAGACGGTGAAGTCGACGAGGTAACTGTTCGTCTGTCGTGATTCACTCATCGTGTCGTCAGACGATTTATTTCTTCGTCTTCGTCGTCGTCGCAAGTCAACAGGATGTAGTAAGTTGCGCGGTCGCTCGCAGAACGACGTCACAACAGACACGGCCGCTATCTTTTCTCGGTCAGTGACGTCACTGGTGACGTCATCATCGTCGTCTTTCGACACCGAATCATCCGGAAGTTGGCAGATCAGCATCACCGCCATAACTCTGCACTCAACACTCACCGTAAAGCTTTTCGCGTCGACGGCTCTAAAACATTTTCGAAAATCTATATCTTTATTTCGCCAGAAAATGACAATACTGAAAGCTTAACTAAACTTAACTAAACAGAATAAGTAGTTGTCACTATCACAAATCACGAAATAAAAGCCACAAAGATATCATCTCATTCAAATCCTTCTTGGCAGTCTTCTAAAAACAGACTGCATGGCTGTTAATAAACCACGCCAAGAATTTACACTTTTTTCACATATTCGAAAAAGGACAACAATAAACATATCCGAACTTTTCTTAAACGACATCCATTTACTTAATATCAACAATTTAAAAAATGTTTTATTTTGCTGGCATTTAACACCTTCGATCTTCAAGATGTGCGCGAGAAGCAAATGTCAGCATTTGTGCAAGTGTTTAAACGCGACTGCATGCAAAATAATTCAAGAAATTTGAGATAATGCTCATGAGACGCGCGAAAGCCTATAGTAGTTCCTGTTCGCAAACTGTCAGTCTATCTCCAGCCATTTCGTCGCAGTTCATTCTTGCAGTGTGCGCTGCAGCCAAAGATCGCAGAAATCAATAAAAAAAAACCCTTATTTCGAAGGTTTATGGTATGTCATCGATGTTGATACGATGGAAAAGCTCGTCACTAGTGCTCGTTGTGATAGGTAGCATGCCCATGCCTATCTGCAACCGTTTTCACGAAAGACTGGCCAACAACGATAAAATAACGACTTTTACGGGGGTACCGCTCTTTGAGGCCCTCGTGCGCAGGTTTCTTTGAGCTTAGAAAATCGAGATTTGGACCATCGAAATCTATGTTCAATGTTGAAAATTTCGTACACAGCTTGTCCATGTCCATCTCAATTGATTTCGACGCAATTCGCTCTTGATGTGTCTCGCAGCCCGAAATCGCAGTGAAGATTTGGTGATCCTAGCTTGAACCGTTTTTGACTGATCCACACGTGTGACAGACAGATGGACAGACGGACGGACAGACAAAATTGCGATGGCTAAGACGAGCTACAGCAGTTCCTGCTTTCGCGCATAAAAACTAAAGAAGGGCAACTCTTGGGACATAACGGTGAAGTCCACTGATATTGAAGCACAGAAGCTTGATCAGTAACTGTAGATTATTATTTGAGGTCGTAAGAGGCAAACACACTGTTATTTTTGAGATGATTTTTCTAGCCCACACGCATACTAACATACTTCCTATGCTTGTCGTAATGATCGAGATCGGTCCACGCAATGACGGGTCTCTCTAGCGGCAGTTCATGATCTTTACGCCAGAACAGACAAAGCCACGAACACCCGGCCGGCATGTGGCGAGGCACCCAGGCAAAGACTCGCAGTACAGCACCTGCATGTCCTTGACCTTGACCTTGAGCTTGTGACTGATGACGATGAGTGACGTCATGATGCAGCTGAGACAGGTCAGGAGCAGGCCGGTCGTCGATGTACGCCGAGTAGACGTACGAGTACGGCCAACTGCCGATAGACTGCAACAGACACAGTCATCAGCAGTAACTAACGTCATCGTGGACAGTGTCGAAATTATAGCTACCGTGCCGACTACTCCAATACGTTTGCTTACTTTTCCGTCCGCCGCGGACGGAAAATAACATCATAACATCGATGATCAAGCTCGAAAATACCGTGAAAATCATGGAAGTCATCGAATGTAGCAAAGGGGAAAAAGATTTTGCTAAATGGATATGTGTATACGAAGAAGGCGACTAAGAGGAATCGAATTCGCTGGGAATGTTCGAATCGCGCGGCGTACGACCGCAAAGGCGCAATTACAACCAGCCACCAAGTAAGTCACATTTTTATTGAACTTTGTATTTTCTGTTTAGGCCTACTGCACAGATTGTGTAAAATAAACATTTAGTTTAGTCCTGTTTTCGTCTTAGCCATGGCCTGGGCGTCTGTCCGTCTGTCTGTATGTCATACTCGTGAGCCGTATCAAAACGGTGCAAGCTAGAATCAGCATAGAACGTACATTTTTAAGAATCTAAGTCTTCCGTAGGGAAGCTTCAAATTCAAGAGAGCTCTCGGCCACTGCGTCCGGCTGCTGTAGGCCTAGATTACTGACCGACTGTCTGGACATTGAACTTTTTAGGTTTTGCTATAAATTATCGTCATAGCTGAACAGATTTAATAATTAACTGTAAATATATTGCTTGCTTGACTGCAAAATAGGCAATTCTTCATTTTTAAAGTTTTCATCCTTCCAAGTCGCTGTATATATTGTGCTTTTGAAAACTTCAAAGTATCTGTGAAGTCATAAATTATCGTCGTAATTTTTACTTTCTAGCTTTTAATTTCGCTGTATATATTTTGCTTTTGAAAAGTTTTAAAAAACTTCTGAAAACTTTAAAGTATCCACAAATTGCTATAAATTATCATCGTATAAAATAGTAAAAATAAATTAACAATTACATACAATTAAGCGCAAAAAATTCTACTTCATTCAGAGAAGAGAAGAGGAGGGTTCTGTCCTGGGGGGTTATGTCCGGACACCATGTCTGATAGCTAGGGACCAACTTAATTCACGATTTCACGGCCGTGACATTTTCCGTGAAGTTGACCTTCTTCCGTGAAAAACGCTGATTTCCGTGAAATCCGTGATTTTTCCTAAATTTTAGCGCTTTTAGTTTAATTTATTACAATTCCAGAGTTTTATCAGCAGCTTTTGTACGGATGTTGCTGTTTGCTACGTGTCGCACTTCAGCACTAAGTAGTTGACATTGACTGTCTTGAGT
>Ga0209671_1005079_pt1 | contig 13224 bp, 7 predicted proteins | sample WorMetHERISLAND2_2_FD_187401 | JGI IMG/M metagenome (GOLD analysis project Ga0209671, IMG submission 187401) | Marine gutless worms symbiont microbial communities from Max Planck institute for Marine Microbiology, Germany - Olavius geniculatus... | ecosystem: Host-associated > Annelida >... | reverse complement strand
TATATATATATATATATATATATTCTGATTTACTTTTTGACGCGCTACAACTATGCTGTATAGCGCGTTTATGGCACGGTTGTCGTCTGTCCGTCTCTCTGTCCGTATGTGATGCATTGTGGCTAAGCGTTAGGTCGTAGGGGGAAAATTTTTACACAAGTTTATCTCTTTTTTCGTTTTCGGGCTCTCTGCGTACAAAAATTGGGGGATGCAGCTCAAATGAAACATTTTTAGCCGATCGTACATAAGTATAGGTCCTAACGGTCGACCTAATGCTATGAGTGTCGTCTGGGTTTTCGTTTGATCGTCTGTCACGGATGTATTGTGGCAAAACGGTGCGAGATAGGGCCAAAGTTACTATTAATCACTAATAGGAAGTGGCATACGTTCTTTCAGATGAGATGAAAATCGTCGATATAGAATGATCTACGTCGGTACTGCAGCAGAAACTGTATAAACTGTAGGCCTAGCGCGTCTTCCCTAAATGAGTCGACAGCGATAAATCACAACTTTTTTGGGGGGGATTACCGATATTTGACGTTTGCGTTAGAGGAGAATCTTTTCACCCAGCGGCACGAAATTTTCTCATAAAAGCACAGTGTTTGCGGCATTTCAGTACAAATTTCGTATTTCTGACGTAGCCTACATGTACATTGTTTTGATAAGGCATCAGCGTACGTGTGCGTGTCTGTCTGTCCGTCAGACAAGCACACACGAACGGACGCCTTTACGATAGTTGAAGCGCGCTTAGCACGATGTGCTTTCGGGCGTAAAAAATTCTTTCAGGGGTTGTCTTTTGCTTGTTAAGAACTTACAATAAAACTTTCTGGCGTTTTTGGAAAGAATGGCAAAGTTTTTGAAGAGTGGCGTTTTGTCATCACGTCGAGTAAAAGAGTCATTGCTACAAGCAGGTATAGCCTACTCAAATGTACGTATTTCTTGGCAGTAGCGTTCCCAGGACTTTAGGCCTACAGTCCGTGTTCATTTTTATAAGGAAATAATAATAATCGTAGAAAGCACAGACTATGTATAAGTTTCGAGTATAAAACGTTATTGACTATTTATGGTGTCGACATGAGCTGCAGTCATACTAGGCGGTTTTTCATTCAACACGTGCAGAACGACTAGGCCTATACGAGTAGACGTAATAAACGTTTTAAAGTTTATTATTCTTGCCACGTTTTTAAAACGTCTTTTAATTTTTTTAACTTTGGTTTTATGACCATACGGTTGAATTGAAATTGAATCGGCCTATTATGTTAAGTTGTGAATATGCCCATCTGTTTTAAAACCTGTAATTTTTGTTCAGACGTACGTACGTATAAATCCGGTAGCGGGTATAATTAGTCAGTTGCTGCAACAAATGTGGAATTTTTTATCGTAAAATGTGAATTAAGATAAATAATAAAAACGCAGTTCTGACATAGTGCGTGGTTATGTGACTGACTGCATAGGCCTACAGTAACTACCTGACTGATTAATTGATTGAGTGAATGGACTACGGCGATAGATGGAAACTGTTGTTAGTTTATAGGCCAAGTTGACGTGGACGACGAAGTTAGTACAGGTGCGTCGACGGATAAAAGATTCCGTTCCCCAGAGAGGCCGGCGGGAGCATCAGAAGCAACACCTCCTGGGCATGCCGGACTGTCTTCTCACGCCGTAGGGTAAGTTCACAGCATACATAATCACGTGTTATGTATGTTATGTTACGCCGGTATCTTTGACGAGTCTTGTCGCTACATGAAGAGAAAGTCGTGGCCCCGTATCCGTGGTCTCACAGTGTAAAAACTGGTGTCTGGCTGAGGGCCAAGGAAACGGAGATCAGCGGCCTTAAGGAGGGATTACACTGGCGGTCCGGGCGGCTGTCCAAACGGCCGTCCGAACAGTTGGTGTTTTTGACGACCGTCCGGACCACCAGTGTGACCCCTCCTTTAAGGCTAGGGAAAGGACTTTTACGTTTTTAACACACAAAAACATATTTTGTTAACTTTCTTGACACTTTGGCTGACATTTCATTCAACTGTTTCATTTTTCAACTGACTACAGCAAAATTGCTTGAAATATGTAATCGACTGGCTGTTGCGGGCCAGAAATCTGGATAGATAAAATTTTTGAAGTTTTCTCATTTATTTCAACACAAAATTTGCTTGGTCGGTTTGCCGCAGGTAGTGCAAGAGCAGAAGTTGGGTGAGGTACGAACAATCGTTCAATAGCCACTTGTGTCAGAAATATTAAGATGAAAAAATTATTAAAGTCTGACTATGTTTTTTCAAGTTATGATCGATAATGTCGGGGATGTTTTTTGTTCACATTTTTTGAGTATTTCAATGCATATTTCGGTTGGTCTGCATTCCCTTGATAGTGCAAAAGCAGACATTGCGTAAGGTGGGAAGGTGGACGGTCATTATTTTGATAGGAAGTTGTGTCAAGAATATTCACACCAAAATTATTAGAATTATTAGAATATGATAACTTTTCTTGAAGTTACAATCTAAAATAGGCTATCGGGGATGTTTTTTGAGACACAGTGCAGTGCTATATGTTTTGACTGAGTTGTGCATTCATTTATTCATTCGTTTAATGAGCGTGTCATGTGCTGTGTAGAGGAGATCGATCAGCGGTGGGCCCATGTGAGGGGAATGTAGCGGACTGCCAGCTGTCCAGCGGGCAGTTTGGAGTGACTGGTAGCGCCAGTGCTCAGTCTGATCCAAGTTCAGAGACCTCTCAGTTTGATTGTGGTTCACATAGGATGCCTCTGATGGAGCCAAATTCTGATAAGCCTCCGAGTGACAGCTCATATAGCTCTGCAACGGCACAGCAGCGGGCAAGGAATGGTACTGAAGAACGACACAACGTTGCTTTATCTGCTGATGACACTCAGTCTCAGGCAAACATTTCTGCTCCTAGCAACTGCAGACAAGCTACTCCGCAGACCAGCAACCCTCACATTATAAACCCACCTGTCTTACGTGCCATATCTGCTGGTAGGCCTAACTAACTTACTGTGTTTTGTTTTATCATATATAACGATCTGTATATTTTGAATTATTTTCATACGCTCTTCGTTGCTCGTGTACTGATTGCTTTGGGGGATAATGTGCAGAGTATTTCTGCATTGTGTGTACGGTTTTTACGCGCGAGAGCTAGCATAGCTATAGCGCGTATTAGCTACGGTAATTCTGTTCGTCCGTCTGTCTGTCTGTTTGTCTGTCCTGGTGTCACGACCCGGTACCGATTCAAGACCAGGTGAGATAGAGACTTCGGGTTTTCACCGAGCTTAGTGCCTCTAGTATTTCGCGACAGAATTTTATGCCGCTGGGCGAAGGCGGTTTTCACGAACGAGAAGGTGAAAGAGGGGCACCCTTCTTAAAAAGGCGTTATTCTGCCGTTATTGGCTCGTCCAACGTAAAAATGGTTGCAGATAGGCACAGACATGCCGCTTATCATAACAAGCACTGGCGACGAGCTTTTTAGGAATGCCAAAATCGATTACCTTAAATGACCTTGAACCCCCAAAATAGGGGATTTTAGTGAACTTTTTTGCGATTTCGGGCTGCGACAAGCAATTTAAGAGTGAATTGTGCTAAAATGGTTGGACATAGACTAAGAGAACCTGGGTACCGGGTACGCAACTTTCAGCACTGAATGTAGATTTTAGCAATCCAAGTCCGGACCCTCTAGATTAACGTAGGCCTGCACACGTGGGTGGTTATCCGCTGTTGGCTTGTCTAGCGTGAAAATAGTTGCAGATAGGCACAGACGTGCTGCTCAACATAACAAGCACCGACGACGAGCTTTTTAGGATTGTCAACATCGATGACCTTGAGTGACCTTTAACCCACAAAATTTTAGTGATTTTTGGCGATTTTGGGTGTAAATTGCGACAAAATGGATAGAGATAGACCAAAATTACCTGCAAACAGGAACTGCTATAGGCTCTCGCGCGTCTCATGAGCATTAGCTCAGATTTCTTGTTGAGCTCACCGTTAAGCTGTAAGCTTAAAGGTCCGGCCCTTTGCTAGTTGCTACGGTCGTCGTCCTTCCGTCTCTGCGTTTGTTACGAATGTACTGTGGCTAACTGATAGGGCGTAAATGGGAAAATTTTTGCACGAGTAATTAGCTATGTGTCTTAAACTCGGGCGTGCAAAATTGTAGCCATCTACTCCAAGGGAAACATTTTAAAACTGAGGTTGAATGAAGTGGGGGTATATGGAAAAATGTACGTTTTTCAACGGAAAATTGGCCATATCTCGGAAACTGTGAGAGATACGGCCTAGGTTACTATCAATGACACCCTAGCAACAGCTGGGGGTTTTGTTGTCATTATTAACAAATAGTTTTGTGATGCATGTCACTGTCAGTTTATTATTACATTTGGATATGAATCTTAAGTTTGACTTCATGAATTCTGCTGCATAACCGTAGTCGGTGTTGCAGTTGCTTATAACAGCATTGTTTACCGGATATTTTACTAGACCTAAATTTTATCAAGTTTTGTTTGTGCAAAGACTATACAATAGAATACAATACAGTAAGTTATGTAAAAGCAAGGACTAAGAGTATACCGGTACAAGTAACGTTGATGTCGCTGCTGCTGTAGATGCACAGTCACATGTGTCAACCATGTCTCCGGCAGAACAGTCTGCGATCACATCTCCAGCGGAACAGCCTGCGATTGCACAGTCTAGTGTGTCAACCATCTCTCCAGAGGAAACCACGTCTCCAGTGGTACAGTCTGCGATCGCATCTCCGGCGAAACAGTCTGAGATTGCACAGTCCAGTGGGCCAACCATGTCTCCAGAGAAACAATCTGTGACGGAAAAGTCTAGTGTGTCAGCCAACTCTTCAGAGGAAACCGTGTCTGCAGTGGAACAGTCTGCAATCGCATCTCTAGCGGAACAGCCCGTGATGGCACAGTCCAATGTGCCAACCATGTCTTCAGCAGAACAGTCTGCCATCAGCCGCATAAACCAAACCATCGTCGAAGCAAACGAACTACACGCTGCAGTGGAGCAGTTTTCCGGCGCTGATAAATCATCAAAGCAATACCGTTATCTGGAGGAAATGCTGACGCGCTTGCTGCTGAGACTTCATGCAGTGGACTCCTTGGGCTTGGACAAAATCCGAATGACGAGGAAGAATGCCATCGTGTCAATCCAGGCAATCCTCGACCAGCTGGAGCTGAAGGTTATTGCACGATAGGAAGGAATATAGTGCATGTATTATTGGGGCTTTTTGTTGTTAGAACAGCTTGTAATCATGGACGTAGGTGTTATTGATTGTAGCAAAGATTTGTAAGTAACAGTAACAGTAACATGCGTTTATTAATATTGCAGCCAAATGGCTGGATTGAGTACAGAACAATAAAGCATCACAGGCACGATAAAACATAAATGTCCAATACGATCTACATATTAAAAATATTAAAAATAGACGAATATAAAATACTATATGCCTACTGAAAATTTTTAATAGTATACGGAATAAAAGAGTTTAAATGTCGCTTTGTATTTTCGTGTTTCTAAGTTTTGCAGTAATTTCACGCTTTGGTGGTAGCAGATAGTTGAGACAACATGTTTCGTTCTGCACGCCGTGTCGAACAAAAAAACGCCGAGTAAGTTTCTCACGATGACTGCAGAGTAACTTGAAAGTGGATACCCGGTCCACATCAGTGTTGTTTAGTAACAGTGGCACTGGAGGATTTTTGATCACACTGCCAATCAACATTTCCTTCGTCTTTTAGCCGTTAACGATCATGCCTGTTAAGTACTCTGTGAAATGAGTTCATCGACCTGGCTGGGACAAATTCTTAGCGTACTGATGCATTAAATATTGCACATACTGGCCCAGTCAACTGAGCACAAAAATCACGTAAAATCCAGTTCGACATTCTGTCTGGCAGTGGCGACTTGAAATGTTGATCAACTAAGTTTCCGTTCTACGGAGGCTTGGTCAATAACGATTATTCATCTGTTATGACTTCAGCTGCTGGCAAAAGTGGTTCTGGCCTCGAGAGGACTGAGATCAGCTGCCACTTGCTGGAAGAAGACATTGACATCGTCTGCCAGGTCTTGCATGTTACCATAGTGTAGTTGATTGGCGAGTCCAATCAGCGGCTGATGAAATGATTTCTTATCGAGTCCAGTAACTTGTTTGACATTGCGCCATCAATAATGTGCAGATCTCTGTTTCGCAGCCCCATCATCTTTCGACTGTAGAACTTCTGTCGTAATTCGCCAGTCATTCGAGACACGATTTCGGTACGATTTATATCGTGCAAGTTGTCCGTTTCTCAGTGATTTTGACGACATTGGATGAGATGTCTGAAATTGTCTGTTACCCACGGCTTGTCCGTTGTATATCGCTTTACAGAAATTAACGGCAAATAGTAGTCAGTCAGATTCTGAGATTTGTGACGGTATCGTAAAAGTAATCCGTCATCTCTTCACAAGTTCCCATTCTGTAAAGAAGAGTCCAGTTGATGTTCTCTATCGCGTCCGCTAACAGCGCTCGTCCGTTCGGATCACGACTGCGCACTGTCACTGTGACGTCAGTTCCTCTTTCTATCGGCCTCGATCTTCATATTCGGACGCATGCTGACGGCATCATGGTCGGATCGGCCGATGTTGGGTAAGATGACAGGGCATTCATACCAGTCGCTGATGTTGGTGCAGATTTTATCTAGAATCGCAGTAGGTTTACCTCGTGTTGGCGATTGTACGACCTGCTTAAGTGGGGTGAGTGAGTGAGTAGGCCTAGTTTCTTAACGGCTCATCAGCACAAAATAGGCCATTCAAGTAGCGTCCTGGAACGCAAGTAGCGTCCTGTCTCGCAGTTTGCTAAAGTCTCCGAGTAAGACAGTTTCAGCGTTAAGATGGTCACATGTGATGGTGTCTAAACACTGGACTATATATAGTCAATCATCGTCCTATCGTCAGCATTCGGCGGATGGTAGATTGCTCCGACGGCTACGTGTGATAGTAGACTCGTGGTCGTCCATACAGGAGCCACACACACAGACTCAATTAATGCTCGCCGTCAGACGCTGGCACGGCAGTTCTTGGCGCATAAGCACAGCGACACCATCTCCACAACGTCAGTCGCTGCGTCTCCTCGATGAATCACATACCCAGGAATGTTGACGACGTCGTTCGGTATGTCCCCATCAGCCAGGTCTCGGTGATACAGGCGATGTCAACACTGTTTTCTTGTAGCACCGCCTGCAATTTATCGACTTTCTGCATAAACGCACCCCGTATATTGGCTGTAAAAACGATGGAACAAACTGCTCAAAGGTCTCAATTTTCTGTCTAATCGTATACCCTATTTCATTCTGGTGACTGTATAGCTGGCGGCGACGCTGACCAAGTCCAGTGATCACCGCGATCGGCTGTATAGGCTACATTCTGTTGTCAAAGAAGGACTAGATGGTCGGTCACAAGGGCCGGATGATCGGTCTCTTGGGGCAGATGGTCAGAATCTGGGGCTAGACAGTTAGACCAACTGTCTAGCCCCAGATTGATTGGTCTTTGGGGCCAGATGGGCAGTCTCTGAAGTTAAACAAGTAATACCCCACACGCGATAGCATCGGGGTTGCCACCTGGAGAATCAGCGTACAGAAGGGTCAGAAGGCTGAGTTAACCTTATTTTGCCCACAGACCGTGACCTATCTAAGTGGTAATTACTGCTTAACAGAAACTCAACTAAGAGTTGAACCCACACCTCTGGATTGTAAATCCGATTCGCAGCCGTTAAGACACCAAGCCAAATCAGAAAGAACATCTGTTATGCATCGTCTCATATAATCGGTGTAAAAAACTGAAAATTTTGAAAAAAAATGTTTTGGTTTTGCAAAACCAAACCAGTCGTCATGAAACGTGCGCAGGATGAAACAAAGCAGGTGTGCAAAAAATAATTACCATGATAAATACAACTTATTGCTGCAACAAATGCACTCAACAACAGATCTCACTAATTACTATCAATGGTACGGAAATGGCCATCATCAGTCACTTAAAATACAACCACAAATATACAAAAATGTGCATTACTACATATCCACTAGGTTGCAGATGTACTGAGAATATGGCAGCAAAATGGAAAACGTCGATATTGTTTAGCACAATAATGATCAATACAACTTGGACTAAGCAACACAAAATGCAAAACTGTGCAAAATATCTTACTCACTAACAACAAACAGCAAAAACCTACTCACTGTGCTTTATACAGTTGCAAATTCATAAAATAACTATAAACAATATATGTAGCTTTATTGACAGAATACAGCACAAAAACAGTCATATGCAATGTCTTGTCTATATAAAATTGGTGTAGTCAAAAAAACAAAGCACAAAATTACCGAACTAGAAAAAAATGCTATCAAATCATCCTAAAAATAATGGTCTGATAGTGAATCACATATAAGCATTACATTGGCCACGAAACACAGTAACAATGGGACTTTCAAAAAGCAAAATGTGACTGACACAAATCCCATCAATCAAACTGCTGGAATGACTTCACATACCTTCAACTAATTAGTATTTATTTCTACTTCTTTTGTTAATTATCTGTTTTGGCTCAAAGATACTACAGACTACAGGGTTTTATTACGGGGCCATTCTATAAGCCCAATTACAGTTACACGTCTCCCCACTGTCCGAGCCATGCTAGAGGCTCCTTACCAGAATGCAAATAAGTGCAGAAGAACTAGAATAAACCCAAGTTCAGCAGTCATCAAAAACGTCAAAAAAATCACACATAATCACAGCTTCATAACTGTAACCATAATACAGCGTCCTGTATACAACAGTGATACCCACAGTGCACTGTGCATGACAGCGTTGAGAGCTGCAAAAACTGATAGATTTTTGAGAGTCCGTGTCCTTATGACAAGAGCTATATTAAGTTAAAGGAATCAAGCTAGATTCTGCTTATGCCTGAGATGTGCAGAAACTTAAAGGATGCATATCACAATCATGTCAACATTTTAGCGCAGACATTTTTTCATGCTTACTGTACGTTTGCACATCACATGCCCTAACATATCGTAAGATACACCAAGCCAAAGCAGTAGAACTAGCACTATGCAAGCAGTTGTACACCTATCAAAAATTGTCACGATGGCTAGCAAGATGGTCATATAAAGAAGAAAGACCCTCTCACAGCAGCCCTACGAACAAAACGCATTGGCGTCACCAGCTACGTGGCAATGGGGCACCGCACGTGTCTCAGCGACTTCCAAATGTTTCAGTTTTCAAGTCATTTCAGAGCTTTGTCACTGTTTTATCTATTGCACGAATTTCATAACTACCTCTGCCAAGGAGTTTATGTGATACCCAGCGTTTACTTATTTATTCATCCATTGATTTGTTAGCAGGATTACACAAAAATCACTCGACAGAATTTTCAGACAAGGTTAGACTCGGTCCAACTTAAAAGTGATCAGACGTTGGTCGTAATCCAGATCAGCATGTAAATCTAAAATAAAAGTGAATGCTTTGTTACCACTGGCAGATAAAGCAAATCTGAGCCGAATATCATGCAAACACAACAAAAATATTGACAGCGTTAACAGAGGTGTCAGTTTTCCAAGTGCCCTTCTAGTATTTTTTTTCTATCACCCTTAAGTTACTTTTTCAGTTTTGTGCCTGTCTGGCACCAAATCCTGGCGACGCCACTGACCAAACCCTACAGAACTGGGCTTTAAGACTGCAAGTGACAGTTTCTGTTTGTTCAATGACTGCACATACACACTCGAAAATGCACGAATAATTGAATATGAGTATCTGGTTATATTTGAGTGACAAGAATAGAAATGGACTGATGGTTGGGAACTTGGGATAGCGTGTTAGCATCGGTAGGTTATGAACTGGCATATTAGCCGCATGTTCAGCATTCGCATTCAGCACCTGTATGATACCACCACATCAGACAAAACAGAATTATTATGATAAATTACTCAGTTAACAATAATGCCCTTACACGTTTACTTCAGAAATCTCCGTAATTAAAAACTAGTGTGTTTATATCAGTTCTTGGATGCTGCACTTTTGCACCTGATAAAGCAAATTTATTCAACAAAACATACAATTACAATCACAGGTTTTCATGGCAACCCACAGTGAAGATTTTATTTTATTTATTTATTTGTTTTAATATGTAATAAACACTTGCAACAAACGCGCAAGAACAATAACATAGGAAAACAGTAAAGAAAAACTACAAACATTACTAAGGGAAACAAAAGAAATACAGAAAATACATGATCTTAGGTTGCCTCGTTTTGACAGAATACAGCAGTGTGACAGACACACGGACTGACAGACGCCTCTACGATAACTAAGATGCACTATAGCACCACATGCTGTTGTGCGTAAAAATGCACTAAAGGAATTACAGAACGCATGCAAATGAGTATCTAAGTAAGTAAGTAAGCAGCACTGATGACTCAAGTCTTGTAATATTTTGCCATCCAGCTTAATGTGCTGACGTTATTGTCTGTATTATCATATGGTGCATATTATTAATAAGCTTACTCAGCTCCAACACAAATCAGTTAACATTGTGTTACTCACCAAGAAATCTTTGGGCGTGGCAAAGAGTTGTAAAGAGGCAACACCATCTCATCATGTCTTCTTGTAGCTCTCGACATTTCTGAATATCGATGATCACAAGTACTCCATGCAACATCACGAGATGCATGGGAATTCCCAGATGTATGAGAAATTCCAGAATGGAAAAGTTGTTGATGCTTATCGCCGACTTCGGGCTGGCACTGGTGTGTGGGTTTCTGCTGACCATTTTTCCCAGGTAACGTTGCATACTTCATAATGTCGGGTTTATTTCCATATGCTGGTGGAGACCTTTTCGGCATTCCGGAAGACGGTGAAATTCCAACTGCTGAAAGAACCGTTCCACCAGTATTATTCATTCTGGTGCGGTGCTTAGCTAGTGTTGTTCTGCAAGCTTCAGTCATGTTGGTCGAGTTCATGTGAGGTGAGACATGGTGCTGGCTTTGACCGAAGTTATGGCAAACATGAGTCTCAGTTAAAATCTTATCCGATCTTGGTCGAAGATGCCGGCAATCGGATGGGACGGTTACGCGTACACATGCTGACTCGCTGTCTTGAGGGGATGCAAGTCTTTGGTATGTCGCAGCACCCACAGCATGTAAATCAACAGCAGTAACACGATGAGAGATCATGGCCTGGCTTTCTGCAGGCAATGACATTGACGACTGCTGCTCACCGATCTTCTTTTGCAGTCGTCGTGATCTCAGCACTGCAGCATTGTATTTGGTCCGCAGTCGAACAGCATGAGCCTCTGACGAATGATTTGTAGCATTCACTGCTTCACGGTAAGAGTCTGTGCACCGGAAAGCAGATTAAGTGATAAGTGATTAGCACTATTAACTAGCTAAAGTATGACATGTAAAAGGTAAAGTCACAAAGTTAAAAAAATCACAAAAAAACTAGAGAAAATCTCTCAGAAAAGAAATTACGATAAGCTGGATAAGTACAGATGCATGAGTGAGTGCACCTTCCATTTCTATTAAACAGCAGACTAGACAAACAAAACCATTACAGTTGCAATTTCAATGATGTTTTTTTCTAGCACTTCTTAGGCTGCATTCACATAAACACGAGTACAAGTCCGGCATTGTACGGGTTCCTTTATACGAGTTCCAGCAAACACGAGTTTGCATGTATTTCAACGGCGCCCGTTCACATAGATACGAGTATGGGTTACATTTGAATGTTACTCGTACGAGTAGTTTCTGTGCAGGTCGTGTTTTTATTCAACTCGTAGAAAGTAAACTACTCGTAAATAGCATTAATATAATTTATAAAAACCGTGGACCATATTTGACGTCAGAACTGATGTCATTGCAAAAATCGTTCATCGTTAGAGATGTGCAGTTTGTAAAAATAGTAACTTTGTAGTGGAATATTGCTGTTTTAATGGCGAAGCATTCCTTCGATTCGATTTTATTTAACATGATCGACACGCATTTAGTTATGAGCTTGTACAAGTGATCGTGAACGCTCCACTTGTACGAATGAAGCTTCTATAAGCTGTAAACCAAAACTTGGACTTGTACTCATGTCTGTGTGAACGCAGCCTTACAAACAACAATACTGGCCGACAGAAATAACAATACCTGGGCCTATATAGTATTCTTTGAAATAAAAAAAACATTATAAAAGACATTATAAAATACAGAAATGTAAACATACAATGCACACTTATTGAAACTAATGGCAGCAATAACAGAACGCACCAACTGCTTTGTTAACATATATCAATGCGCCTGTCAAGTTGCCAGCAGCCTCCGCAGAAAAGCACAGTTGCATTTCGTGCTCTCCACACATCAACCACCATTCACTGTCACCAGCTGAAAATGTGACAGACAGACAGACAGACAATGGAATATCAGAACTACAAATATATGCTAAGCCTATCTCATGTTCTGTGTAGCAGCAGCAGCAGCGGGCCACATGCTAAAACAGCAAAACTATTTCATATTGTATATTGCAAAAAACATTTCACAACTGCTCAAAATGCATATATAAGGCCAATAGAATGGCTGCATAATCAAGAAGAAACACGTGTCATCTCAGCGGTCAGTGCCAACATATTACACCGCCATCCACTTTGACCTGAGTATGCACAACTCTACCCAAACCTGATTTCTAAAGCAATAATTGGCAAAATGGCTACATCAGCATTAACCATTGCACAATCTCCCAGAATCTCAATATTGTCAGTTCTTGGATGATTACTAGGGACCAACTTAATTCACGATTTCACGGCCGTGACATTTTCCATGAAATTGGCCTTCTTCTGTGAAAAACGCCGATTTCCGTGAAATCCGTGAATTTTTCATGAATTTTAGCGCTTTTAGTTTAATTTATGACAATTCCAGAGTGTTATCAGCAGCTTTTATACAGATATTGCTGTTTGCCATGTGTCGCACTTCAGCACTAAGTAGTTGACATTGACTGTCTTGAGTCTTGACTTAGTGTAGTAAATATTCGTTGTTCTGAAATTTCTTCGTTTGCAATAGCATAGCACCTTGAAATAACGTCTGTGGGGCCCGTGAATTTCCCGTGAATTTGCGAAACTCTTTCCGTGAATTTTACGTGAAATTTGACACATTTTAAAAATTCTGCCGTGAAATCATGCATTTTTTTCCGTGAATTCGGTTGGTCCCTA
>Ga0209671_1005078_pt1 | contig 13224 bp, 6 predicted proteins | sample WorMetHERISLAND2_2_FD_187401 | JGI IMG/M metagenome (GOLD analysis project Ga0209671, IMG submission 187401) | Marine gutless worms symbiont microbial communities from Max Planck institute for Marine Microbiology, Germany - Olavius geniculatus... | ecosystem: Host-associated > Annelida >... | reverse complement strand
CTTGGCTACATTCAGATGTCACTTAAAGACCCACTACTTTCAGTCAGCGTTTTCTGCCACCTAGCGTCCATCATCCTGTGCACCCTGATTCTTTCTGAGACTTTGGCACTTTATAAATCATTTACTTACTTACTTACTTACTGTTAACAGGCTATGCCAATGCCCTATAAGCCTATGCCTTCAATGTTGATCCTCCCACCCCTTTAAACGGGTACTGATGTACCTTCTCCAAGATACTCGGGTTGCAAATTGCGGCCAAACCGCTGCATATAGCAACATGGTGACTATTGACAGCCTACAGGAAATTACCAATGACCTATCGAACGGTACGATCGTCGACCTCCTACGGTCTACGGACGCATGTTCTCCCAACATAGGGGTTCTTGTCTATTACTTGTCTGGTTAGAATTCGCTGTGGCCTAGTAGGGCCTACGTTGACAACAAAAATTCAAAATCTAATTACTTCTTTCCTGAGCCACATGTCCAACCCTCTATAAAACCCGTCCAAAGTGAGTGAGTGAGTAGGGTTTAACGTCCCACCCGACACAGTGTACGAGGGCCATCCCAAGTTTCCGGCCTCGACATATTAGACTAGAATATTTTCCACAATCTACACATCAGTGAAACGTACATCCTTTACGAACTCTAATGAGTCGGTTACGGATATGACGTCATTGTAATTTATGACGTCACAAAGCATTAAATAGAACCAATTTTCAGCGTCAGCGAAATAGGCTCGAGTCATTCATCATCATGGATAGCGGACACCATCATTATCATATTTCACACTTCAAAATAGATAATAGTCACTGGGGGTAAGGTCGTTGCCGTATGCAGAGTGGTCTTGGTGTAGAAAGTCATAGTCATGAACAGTCAGATGGGTAACTGTAGACTTTGGACTAGACTGCAGTGCTAAAATTTGGGGAAATTGCGCAGGGCTTGCTCCCGGACCCCTTCCAGCCCCCCTGCCATTCAGGGGCCCATGTAGCTAGTCACAAATTCTGATTGGCCTTTCACTAACATAACTGATATAATAATTACCGGTAACAGTTAAATTTTTAATAAAATTTTTCTGATATCATCAGAGATTGGCATTGCGTCGTATTTTGGCTAATTGTGCTTTGATTTGCAGCTACCACAGATTGGGCTTTAGTATATTCAGAGACCCAAATGAGGAATTCATAAACGTAGATATCAGGGCTTTCACTGAGCACTATGTTGACGAACATGACAGAATCAGCGGGGAAAAGACCCGGCAACACAATCCCCGCCCCCTCAGGCTGCCCAAGGACTCAAATGCCGTGGTCGGGGTCCACACCCGTGCAACAGGGAAGGCGCTGGAGGGGGCTGACAGACAGAACAGACGAACAGATTTTCCGCCCATTATAGTAAGATACTCGGCGAATTTGGAGGCCATTAGTACTTTGTGATGAAATCTGGACAGTTGGCCCGCAGCCAGTTATGTGCGCTGTGTGCTGTGTATGCTGGCGTACTGTTTTGCTGGAAGATGAACCTGGTGGGCAGCTGGCGATTGCTTTAAAAACGATAATTTTGTAATAATTTATAAACAAAATAAATTACTGTTTATCAAAACGTCACTGTAACATCATCGGCAATAACGTGGTAACCGGTTTTTGAAAATTAAATAACATTTCAGCTTGAACATTTTTAATGCCAAAAATTATTGGTAGGCGGTCATGTTAAAAAGTCTACAACTTCGTTGTTTTTCAACAGAATCACATTTCAGTTATGAGTTAGATGTAAAATGTTCTAATAAATGAATGTGTAAAATTTCGAATTAAAATTCCAAACGGTTGCTGAGAAAACAGCCAAAACTTTAGGAGGCTACTTTTTTGCCGCACCCTGTACCTAATGTATACAGTAAGGTAAGTAAGTGGTTAAAATATTGGAAAACAAAGATTTAAATCAAACTGGTTAATAGGAGCTTCACTCAATGCAGTATTTCCACGTTTTACAAACAGCAGTACTAAGCAAATCCAGTTTCTATGTAGCCTCAGTACTAGGCTTACGAATTTACTGTCAAGGTGTGTACAAAGAGATGTAAGTGAACTGAATGGAACTGACATGGTTTAGTTTTTGACAAGCTGGCCAATGGGCAAGAACCAATACATTACAGTAGGCACCATCTGATGGTGTCGGTGTCTACGTGACTACGGGCACGTACACGTCAACTAATGACAACTGGGCTCGCCCTGCTTGCCCATTAGTCAGCTCGTCAAAAAATAAACTGTGTCAGTTCAGTTCAGTTACGTCGCTCTGTATGCACCTTAAAGCTGGTCATATGACACTTCTACATGATATACGTAACATATACATATGAATAATAGTACGAACCAATGAAATCAAACACATGTAAAAATACAAAGTAAAGTAACATAAAATTATTTATGTGACCATATACAGCATGGATTCATCTACAGAAAACTTTGCATTCCCCAAACGAGTGCCAATAATTTGACACTAGGTGACGTCATTGTTGGTCAGATGTCGGTTTGGCAGCAACTTTCAATGCAAATTTCCACTGCGGGCCATGAAGTTCTGATCACCCAAATGTGCCCTAAGTGCCCTTTACCCATGGGGGACCGGAGCCCATGTCTAATAGAGTGTTACTTGCTGAGGCAATACGAGCGTTTCTGCCAAATGGCATTTTTATGTAACTTAATTGACAGAATGCATCAGCATGAGTATGACAGTCAGAAAGATGCATGGCGAGATCACGCTACGCTACGGTAACGTCTGTTGCAATAGTTGACATCCTTGCATACAAGTGGCAGATTATATATACATTCAGTTGATACAAAATTCTACCGCTGAATTACGTACAGTGTACCCCATGCGACTGTTTCTACATATTTTCTAGTGAAAACTGCAGCAGCACTACTGTCACGTCGTTGTCAGTGAATGATCATATCCCCATCTTCGTCCACGCTGCAAATAAAACAACGCATATCAGGTCAATTAGCTGTTAGGACAAAAAGCTCAGCTATCGCTGGGGTGAAGCCGACCATACTGGTTGTCACTTACCTTGAAGGTCATCCAAAGTCGATAATTTTTATTAGTCCGCCCGGAAACGATAGTTTTCGGGAGGACTTATATTTTTGTGGCATTTATTTTCTTTTTTTTCTTCGTGTAATCTCCGAGCTACGTCGGCCGATCGGTGCAAAATTTTGCACGATGCTCGGAGCTGCGTTCAATTTTATAATCCCGGTCCAAAATTTTGGGGGAACCTCCCAAAAAAAATTTTTAGGAGCCAAAAACATGCAAAATTTGGCCCAATTTCGGTCGACTTCAAAGTTCGGCAGCGAATATCTCCAGAACAGATGAAGATATTCAAAATCGATGAGTTAATCGATTGACAGCGATTCCTCCCGGATTAGGTGAAACAAGTCCGGTGAAGTTTGGTCCAGTAACCTTGGAGATATCGATGTGGAATTGTAAAGCGCATTTTTCGGAACCCAAAGCGCATTTTTCGGAAGACCATATTTCGGCCCCTAGGGAGTGCTGCACACCCAAATTTTTACATGCGCTAGAGAACGACCAAGACCGGGGACGGAGGCCCCTTACAATTTTTTTCAAAGAGGGGGTCAAAAATTGGCCTTAATTGTAGCGAATTAGCCACTATAACTTTAAAGCAAAAGGGAGTAGCCTAATGAAACTTTGTCACGTGACGTAGTGCTAAGTTGGGCTGATAACGTGCGTACAAATTTTGGGGTGCATTGCCCCCTCAAAATTTGGGATAACGAAAAATGTCCAAAATTCGGCACGATTTATAACAACTTTCAACTTTGAGCGCGAATATCTCTGGAACGGATGGAGATATCGACGAGCAGTAAACGACGTCATCAATTACCGTCCCTCCCGCGTTGAACAAAAGAAATTTGGTGAACTTTGGTCCACTAGCGACAACGGTTAGTTGGCTAATGTTTACCTACCTTAATCGACTTTTTCGGAAGACCATATTTTGGCCACTAGAGGGTGCTGTGCCCCCAAATTTTTACACGCGCCATAGAATGACAAAGTCTTGCTAGCGCTCCCCTCACCGGGGACCTGGGTCTCCCTTACAATTTTTTTCAAAGGGGGGTCCAAAATTGGCCTTAGTTGTAGTGAATTAGCCACTATACCTTTAAAGCCAAATGGAATAGCCTAATGAAACTTTGCCACGTGATGTAGTGCTAAGTGGGGCTGATAATATGTGTACAAATTTTGGGGGCATCGCCCCCTTAAAATTTGGGATAACAAAAAACGTCCAAAATTCGGCGCAATTTAGGACAACTTTCAAATTTGAGCGCAAATATCTTTGGAATGGATAGAGATATCGACCAGCAGTAAACGGCGTTATCAACTACCGTTTCACCCGCATTGAACAAAAAAATTTGGTGAATTTTGGTCCACTAACGACAACGGTTAGTTGGCTAATGTCTACCTACCCCAAGTCGATACTGCGCGTTCTGCCTATGCTAATACGTTGGAGTTTGGGCAACGTGACTTTGCTACGAAAGGAATGTGAGCCCCCTAAACTGTCCAACCAATCGGACTTAGGGCGCCGGGCGGACTCACGTTGGACTTTGCTCCAAATTTCTAGTTTCATATGAAAGGGCGTATGCCACTTCCTATTAGTGATTAAGAGTAACCTAGGCCCTATCTCCCACCGTTTCTGAGATATGGCCACTGGCCAGTTTTTCGTTTCCTAACCCTCTTCATTCAACCTCCAATTTAAAAATGTTCCCCTTGAAGTAAATGGCAAAAATTTTGCATGCCTGAGTTTAAGAAACATAGCTAATTACTCATGTAAAAAGTTTTCCCCTAAGCCCAACCAGTTAGCCACAATACATCCGTTACAGACCATGACGGATAACAGATGGACGACAACCGTAGCAGAGGGCCGGACCTTTGAGCTCAGAGCTCAACGGTCAGCCCAAAAATTGGTCTACTTAGTGCAGAAGCAGATGTTAGATGAGGTGTAAACCAGAATAGTCATTCGATGGCCGATTGTGTCAGCAATATTCATACCAAAAATTATAACAATCTGACAATCCTTCTTCAAGTTACAATCAATAATGTCTGGGATGTTTTTTTCAAGACATGACGTGATTCAATTCTTTTGTTAGTTTCTTCACTTATTCATTTATTTGTTAACTCACTTGTGCTGATATTATTAATCGTGGTTACTCTTATTGTTATTATGGAAGCGCAAGAATACGACATACAACAGAAGCGTCGTTGGAGCCACTAGCACGTCCTCGCTGGTTTGCATCATCGTCTCAATCCACTGAGGGTCATTAAATTCGCTCAGCTGCGGCAGCTGCTGGCCAGCACATTGATAGTCTGATGATGACTCAGTTGCCGTGGTAACCGACTCCGACATCGGACTCTCTAAACACTGGCGGTCAATCCACAAGCACAAAAACACCATTACAGTATGACTGTGCGAAAATACACTGTATGTAGATAACGTTGGCAAATATAAGTGTAGACGGATTTCAGGCTATTACTCTTTCACTGTTATGTTCACCGGTAAACTTGTGACAAAGATGACACACAGCTTACCACCTCAGGCATGTCTCAAATCTGCTACTTGCAAGTTTGAACGACAAGCTGCAGTAACATAGAAGTGTGCAATTCTACAACGATAATATGTTCAAGGGCGCGGTACTCCACTCTGATGCCTTGGTTCGAGGCATAAATGTGAAAAACATTTTTTTTTTTTTTTATAAAAGTTTAAAAAACATGTTTTTTTATGTTTTAAAAATTTTTTTAATGTTTTTATTTTTATGTTTTTTTAATTTTTTGATGTTTTTGTGCTTTTTAATGTCGTGTTTTTTGTTCTCGTTGAAACATAAACGTACAAAAGTACAAATATGATTTATTTCTCATAGACAAATTGCGTTAGCTCAGCTGTTTTTGATCGATACATTCAGTACATTCCGGTTTTTAGTCTTTACAAATGGTAGGTTTTTGTTTTTAGTTATCATATTTTTCTGAGTGTGTATAATGGCGAAAAAAGTAGCGATTGAAAACATCTGCAGTTTAATGTTTTTTATGCATGTTTTTATAATGTTTTTTTTATAAAAGTGATAAAAACATGTTTTTAATGGTCTTCTTATTTGCAAATTAATGTTTTTAACATCTATGGTTCGAGCGGAATCCTTCTCACCCAATGCCGACGACACGAAATTCGGCCATAACGCTATCATACGGTGAAAACCCGGACTCTCTATCTCACCTGGGCTTGAATCCTTACCGGGGCTGTGACGAATGGACAGACAGACGGACAGAATTACCAAAGCTAGTACATGCTTAGCATTACGTGCTGTTGCATGTAAAACCCAATTACAAAAAAACTACACATTCAATCAATCAATCACCACAGAAGAATGTAGAACAGTACGACAGCCGAGGGCGAGCAAAAAGTACCTATAGCAAAATGTTGATAGGACACAAAAGCAGAGAAAATCTGCATTACCAAGTGTCATCGTCAAAAGCACACTAATACCAATACAAGACTAACAGAAATACCAATGATATAGACCTGTTGTACTTCGGTCACTAGTTGCTGTGGCGGGAAATCGATTAACGCATTGGAGTACGTTTCACCGTTGATCGCAGGTAGAACTGCATAGGCATCAGTTGCGGACGGACAAGATCCGAGTGCAGGCTGTTGACATACTGGACCATTGCTGCTGTATCCAGACAGTTGTTACAAGCGCACGACGTTATATTCCATCACGGAACGTTTCATAAGCGTGCTCGCACTTATTAACTTCATTTAATGCAACTTATAAAATATTACGCTAAACTGCGGTAGTGACAGTTGGGCAACAAATCAACTGGGCAAAAAGACGACTGCGCGACTTACAACTTGGCTCTTACAAATGTTGTACCGCAAAATGAGTACTAATAGGCAAGAGTTATATAAGATGTTACCAAAAGTTAGTTAAAAATACTATAGTTATACGTATGCAATCTATGTGCATCATTGCCCTATTTTTGCTGCTTCCGAGTAATTAACAATGCTGATATAATGACAGTTTATCTAAAGCATTTAGTTACTAACTAAAAACTTCACTGCCCGCTGACTAAATGTATAGCTGTTGTGCAACTGTTTCAGTATTTTGTTTACCAGTAGTCTGTCACCTACTCATCTGTCACCAAGACAGTTTGTTGGCCCAAATGACTGTGCTCTGCTAAATTTTTTTAATAAACAAAAGAAAATTCGTTAGTAACATGCAATGCTCTTTTTACCACTTACAAATAAAAACGTTTGCATAGCATGAAAGAATCTTAAATCAGCAGATATACAATGCTCTGTCACATTGCCAGAAATAATTAAACCTTCTAAGTAAATTTTAACTAAATACCGAAATAAAAATTGACAGATGCTTATCAGAGATTATTGTGGAAACAACAACATGGATGAATGGATGCAGAAACACACACATATGATATATAAACATGTTGGCAACGGTGGAGAAAATTTAGCTAACTGTTATAATAGAAAATATCACTTAGAATAATTCCATATTAAACAACTAATTATTTAGAAAGCCGTTGTCTTTATTTATCTTTCAGGCATAATTTAATATGGCTAGCATACTAAAGGATCAACTTGAATACAAAAGCAAAGTAAAAACTGCACACCAGAGTTAGCTAAAAGAGGAGACTAAACCTGAGACGTGAATTTTACACAGAGCTTTATTAAAAAGCACTGAACAGCTAAAATGAGTAAAACAAAATACAACATACTTGGTTAAGTATATTTCAATACTGTGTTTTCCTCTTACATAGTCTCCGTCTTTTTTCTCTACAAAAGCATGCAAATTAATGACAAAGATGACACATAGAAGAGCTACTAGATTCTACTACCATACAGAAATATAAGCATTACAAACACATGCTTCACCGACTAAATTGTTTTGGTTGTTGGCATTTTGCTGTTGCTAATCCAATGACTTTGACAAGGCATTAAGGCAAGCACACAGCAACTTCGTAGGCTCATAGATTATTGCCCAACGTGTTACGCACTATACCAAACCGCTAAATGCTTGCATTTGCATGATTATCAAGTTCTAGTTTAAGACTATTTTCATCAGTTTTATATAATTTTCTTCAAGATGATAAAGTTATTAGAGCAATTTCGTGTTGTCTCACTACTGTCTTTCACATTTGCTTATACCATTATTGTAGTACATTGTTCACTGTTCTGTAAATAAGCAAGCATAACGTTATTGGCAAATCCAAATATCATTTCAACTTAAACTGGGATTGAATAACATTAGGCAATTTAATTCAAGGAATAAAGATTTGATTTGAAACACTGTGATTTGATTTCAATGATTTGACATTTGATTCTAAAAATTCGTGAATGATTAAAAAAAATTGAAATTACAAAACACTAATACTTACTTTCTAGTGCAGAGACAGTCAAAGCATTCAGACTCAGCATGCTGAATGATACTGAGTTGAACAATAAAGAGTGACTTATGGTGACAGCTGCTGATAAACAACTGTTTTAGATTTTTGATGTAAAATGTAATCCACACATTATACACTAATCAACTTCTAACCTAAAAATTTATACCATATGTATTTTCTTATCAAAAATTTGGGATTTGAATTTGATTAAAGATTTTCTTTCAAAAGATTTAAGCGTTGAACAACAAATAATTCGAGATTGAAATTTGGTCTGGTGACTAAAGCCATTTTTCAAAAAAAATTCAGATTTAAACTTATGTGATTTGAAATTTGCCCACCACTACAAAATAATGATGCCGAAACAATTAGTATCGCTCTCTGATGCACTACCTCTTTTCTGAATGAACTTTCCAAAGCGTTCTTCAAACGGAATACCGGGCCAAAGTGTTCGCAGTAACCGTTTCTTGGACGAGTGCATGGGCTGTGCATAGTCTATCACTTCCATAGCATCCAGCACCGGAGCAAGTCCTTTCTCATTCAGCTCTTTAGGTGTCAGATATTCTTTCACATGAAACAACTTTTTCTCATCTTAACAAGCAGAACAACACAACATGTGAGACAAATTAATTCAGTCTGTTCTCATTTAGTGGCATTAAATGAATAAATGTCCAAAAAGCATTTCTAAAAGTCAGCAAACAAACAAACTACCATATGAGCATCAGCAGCAAAAAATTACAGCACGACAGGTACAATTTTTTTTCTCCCAATCTCTTCAGTGTAAAATGCAAAATGCCATTCTAAACATTTTATATTGTACATACAACGAAATTGCTGACTTAGTTGCACGTCGTTATTGCAAGAATGGCATAAATGCCTGATTTTAAATCTCTTCATCGTTTAACAAATTACGTAAACTACAAAATACCTTAGTAGTAAACTTGTTCTCAGTGAGTATAATTGCTGCTGTCAAGTCATTGGTGCTACCATTAAAAAAACATCCAGCTTCAAAAATGTCCCACTTCACACCATTAAAGGAGTGCACACTGTGAAAAATGTTCAAGTATCTACGTTCAACAATTCATTGTTCAACAATGCCACAAAAATTTTTTTTAAATAATGTGCAAGTATATGACACAACACTTATCTGGCTATAAATATAAAGTTAAAATTTAATTCATGCGCTATCAAAAGCCGAAAAACACAACCTATGTAAAAAGTTCAGTCAGAAAAAAACGCCACCTGTGTTTGGGTCGATCTCTACAAATGCCAGCGTGAGGCAACCACAAATTTCAGACTTCTGACTCTGTTCTATGTCCGCCTCACTGAACCTCAGTAAAAACGTCCCACAATCACGACTGATCAGCATTCTCTTTGCTTCTTCTTTTGAAACAAATCCGTAGATCAGACTGCATTCCAAACACATCAGACTTGTCACATTTTCCTTCGCTGCCTCTGTGTTGTGGCCTTGTTGTGGCTTTGTGGGTTGGGCAATAAAAGCCAGTAAAAATCTTACAACATCCATTCCTAAAGTTCATCTTTGGGTAATTTGGCCTAACCAGAAGTAACCTGCAAAAACATAATGAACATAAATCATACGTTATTGAACTTTTCATATTTCGTGCACACCATGTGATGACATAATACCATTCATAACACAAAAGCATAACAAAAGTTCAAATTAAATAATAATATAATCAGGAGACACTATGCAAATAAAGTATCAATACTTGGAAATAAACTCACTTATCTTGCCACTCCTGTTTGACGCTAGTTTTCAGTAAATTCATGCTGGCCCAGATCCATTTCCAGAAGCAAAAGTCTCTCTGCGGCATTTTGTCCTATCGGCGTAACATAAAACAAAACATCAATGTACTTAGCTAACAATAGCTGCACATCATTCACTTCTTGTTCAAATCATTAAAACAACCACATTAACATACAGTGATATCATATGCAAACCAAAATACTGGACAAGATACCGAACATTAATCAGTGTTCATAGTCGCACCATATACAGGCCTAAATGAAAGTTAAGTTTTTAGCCGACTGTATTAAAGTAATGGTCGAGCTTATGATACGGTTGTCACCTGACGTCTGTCTGTCTGTCGTCGCCCGTAACGAATGTATCCTGGCTAACGGGTAGGTCTTGGGGAAAAAATTTACACAAATAATTAGCACGCAAAATTTCAACGATCTAGTGCATAGCAAACATTTTTTAAAATTGGGGTTGAATGAAGGAGTAGGAAAATGTGTGTTTTCAATGGAAAACTGGCCCTAACTCGGAAACAGTGAGAAAAAGGACCATGGTTACTATTAATCACAAATAGAAAGTGGCATACGCCCTTTCAGATGAGATGAAAATCATAGACCTTGGATGACCTTGAAGGTCATTGACAACCAGTAGGGTCGGCTAATGTCGGCTATCCTAGCGACAGCTGGGCTTCCTGTTAAATGCACTTCAACGTGTTGAAAAGCTCGGTGGATCTGCAGTTCTTATATGACGACGAGATACAAAATGAAAAAATGCTAATCATAAATGAAGCCAAAAGTTAGAGTTAGAAGGGGCGGTTTGGGGTCCACCTTTTATCGAGACACAGTATAGGCCTACAACGTGTTTCACAATAAACCCACATTTTTCTATTATCACTTCTTCAGAATGAAATACTATTATCAAAATTTAAAAGGTATTTCAGCGCCTCTGAAGCTACGGCACTACGGCGCTATACAAATGTATTATTATTATAATCTCTTGTCTAAAATTAAATGCATTTATGTATACTTGAAAAATAATTATTTCGCTAGTGACCATCACAGCTTTAAAAGAAAATGGACATTTCATAGGATCAATAACACATCACAGAGCCATGACATTCCTCAAAACTCTTCTTACTGCAGAATGAGGATATATTAACTTATATCTGTCAGTTTCAACATTTTTGGCCATATAATGGACAAATTACATTCACAGTAATGCTGCTAGTCATTATTAAGAATACATCACATAGAAAACTCTACTCACTCGTATAACTTGCTTCTCTGTGATGATATGACTGTCAATATCAGGTACTGGAGTCTTCAATCCTAGAAAACATCACAACAGTTTATTGAAATTCAAACTGATGACAAAAATTCAGTGATCATCGACAATGCAATAAACTAAATAATATGTATTAACCAGTTGCATAAAGATGACCGGCTAATAAAATACAAACACTATTTTCATGCAGCAGCATTGACAAATGCTGACTGCATAACCGAACACGTAGTCAAACACGGGATATCAGCAACACATTAGCATTGTTTTTGCATATTTTACATCACCAACAATTACCGGAAAAGAAGTAAACCAGTAAAAACACTATGTAGCCACTTGCTGATATACTGTGTGGCTGTCCACCTGACCTTTGACCTCTGAGCTGAAAATCAACACACTGGTTACTCCTGCCACTGGAAACGTTTACAAAATTTTTTGGTTTTTTAATTTGTTCTTGAGTTCCAAAGTTAGAAGCTTGTACGAGATGGACGTAATGATGCGCTGACAAACAGACGGACGAACAGACAGGCGAGATGCGTAGTCTGACTTATCAAAATGGCCACACACTAATACTGAATGAATAAATCACCATAAATAAAATTTCTCATATTTAATTATGATATCATTTCCAGTAATTATTCAGTGATAAATTAATGGTTTCATTGGTGAAATCGTCAACCTATGGCTCTCAGTCATTTACCGTCTTTGTGTCCACCATCTGAAACAGCCAAACAGGACTATCTTAAAAATCTTGCACAGTCACAGATATTTTTCAATGTCAACTAAAATTTTGAAATATATATGCATTATGCAGTAATAACAATGTAGCTAAAGCTGATTAAAAGCACAAGTGCATATGTACTGCAAAAAAACAAAAAAAAATACATAACACATCACTGTCAATATGTAAGAAAAGAATGAAGTGTAGACTAACGCAAAGCAATGGTTGCCAGGTAGTCCAGCTGTTCTGTGGGCAAGCCGTGACCTGTGTGATGAATAAACAAGCTGTTTAGCAATCCAGCAACTTCGGACCACGTCACTTGGTCTCTGTACACAAATGGCTTCCGATCCTATGCAAACAAAGCAACATTGATACAGTTATGATGCAGGGCAAGATATACAAGAAAAATGAAAAATCCAAGCATTTGAAAACAAGATTAACTAACAATGCTCAAAAAAGCTCGAATGTGCTTGAGATCTATAAAATCTATAATATAATTGCTACAGAGCACAGCTCAAAGTCATCAACAGAAAACAAGCAAAAAAACCATTATGATTGCACCTGTTCAGAAAAGGCAGCATCCCAGATAAGAGTTCCTTTTGCCATGATTTCCTGAGAAGTCTGACTTGTCAGAATAACTGGAAGAGACACTACCTGAAATAAATAGTTCTGCATCAGAAAAACAGCATGCATGTCTGTATGGCAAACACAAAGTAAATACACAGCAACAGGCAATGTAAAGCATTTCTTATGATGTAAGCAATTGTTTGATAATGTCATAAAAATGAGAACCAACGACTGTAGAATTTCATCGGTTGTGCAATCAAACGTATACAGTAGATGATTCTTTTAACTCTCAAAATAGTTTGTTAATCCAAAAACATGATTTCTGAAAATTTAGTTCTGCATACAATCTGTAAGGTTCATTACAATAATGTCGCTGTACCTGCTCATTTGACGCACAGTATAGATAATTATGCACGATGTTTCATAAAAAGGCACCCTTTTTCTTTTGTAATTCAGTCAAATGATGATC
>Ga0209671_1005077_pt1 | contig 13225 bp, 7 predicted proteins | sample WorMetHERISLAND2_2_FD_187401 | JGI IMG/M metagenome (GOLD analysis project Ga0209671, IMG submission 187401) | Marine gutless worms symbiont microbial communities from Max Planck institute for Marine Microbiology, Germany - Olavius geniculatus... | ecosystem: Host-associated > Annelida >... | reverse complement strand
CAAGTCTAGCATGTTTGTCGACCTGCAATTCGTGTGAGGAATTTGCTTCCAAAATTTTCAATTTTGGTGTGACTATTTTTAAAGAATTTTCGAGCAAACTTGTTCCTGGCAAATCAGCCAATTGTGATGCCTCGAAGAAATTTTGAAGAAAAGCCAAATTGACAGCATGAAGAACTTTTCGACCTCTTCTCTCTGAATGACAGTTTTCAATACGGCTGGGTAAGTAAAAAGAATCCGACTCCAAAGAACAACTACAAGGAATCGTCACACGACATGAATCCGAACAAGTCGCATTACGTGATCCATCACCAGAGCAATTTATGAAAGCATGTTTCACATTTGTCAGCATCGGAAATCCGCGATACACGGCATATTTCTCGAATCCAAGTAACCATGCTTCAGCATCCTCCGACTCTGTTCCCCGAAATGAGGAAGGTGCGAATGCCGCATCGGCAGCCCCCGTGACAATGACGGTCGTACCTGGTGTACCGGCGACTGATGACGTACTTGTACTTGCCATCGCAGCAGGTTGAGATGCTGTTGTCGTTTTCAGTCTTGCTCCAAGTCCTCCTTCTTCAGCCATAGTGTACTGCGGCGTTGTTGACGAACGTGTCGGCGTAAATTGAACAGTTACCGGTGGTCTCAGTGCGGGTGAACTGGTCGATTTTGTCACAGCAGTAATTTCAGCGGCAGGAGTTATCGTCGCGGTTGCACCAGTTACTTCCGGCGACGTTACTAGATCCGATGTCGATGATCGCGTTGATTGTGCCAGCGGGCATTCGAACAGAGTTTCACGATGCGCCGCCGATAGCGATTTGGCCTGCTCATGCGTCTCTGTCGCAGCAGTTAACTGGTAACGGAATGATCGTTAAAGCATTTCTTCACCAATCTATAGGACAGCTGATTCAGGTTCAGAAAACACTGCAAAAGCGACTTTTATTACGTAGAACTCGTCGAATGCAACACTCATACCGTCCGAGCAAGAAGTGCGTTTTTCCATTAGACAGACGGCGCTATAACTATAGCCTACCAGTGACGTCAATAGGCGTGGCGTCCTTGGTGGTTGGAACGCCAGCTACTCATAAAAACTAAGGTGAAGGTCGTACCTAAGCTTAGTTCCTAGGAATAGCCTATGCAGGCTAGAGCCACGAGCGATACTGTCATCGCTCCTTAAAAGGTCATCTTGTTGGTTCGTATCCGCCTGAAGGAGGGACTTAAGAATGTGTTTGTTTGCATAGCTATACTGTGAAGGAACTTTCCTCCAGTTGATAGCAATATGCCAATAATCGTACTGCTTTGAAGTCACTCGCTGTCGCCCTTTGCTTCTGGCGGTACCGTTCAGCTGCACGGCGGTTGTTGGCGCGTTTACGTACCTTCCGTTCTTCTTCTTTCGTGACGTACTAAACACAAACAACCACCAACAACGAATGTCACGCGTCATTTCGCACATCTCTGATAAAACTAGAGAAAATCGGTTCAGTGTAGACATGTTATGTGGCCTACCGCTTACATCCAACCACTGCACCTAGCATCTATAAAAGCACGTACAAAGCAAGGTAACTGAACTGAACTGACACGGTTTACTTATATCAGAGATGGTGAGTGGTTAAGCAGCTGTAAATGCTATTACAGGAAAAGTTTTCTCTGAAGTCAAACTAAAACGTAGTAACAAAGTTACAACCATCAACGGAGCACACGTCCATCGTTTCATTGTTTAAATGCTAAGCAGGGCAGGCAGTACTACCCCATAGGCTTAGGCCACTGTGTGGGCCCATCAGCCATCGGTAGAAATTTTCCAGCAACTATACTAGGTACTGAAAGTGATGGTGGGAATATCAAAAAGCATAACTGCCCCCACTCATGTGACTACTCCCTTTAGTGTAGGTCTCACCAAAAGATTTCCCAGTTCCCACAGAAAACCACCCAGCAGGCGGCCCAACTTATTAGCAGACCAGCCATATGAGCAGTGCAGCCACACCACCGCTACCATGCCTCCGAGCCAAACGGGGCGAAGTGGAGCCCCCACAGAATTTCTAAGCCTGACAAGATAGCCATATAGTCCAGTCCCAAAGTGCAATGAGTTCAGTATCTGTCGGAAATCCTAATCTAACCCGTCATCCCGCAAGACGGCAAGAGTCTCTCCAACGCGCCGTGCTATTCCAAAGCGTGACAGTAACAGCGAAGGCACCCAGCGCAAATGACCAGACCACTGGCCAGGCAGGTACCAACCAAGCAATCATCCATGGGTATCTGTATGATCCCAATAAGCTCCAGCAAGGCACGATCTCAAATCAGCATTCTTAGCTGACTGAGAGATCAGCCTTTCTTGAAGTGTAACTGACGGTATTTACCTAAGATCAGCATCTTATGCTGTCAGAGGGTCAACGTTCTTGTAGCTACTAGTTTCACGTATGACTTTTTGCAAATACAATTATTAATAATTTATTATTATTACTAAAACTAGCCGTTTCTGTACACGAATGACGTAAAATCTAAATTCATTTACAGTAGAGGAAAACAGGCCCAAAACAACCCAACATTGGGCAGGGTGGGCTGTAATTTTAGCAGGGGGTCGAAATCATTGCAGTGGATCAGCTCCTAGATGCCTCATTTTTTACAACTGCTCCGAACCAGTTCTGTAGTTACGCCACTTCTGCTTGAAAAAACGCCAATTCTCTGCCGTGTTACTATCAAGACACACCGGCGGTGGAGGTCTAATACCCGCTATTGGGCCAGGTAGTCTGGCAGCCAGAGGGGTCAACCATGTTTTGATTGATTAAGTTTTTTTCCTTACAGATACTTGATGCTTGGAGTCTTCACAACAACACCTAGGGGGGTGTGGAGCTCTCACCCTTGAGCATTTTTTTCAAAATGAAAAACTTTAATATGGCCGCCGATCGTAGTACCGAAAACTTCAATCCCTTATAACATCGTTAATATTTGTACTAGAAACCTCACTTTGGTGTCTATGCATATGTTTAAAGTGCCAAGGAATGCAATAAAATGACCTTTTTGTTGACAAAATGACTCTGAATCACTCACTGAATGGCAATTTATCATGGGCTGTGGCATCAGTATACCAGTATACGCCCTTGGTATAGGTACACGCTCTACTGAATGGCCGTTGAAGTTCATACATTCATTGCGTTACCTACAACTGAATTTGAACAAATGTACTTAATTTAGAACAAATTTTTCTCTGAAAACTTACATAATGTATTGACTTTTCAATCAAATTCTGGAGTGTCAATCGTCAACGACTCAACGACGCATTGTTGTTATCACTCGGAACCTCACCTTTGCAAGAACAGAATGTGCTACACCAAAGATTTACATTCCTGCAGCTGCACCGTTGTGTTCTGCGTGGTCTCTCTGCTTGACAAGAACACTTGATAAATTGAATGAGTTCCCCAGGCATCAGAGTGACACCGTCGGGAACAGTGACCAGATACAGTGTATCCGTTCTTTCACGTCGTGACCATCCATGCAATGTGACATCAAGATTTGGTGGATGAGGATCCAGTGCATGTAGTCAGCTGAGCACAAAGGTTATTCTGTCGGAAAGCCTCGTCAGTTGGTGGTAGTGAAGACAACGGTGGAGCAGAACTTCTCTGTTGAGCGATTTTCTGTGTCCAGGTCTTTTGTCGAGCTTTAGTAAGGGACCGACAGCTTCCTTGGCCGTAGCATGCAAGACAAATGCCACAGACTGTTTTTCATCAGCTATTGTCAACAGCTGCCCGTGCTGAACTAGACCCACCTGATCAAGTCCACATTTTTAGCTTCTCAGCAGCTTCAGAGCAGTCATTTTGCCAATACCATGGGGTGATGCCACTGTATCACACCCTGTGAGAGCATAGGCTGCCAACAAATCTGGCATGACTTGTTTGTGGGTTTCAACTGAAGCTGTGATGTCAAGAAAGGATCTTCCTTCGATAGGGGACGTCATCGGTACTTTACATGTTATATCACCCCTGTTGCAGTAACATAATAGAAGCAGAAACACATCCGTGTCGTCAGCCACAACCAGAACTGTTCCAGCTGTTACTTGGGAGACCTGCTGGATGATGATGGTGTCTGCTTTTTCTTGGGTTGTCCACATGTCATTGTGCTGAAAGGTCTGTCCATAGTAAAGTTCGGTAGCCAGTGACAACAAGCCGTTTAGTCTGGAATTCGTCGGCATGAAGTCTGAGATCACTCACAATGATGTCAATCAGTTGGGCCTTGTTCTTAAACACAGTCAGAACAACTGACTGTGCTGGTAGACGTGTTGTGCTCGTCAACGTGTACACGTGACTGCATTTGTTTTCCCTGGAAGCCCTTGTTGCATCCTTCGTGCTACTTTGAACATAGCGATCGAATACAAGGAACACATCAGCCTGTAACAGTCGTTTGTAAAGATAATTCCGAAATCTGTCAAGGAACTCTTGCACAGATGGTCCAGTGGGTGGCCACGGAATGACCCATAGTACAGCACATCCATCTAGCACGATCACGTCGATGGGTCCGGGCTGAGTTCTCTGAGCAGTTTCAACCTTGAGAGCGTTCTTCAGTGTGGATTTGGAACTTGTCAGGCGCATGTCTCCGTGGTCATCGAAGAATGCCGTAGGAACTGGAGACAATTCGTAGGACAGCAGAGTAGTCGGGTCCATGTCGCGAGAGGTGTTGTGTAGGCTCATTGCTCAAGCATATATTGCCTCGGTGTTGATGACATTGTGTTCCCCAACCTTGACATGTTTTCGGGTTGTCGCCATGGTGTGGACCACCTTCGGAATGGATCGATAGAATCCCTCTGGCCAGCTTTGTTCAAACTTGTCCCATTGTTGTTTTCCGAGTTGAATAGCTTTGTCAGGGTACACAGTCGCATATTAAGCATTTCATAGCTTAGTAGTTTCCGGTGCAGTTTTTAAAAACGAGAGCTATTATGTTGCTGACAAGAGATAAAAATTAATGCGAATTCCTGCCAACGCAAAAAAATCTTAGATATTGATTACTGCAGGTGTGCAGAGAATTGTTGAAGTGAATGCCAAGGATATCTGAAAAATAAGGTAAAATTGGCAAAGAGCATCAAGTTTAAGTCATTCAGAAGCATTTCATCCGAGAAATATTTATTCTGTTGCACTCCTTATCCCTTAAAACCTATGAGTAGACATCAAAATCAGGTTTCTAGCACAATATTAACAACGTTATGGGCGATTAAAATTTCCGCTATTCCGATCAGCGGCTATATTGCAATTTTCCATTTCCTGAAAATTGCTCAAGGGTGACAGCTCCACACCCTCTAGGTTTTATTGTGGGGATCCCAAACATCAAGAATATGCAAAGAAAAAACTTAATCAGTCAAAGCAAGGCTCAGCAAAAATTGCCTATGTGGCTGCCAGACTAAGGCGTCCGTCGGTCGCCGCCATCAGCATTGCCCTCAGCCATGCGAGTTCAGTTTCGCACGTAGCAGAACGGTATGCCCCAACAGAACGTACATAAGTGTTCAGAAATATTTAAATTAACCGCCACTGCCACCATGTTTTGTAATGCAACATTTCTCATTTTACTACTTTCTAATTTCAACAAAAATAATCATGAGAAGTCATTATCAAGTCATATCAACAAGTCACGTACACAAAGAATACTTAACTAACATCACTCAATATTAGCGTAATGTCACATTAACGTATCACGTAGCGCTTGAATTTCCTTTTTCGCCTTCTTGACCATAATAGAAATAGAGTGACTGACGATACTGCGGGTTCTTGTGTGGCAACCGGCGCGAACCCCGTGCCAGCCACTTCCATCCGTCGACGAGCATATCTTTGTCTTTTTTTCGAAAGACATACGTCTGTCACAATAAAGAACAACATGGTAGTTATAAAATGCATGCATTCTGTACATCTTTGGACTAACTCAAGTGCGCACTACATTGTCCTATATGGACGATACACATAACTGATTATGTTCTGTACGGTATGTTTTTCTCGAAAATGAGGTTTTCATAAAATATGTAAAATAAGTTCTAATGAAGATACAGACAAATAGTAATAGTTTCTGCGAGCCCATAATTTCTCAGACTGGGCAAGGCAGCCGGACCGGGCCGAGGCGGCTTTTAGGCATAACCGAACAAACTGCCCGATAAAAAGTCAATCTCTAACCTTAACCTGCACCTTGATACGAAGCGTAAACGTGTCTCTAACTCTACAGCTATGACTTATGTCTCCCATGCGGTAATAGTCCTGTTAGTACAGTAGTACTTACTGCTGGTCCAACTGGCCGCAGTGGCATCTCCTCAGTGAAGAAAGTGAACCCTTCTGCAAATAAGAGCTGCGCAACTGACATCTCCTCCACTTTTTCCATAACTGTATTAAACAAATATGACGATTATGATAATAGTAAAAGTCAATATAGTAAACAATACAGTGAATGCAAAACGAAAATACAAAATGGCCGAAATTCTGGTGCACGTGGTCACGAAATAGATGGGTTCTCATTGGCCAGCGTTAAGTGGGGCATTGAATAGTCGGCATTCGATGACCCCATGACACGTTTTTCGGGGTCAGTGGGCATGGATTAGTGATACCCGCAATTCAACACTATTTCAGCAGTTGTGGCAGTTAAAATATAGTCGAAACAACGTTTACATGCAGAACATACTCTAACACACCTTTATCACTGGCAGTGGTAGCGTGCGGCATCCTAGAAGAGATCAATAGCTGATAGCATCAACAGACGACAGTGCAGCGAATAACACCCAGATACATGTGGACCGTGTGCGCCGGAGCCAACTGATCGGCGATGTCGCGCGGCGCGTTATCATACATCGCGAACAGCTCGTCGACGCTCTGTGACGGCGACGGCGAACAACCGATGGCGCTGACCTAGACTGCCTGAAACAACAAGACGATTATAAATGACACTAGTAACAGAGCCATTAGACGGCTGCATGGTGATACAGCACAGTACGGTCCATATCAGCCCCGTTGGTCGGCGAGCTCAGCTCCATAGCGTCGGTATCGACAGTGGATGTCGTGATGGCAGTCGTCGCCGGTACCTTCAGTGCGACGTCATCGTTGTTGGTCGCTGACCGCACCGCCGGTTGTGACGCCGGCGTTGATGACACGCCCGCTGATGTACGACGTTCTGCTGCACCAGTCGGCCGGATGCGGAACCGCGGTCGGATCAGGACGGACTCTGGCCACTTGCTGGCGTCCAGCAGTTTTTAACGGTCATCTGCTGCGTATCACAGCCGGAAAGCCTGCCGGTCAGATGCTGCCGACACGTGATCATCATCATCATCCGCAGGGCGACGACGTGATGCCACCAGGAAGCATGTGAAAACATGGACAGACAGATTTTCAACAAATTGTCGTACGTCATCAGCTTGGCAGTTAGGCGCCACGTTACCAATGCAAAACACTGCCTTCCGCACGATCTTCTTTGCTGCCACTAAACCGCGATTGGTGGTTGACGGAGCCATGCCAATCATCGCCCGCCTGGGAACACGCTGGCTTTGGCCTTGACCTTGATACTGACACCTGACGCCGGTCACTGCTAGCGGTAGAGCGCTGCTGCTGTTGTTGCTGTTGCAATTGAGACAGTTGTCTGCGACGTTTAGCACTTCGCCGAGCAGAACGTGGCTCTTCGTATCGTTGAGTCGTCAGTACGCTCATCGTCATCTGTAGTCTGCAGCGCAGCGTATCTGTTAGAGACACGGACCGATGGCGATGGCGATGCTACTGCCAAGGATGCCCAATTAGAGCCCCGACAGCGTCATGTCTCGATACGCCGTAAGATAGTTGTGTTTCAGTGCACGGTTTTGGCGCTCCACGCCGTTGTTTGTGTTGATACAAACATGAAACATCGAGGATCGAAAAGCGTACACCCATTGCTGCAAACCACACTTACTTACTTCACACATTGCATAATAGTAACTTTCAATCTGTTTTCAACCGTTTCAAAGATATTGCCAGTTTAGTATACTAGGATCCAATTTCTCACTACCACTCTCCCATTCCAGCTAAAATTTGGGGTGTTCCCCTTTGGACGGACAACTTTTTTAGTATGCACTATATAGATTTAGACTTTACTTACTTACTGGGCGGAATGTGGATGGATTGTAGGCTGGCATGGTCGTACGGGCTGCTTTCCCTGAGTGGGATCATGAACAGCCGCAGGTTCCGTGCTCGATGCTGATGTTTGCACATGCACAAGTTGCTGTACATACATTCCAAAAGAAAGTCATTGAAGTCAATGCGCCTCATGTAATGAAAGTTTATTCCTTCAGTGATGGTGCAGCAGGATAGTACAAGAATTTCAAGAACTTTGTACACTCACATTTGCTATATGGTATAGAAATTTATGGGAATACGTACCATGCTTATTTAAATAGATTAATGGTACTAAACAATAAATTGTTACGATTTCTTCAGAGTGCCCCACGTAAGGCTTCTGTTTCGGATTTATATGAAAATTTTAACACACTTAACATTTCTGGTCTTCATAATTTCCAACTTCTTGTCTTAAATCACAAATTCTTTTATCATAACGAAAAGTTACCTGACTACTGTGTCCCAAAAAACGTCCTACTTTGTCATTTTCCATATCTTCGTCAAATATCAACCAATTTTCAAAATTCTTTCACTGGCACATACTGTGAACAAATAGCAATAAAGTAATTGTTAAATATCCCACCACACATTAACTGTGTTGCTACACTACCATGTGAAACATAAATTTCCAAAAGTCACTACAATCATTATGATACATATGCAAAAAAGCATCTTCTGAAACTTTTACTAATTTTCATACAAAATTAAATTATGTTTAGTGTAACATAATTTCTTATGTTTGTAAACTACAAGAAATTTGAGCTAATGCTCACGAGACACGCGAAAGCCTAAAGCAGTTCCGGTTCAGTAGTTTAGCTGAAAATTGGGGTGTTCACGCTAAGTTAATATACAAATACCAAATTCTCTATCTGGATTGCATAACGACAGTAGCGTGGCGCCACCTTGTGAATGATATAGACTTGTTTCGCAGCCCAAAATCGCCAAAAAATCCATAAAACCCCCTTTTTTGGAGTTCAAGATCATTCAAGGTCATTGAATTCGGCGCCAATCGAAAAAACCAGTGTACGACTTCCTGTTAGTGATTAATAGTAACCTAGGCCCTATCTCGCACCGTTATCAAGATACAGCGACTCATTGGCCAAAAATCACAAATTTTGCCCACCCCCGCTCATTTAGCGCCCTCGTTCGGAGTGACCCCCTTTGAATTTATAGAAAAGCTTTACGGTTCGTGAAACTAGAGTCTTCCAGGCAGCCGACGCCGCCGACGGTGAAGATTAGGTGATCCTAGCTTGAACCGTTTTTGACTGATCCACCCATGTGATGGACAGACAGATGGATGGACAAAATTGCAGTAGCTGCTGTTGCACGTAAAAATATCAGTAGATCATACCTGTGAGAGGTGATGTCCTCACCATCCTCACCATACCAGATGAAACAGTATTGAACTCGTTTCGTCTTCTTACTTACAGCTTACATAGCCGAATACTGAATACGGCATTCATCGTACACTTTCATCGTACAACTTTCCCTACATTTTAAATGGAATAGAACAGCAATTTTCTCGAGTCTTGAACAAATAAATGGTGACATTAGGCCTATTAAAAATGTTGCGTGTCATACGCATTTTATACACATTACACTGCGTCTCAAAATAAACTTCATAATTTAATTTGTGATATGAGTCATTCTTAAACATTTGGGTATAACACATATTCATATTCTCAACATTCGCCAGGGGGCGTAATAGTAATTGCATTTTTAAAATATAACGCCGTCAATTTACAAGAATACAATAATGATTGCAGTTACGAATTATACTTATGCAACACAAAAACAAAATTTTCGACGTCCTTATAACATATAAAACGAAATAAGGTAACGTACTAATGTAATTAAATCAAAGTTCCTGTCGAAAAACAATTAATAATGAACTCTATAATACGGACAGTATGAGGATATTCGGTAACTGGAAAATACATGATGATTATGACTAAATATTGCGTATAGGCCTAACGTCAATGCTGTCTGTCAACAGCGCTATTGTCAGTTACTGAAATAACACACCCGTAAAGATATTAGGCAGAACAATTCAGTTCAGTTCAGTTCACTTCAGTTGTGTTGTATGTTAATAGTGAACAAAATAGTGACATGTAAAGGGTGTGTCGTCGTCGTCACAACGACGTCACGGCCGGATTGTCAACACTAGGACACTGTACTAATTAGTATGCACGTACGATAATTTTCGTTGATTAAACAGTGAAAATAATGTCATTGTTCATTTTGTGTTAATTTACGTTATTCAAGTAACATTTCACACGTTTTGTCTTTTTAATATCTACCCGAAAGAGGACATTTCGATGGGTGCTCGCGCGAATCATCATCCATAGAAAGGTGCCCTTTTGTGAGCTGAATGCAACCGTAAGGGTGTGGCGTTCTTTCCAATCTTAGGCCAGATGATCGGTATTCGAAGGATTTCGTTATTAATGCCTATTCGCTCAAGTAACTCCAGAAACCGTTAGCCTTCGGTAGCTAGCACAAAAATACTAAGTTGCGTTCGGCTCTGCCAGGCATTCGTCTGTCAAGACCGAGACGGCACACAACTGAGGCTTTTTGCCTGGGGTGTGGGCCATCGCACTCGGCGAAGTGAAGGCCTATTGACGTCATGCATACCACAACGTTTTTATTGAACAAAGATAAACGGACCAACTCACTAGGCTTTGCCTTCTTCACATGCGTATGTTGGTATGGGAATTTGGTGTAGGTAGCTGGTGGTGTATTAGAGTGTTAACTAAGAGTTAGACAGTCAGCGTTCTGGTACTAATTCAGCCGTCAGGCATCCTAATGTGCTGAAACGAGAATACATCTGTGTTGCCTGAGAACGTGCTGTTTCGACTAACGTGTTGTAATCACGTAAGTTATTACGTGACGATGTTTACTGGAAACATCCTGGCGCCAACACTAACATTCCCATGGATGGCGCCATGAGCCAAAAAAATACTCACACGGACCGCATTCTCCACCAGGTATAATCTTCAAAATAAAGAGGGATGTTTACCGTATGTTTATTATATTTACGTGTTTACTATGTGATATTATTATTCATTTTATTTCTCTTTTATTTGTTTTCTTCTGTCTTTTGCACTCTCGAGTCAGCTTCACTGAATACTCTTCTGTCACTCCGCTGATCTGCATGTATTCTCAGCTCCATTCTAACCATTTCACCGCTCTAATTGTCCTAATTTTTATTCTTTATTTTTGAGCCTACTTGTTCTTATTACAACTTATTCATTTTGTACTGGTTAGAGCAATTCGCCTGGCTAGAGGTAGCAGGTCTTTCTATTTACATGGCGTCAACGCGAGTAAAATTGACTTTTCCTTCTTTTAATAACATATAGCACATAATACAACAACTCGTAATCCCCGGGGCCCTGACGACAGCAACGCGACGATGGTCAAACGGCCATCGTCGTCACGAATGTCACTACATGTTGACCATTCAACAGCGCAAACTCCACTCAACTCACTGCTGACGACTCAACTGACGACTGACTGCCAGCACTGCGTCGACGCTGAGCGCGCCGCTGCAGTGTTCGCCTACAAAGCTGATTGGCTGGCTGCAAGCCACCGTATACAATACCAAGCAAACATTAGAGATGGGCCAAATCAGGAAAAAGGTGAAATAAAAACAAACAGACTAAAGAGTGTCAGTTCGTTACAGAGCTAATCGCTGCTCGTTACTGTAATATATATATAACTCTTTATTCGCACGTATGCAGAAGACAGTAGGCTAATAAAAACAACAGAGATAGACCAGCGGACAGACAGACAGACAGACAGAGGCTTGCAGCCAGGAGTAATGAGTTACTAGTCGGGAATTACAGTACATGTCACCGAGCAGTGTATTATTCTACGTACAGGGTCGGCAAAAAAGTCTTTAGTGAATTACGTTCACTGACACAATTGTAGCACCCATGTAAAGCACACTGGGTTGCTTAATGTTCACCATTTTTAGCCCACCGTACTTAAGTAACGATCGAGTTATTGGCATGGTTGTCCGTCCGTCTGTGACGAATGTATTGTGACTAAACGGTGCGAGATAGGGTTTAAGCTGCTATCGGTCGCATATTGGCTTTCACATGTCATGCAAATCATTGGCATTGGATGCCCTTGAAGGGTCATAATGCACTGTGGCATGCCAAGCGAGCGGTATTGTGGCTAAACGGCAAGTCTTAAAGGGTTTGCGATCGTACCGTCGGATAGGGCACTGGCGACTTTCTATAAGCTGTTAATTGTAAGTATGTCTCAATCTGCAGAGGTTTTGCCGCAACTATCAATAGAAAGTTTCAAGTTATAAGTGTCTGTATCACGAAAACGATGCTATCTCGTTCTCACTCACAGGAACTGGCGTACAGTCGTTCAGATTAAATGAAAATCATCGACCTTGTATGACCTTGAAGGTTGATACACGCTATTGTGGCTAAACACTGCGAGATAGAGGCTAGTTTGCTATTGATCACTAATATGTACGGTCGGCTATCTTAGAGACAGTTGGACTTTTTGTTTTTTTTGTTCTTGTACATGTAGGCTACAAGATTAACGTACTTGTTACTTTAACAAATGTCGATATAAATATTAATATCGCAACATGTATCGACATTATAGCCTATCGAAACTGATATCGAGTTAGCAAATAGTGTTGAGTCAGTAAGCCTACAAGGTCGTGCGAATTAGCCTCTTAATGCTACCACGCACAATCCGCCAGTAGACGTGGACACCTGCCGGTGTCAGGTGAACGCCGTCGGCTGAAAGAACATGGTCGGTGTGTAGCCGTCGGTCGTGATGATAGAACGACGCGAGGCATTCCCGTTCGCATTATCACATTCTATACCCGATTTGGGAAAACAGGCCTACAGTGATTGGCTGCGGCTTGCTGATCAGTATGCATTGGTTATGGAAGACAGTAGCAGTAAATACGTAAACTACACTGGTACACCATAAAGGGCCATTGATAACTGAATATACGGTATTTAATTCTCAACGAAAAAATGCGCATCTTACAAGTACTTGAAACAGCACTTACAAGTATTGTAGCAAAAGAAAGTGTTAAAATTTTTCAATATCACTCTTCATGTAACTATAGGTGAAGTTGTGGGACGTTTTGTTACAGTAAG
>Ga0209671_1005075_pt1 | contig 13227 bp, 7 predicted proteins | sample WorMetHERISLAND2_2_FD_187401 | JGI IMG/M metagenome (GOLD analysis project Ga0209671, IMG submission 187401) | Marine gutless worms symbiont microbial communities from Max Planck institute for Marine Microbiology, Germany - Olavius geniculatus... | ecosystem: Host-associated > Annelida >... | reverse complement strand
ACAATTATTTTAAAAAACAAAAAAAAATCATCGCTTTTACTTTCTTTCAGAAAAAATCGTTATCTGTGGCTGAAAAAACGTGTCACGTAGATCTAAGTAAAAGCAATGACTACGGTCGCCGTCGGTAGGTCCTGCCCCCTTGACTTGCAACTAACGTGCAGGCTACAATGACGGCACGAAGTCGGCCAAATCTGAGTCGGCCCTTTGTGTTTCACTCAGCGCGCAACGTCACCCAAAGAAAACCTGGAAGCTACGTTAGAGATAGAAGTTTTCAGTTGACGGCGAAGACAGCACGTGAAAGCACACATCCGAATTCACGAGATAAGTATGCCTCTACAATAATTATTTTTTCTAAATGGAAGAAGGAGACAACTACTGCAAACTACAACACTGTAAAGTATTAGTCCTTTTGCGCAAAGGGTTGAGAAGTAATCACGAACTTGCACAGCATTGTAGCCTATAGGGCCTACCAGTCCGAATGGTTTATTTCGGTAGCGTAGAGAGGAGTATAGAGGCGAGCGGGTCTCAAGATACCGTTCCTGCCGACCATCGCCATGCATTAAGCAATTAGTGGCAGTCCATCAGTAGGCTACATGCAGACTTAAGTGTGAGGTGCTCTGGGAATTTTGAACTCGCTAAGTGCTCTCACTACGCCGTTTGTCAAAATACACGCGTGCCCTAGAACAAAAAGCCCAGCTGTTGCTAGAGTGAGCCGACTGTACCGCCTATATCCGAAGGCCAGCGTCCGACTTTCTGTCGCGGAAAAACAGCGATTTCCCAGCAGTCTCATACACGCTTTGTTAACGCTGCTATATCGAACGCTACAATCAACGTTAGGATACGATATGGTAATTCGATGCACGTGGCTGGTTGATAGCTGCAGGCAGAAACCTTGCATTCATAATTGCGGCCAAACCGATGCAGATAGAGACGTGTTTGCTATTGGCAGCCTATAAAAACTTGTCATTGCCCTATCTAACTGTATTATCGCCAACCCTATACATTAAAGTTTAGCCACAATACATGCGTTACAGACAGATACTTAAGGCTGGACCTAATGGTCGGCAAAAAACTCTGTAAAATTGCTCTGTCAGAACTTCCTCTAATGTCTACTTTCACCTCGCTTAATTGTGTCAATGCTAGCTTATCGGCGGCGGTTCCGGAGACTATCCAGAAGTTAAACGACGACAAAATCACCAGACGTCAAAACGGACGGCTGCATACGTGTCGGTACTATAGGGGTGCGGGATGCCCATGTCTATGCTACCGTCCTGTTGGGGTACCATCGAAGTGTCATCCAGCACTACTCCCCCGCACTACTCCCCCCGCATACATGTACCAACGTCTATGGAGAAGTCTGCAGTGGCCCGTGGCTGGGCGTATGTATGTCGTCAAAAGTGGCCCGATGTTCCCCACTGGGGGCAAACATTAATATTCGTTATTTGAGCGACCGTGTCATGTCGGCTGTATATAGGCTTATAACATCTCACGCATAGCTTGTGATTAAGACAGCAACATTACTGTAATCTTATAGCGAGGCCGCAATGTACTGCACTGGCTGCACTGCAGTATGCGTATTGTGTATACTCACCCAAAAATTTCATCACTGGTATAGGCTACAATAATTTTACTGTGGTCACTCTGAAAGCCAACGTTAATTGTAGTACTGAATAAGCTACTGATAACAATGATGGCAACGAATAATAAAGTTTATAGATAATTTTGAAAAATCAAACAATACCAGCATGCAAACAATAAACGACAAAAGCAATTGTGCGAAACAATGAAGCCAAACCAAGTAACTGCTAATGGGAGTCTAAAGAAACAATCGATTAAGATGCTAAAATTAAAACCAGAAAACTGAAAAACAAAGGTCAAAGGTCAACTATGTATCTTTTTGATTTGATACTAAAATGATTCAATAGATTGTAGCCTAACTCTGAAAAACAATACCAACGTTAGATAGCGCCGTGGACTTACAGGAGACGATCTAAAATAAGTCGCACTTAACAAAACAATAAAGGTGTCATCGAAATGACAAAAGACTGACTTTATCTGTTAAACGACGTGCACAATACAGAGTTTTATAGAATAAGCTAAAGTGAGATATACACGAGAAAAGTATGCACTAAAGGTGATGGTAGTATAGGCCTACCGGAAATTATTAATGAACATTCGTGGGTACAAAACGCTATATACTCTGCCGCAGTTGAAAACATTTGAGGTCTTACGGTGCAGTTCCATTGCCCCGTTGTGCGAAGTGTAATCCTTGCGTAATGCTGGAAATTGGACTTTATGGGCTGCGGCATTAACGGATTTTCAACTGTAGTATATGACGGCAATGTCGCCGGCACTTTAGTATTTGCACTCACTCGATTCACGAACATAATGTTATCAAAGTTTTGTGACCAGGCTATGAAAAAGTAGGACGTGATTGTATTACGTAAACTTTGTAAAACTTTATTACAGCATGGCGGTACAGCAACACTAAACAAACACACCGTAAGAAACAAAATAAGAGCAGAAATCACAAGAAAAAACACCGTCAGTTTACAGTACAGTAGACACACTAGAACAGTTCGCAAACTACCTAATTATTGTGAGCTAAAAATACTTAGCTTGCAGTTTTTGTGTATTGTATCATCTTTGTATGTTCGTTTATTTAATCAATGCACGAATAGGGCTAAATATAACTGCTAGAATAAGTTAAAGACTAAGCTTATTGAACGTGACAAAATTTCACTCAGCGTCGTGTGCTGTTTAATTGCAATCGCAAGGGAGCCGACGTTCGTCGAAGAAAAGTGATGTTTCGATCTTGGCATGTCGACATGTTAACATAGCTATTTGTACGACTTGTTTAATAAGTTCAAACCAAGAAATCGGAGTAGTGCGGTTTGGGCTTTATGGCGCGTGAAGCCAAGGTCGTATGTAGTCAGACTTTTTGCTCGGGGTTAATCCACTCGGACGACATTTCACGAATCATCGGGCGAGCAGTTGACCACGCGTCCAGCACCCTAATGAAATCTAATCCCCGAACGACTAATAATTGTTAGCAGTGTACCCTAGACTGATTATCACCCAAGCACTAAAGCACTGGAATAGCTAACATTACCCGAGGAAAGTGTTCATGCGTTAAAGACTGCAATTATAATCCTCGTAGACCTACAACACCACAACCAACCGTGTGGATCTTCATGAGTGGGATTTAGCGGGATATCCAGCGCCAGAAAGTACTATTTCTGCAGGCTGCAAATGGAGTGATTAATACCCCGTTTACACGATGAAGCAAACATCAAGCAAACGTCAAGCAACCATCAAGCAAGTGTATTCAAAATACACGTGCACGACGTGTGCTCTAATTGCTTGATGTTTGCTTGACGTTTGCTTCATCGTGTAAACGGGGTATAAGTCAGCCGTTGGTAAGACAATATCGTACACTACTAGGATTTTGTTGCGCTACTAATTTTGTTTTACGTTCATTACAAACAAAAGGTTCCTAATAATCAACATGTTCGCTGTGTTCGTGCTATGTTGATTTAGCATATATAGTTAGCTTTTTAATCATCTCTTACTAAGCCGCTAGCTCCATAAACTAAGATGCCCGATAAAGTGTCTCTCGCTGTAAGAGTGTCGCCTCATCGATACTCCTACCCCTTTCCCCTTTTCCACAACCCTTTCGCTCCTTTACCCTCTGCTTTTTCTCTTCTTCAAATTCTGCTAACAGGTCTGGGGCGCTGAGTGCTCCCCCAGCTGCGGGGTTTGAAGCAGAGTCCCCCGCCACAAACGCATTTACTCTCTCAAAACGTATCTGTGGATGCAACATTTTTCAATCGTTTACGTGCAACGCAAATGACTGCAGTGCTACTAAAAGTCCCAAGATTTCGGTAACAAGGGTTTAAACCCGTTTAACACCCCCGCCTTAAATGAAGCCTTGCGTAAAGAGTACTAAAACATCCGTATCAATAGACTGTGATTTCTGAATTTATCGAGTTCGCGCATCTCTAAAGCAAAAAGTATAGCCTAGGTCTATTCTAATAAAACGTCATAATAGATCAGCGAGGTACATATGCTTGACCGGTATCTCCCTGCTGACACGGTCGGCTTAAAACATTACAGCCAAACAACCGAACAATAAGTATGTAAATGTAAGCAATAGCAGTCCGGGACATAAGTCGTTTCACGCGTTAGGAAGAATGTTATTGCATGCACGTCGCCGTTACCAATTAGGATTGTCAATACGGATCGCAGAAGGAAAATGGCCATCACTTACTCCGTGTTCGCACTCACACTGTCTATTTCCGCTACTATGTCCGCATTGGAAAAAGTGTTGATAAATTTGCGGGTTCAGTCAAACGTAACAGTATAGCACTGTGTATACTACTCCACCGAGTGTTGGCCAGCGTGGAATATGTGTCGGTTAAACCACTATCTGCAGTGGTATACGCTTAAGTTTAGGGGCCGCATTTAGGGGCCGGAGTAGTTAACGGAACCCCACGGTTTTGTGATTTCAATTTTTCTGTGTAAATCGTAATTTAAAACAGTGTTATTGCTGCAAAAACAGTACGTTACGTAGACTAAAACTCTTTCAAAAATTACTAACACTCTCCGATGATCACAGTGCAGCACGGTAGTGCCGACACTGTTGTGAGGGCGATGAACGTTAAGTATAGAAAATGGCGTTTGGGGGGGTCCTGTAACTCCGAAACCCCTTAACTGATTTCCATAAAACTTGGCGTCAGTGATCAAATCGTCCACCCGACCCCATGTACAAAATTTAGTTAAAATCGGTTCAAAGGGGGAGGGGGTGGCTGCGCATGCGCGAAATTCGCCGTTAGGCGTCTATTTTTTTCCTTTCGCACGGCTATAGACCGGCCCGTTGGACCGACCGACGCCGCTAATGGCTCAAATGAAGCGTCCTGATGCCGGACACATTTTTATATGTTTTCGACTAAAATTTTCAGATAACGGATTTAACTCTACATTGAAAAATGTCGAAAAGGGAAATCGTGACCCACCGTAAATGATTTAATTAGGATGAGACAGCATAAATTAACACCTTAGTTCACGCCTAGACCTACTCTCAGTCCCTAGCATTATTATCTTCAGTGCAGGCAAATGTAGGCACGTTTAGCATGTTCGGCCGAAAGGAAAACCCCACAAAAAGAGGACCCCTATGTCGAAGAGCAACGCGATATTTTCTGGCTCGTAGGGACCTCTTTATGGCGTGTTGTTAGACATTTAAAAGTTCACTTGGTGCAGCAGGACATTTTTTCTGTCTTATATAAGAATTCCGAATTCAGAACGCCGTATCTTAGATCAAGTAATAGCATTAAAACTCTTTCTTGTAACAATGAATTTATAGTAATTTTTTTCTTATTATTCATGTCAAAAATGTGCGTGAGGCCACCGTGCACATGTTTACTGAAGAAGGTCTAGTGGGGTTTAAATTGGTTTTAACCTTCAGTTTTTCTTTGCTACCGTGCTTGATTCATGCATTGTCTAATTTCCTTTCAACTCGATTTTTTATTTAATTGTCGTTAATTCCTTAATATTATTGTTATATTGTTTCGTTTCGGCTGTAGCCCGTTATGGGTTTTGTGCCAAATTTTTTTGCACAGTTGTATGACTTTTCCCAATATAGTTTAAATGAAATATCGTGTATTGTTTTTACGGGGAAGATTTCTAGCATTCTAGCATTCGAATTATTCTTGGCGATTTACTTGCATTGAAGGTTATCCGTTGTAGAGCAAACAAACATTATTTACCAGAGGGTAGAGAAAACGATCTTAACAGTGAACGGACAAGCACGCTACTTGTCTGCATTAGTGCTGCGCTGAGTACTCAAGTAATCAACTCGACTACTCGAACTGTTCGAGCCCGAAACTAGACTCAAGTAATATTTCTGACCCGGATACTGGCATAAACTGCTTAATTTTGTGAAAAAAAAACATTTAATAAAAATAAATACAATTTTAAAAACTAATACATAAAAAGCGTAACGAAATTATTACCTGGTCATATTTAATTAACAACTTACATTATAATTTATTAAATAAATGTAAATAAACAAAAATGTGTTTGCAATTATTAGCACAATATCTAAGTCCAAGATCAGCATGTAGAAATTCAGTTGCAGCATAATTACGTAATGAACTACTAAAATGTATATAACGATTTTAGTTATTTATTTCTTAAACGAGTGCTCGTTAAGTTACTCGGCGAGTACTCGGAAAATAAATAATTACTCGTATAGCACAGCCCTACTTGTCCGCATGACACTGCGATGTTGAACACGGTTCTCTGTTGCGTCACTTATATTTGACTTGCCGCTGTGAGTCGAACGCGACCTGCTTATCTGTACGGATAAGTATTGATTTCACTTTGTATTTTTTTAAAATTTTATAAACTTATTGTTACCGCTATTATTGTTGTTTAAGATAAAATCGTACAAGTACATAGCACAACATGTAAAACGTAAATCAAAACAGATTTAAACATTTTTAAATTAACTAAAAAGCAATGGCGTGCACTCGTGAAAGCAAAATTCGTCCTGTAAAAATTGCGATGAAGTCAGCTGGGCTGAAGGAATTTTATTTGACAAATCAACAAGACGCATTCATTTGCATTGAGCATAAACGTGTAAGATGTTAGCATGAAACGCGTTTTGAGAGACCGAAATGCGTAAAAATGCGATCGCAACGCTCCCCAAGTCCCTAGCCAGATTTTCTGAAAAGGGAGAAAAGAAAAAGAGAGGGAAGTGTTAATGGGAGGGGAAGGAATTGTTGCGGTTTATGGATTGCTTTCTGGCGTAAAGGAGAGATGGACGCCACTGGAATACAAGGATATAGCCAGACAGGCTTATGATATTATAGGCCTACTTAAAATAGTAATCGTAAGTTATATACTTAAATGCGCATAAATAATATATAATAATAGTAGTATATAAAAAGTAGTCAGAGATAAATGCCACAAAAGTTATACGTGACTTTGTAAAGAAGAATGAAACCTATTGTATTACAGCTGATTTATTAGAACTTTATCTTAATCTGATTTTTACAGTATCTTGAGACCACATGAAATCGATGACAAAAAATTGTTATATTGCACCTTCATGCTCAAATTTTTTCTCAGCTTTTCGTCCTATTTTACGTTTGACATTTAAATTAAGCCAGTTGCAATTTTTGTGGAATATGAAAGTTAAAACAATTTTGAAAATGGATCAATATTGACAAAAGTACGACAAACTACGTGGTCCAATTTTTTTCACTCGTTGTCTATTAGGTCCTATATTACTGGTTAAAAGTCGAAAATAGTTTGTATTCTAATTTGAAAAGGTCACTGCACTCGAGTTAGGTAGGAATAACGAATTTTATCTTCAGTTCGTTAAAGATTAACGTTTCGCGGCTTTTGAAGTATGCCCGCCATTACTGCAGTGCACTATAAGACCCAATCTCCACTACTTACATTGGACTTGTTGCCAGACTTGTTGCTTACTCAACAAGTCAAGCAACAAGCAACATACTTAAGCAACAAGCTGTAAAACATTTTGACATACAGATTTGTTAAAGGCTTTCGATTCGGAATGCTGAAAACGAGAACGGAAAATGAGATATGCTGGAATTTGCCGCACAAAAAGCATTTATTGTGTTGCATTTCCAGTCCCGCATTTTTTTTATTTTTGCATCTATTGTCCTCCATTTTTCTTTCTCGCATTTTTATTCGTTGCTATCAATTTGCTGATGATTTGCTATACAACACGTTGTAAGTTGCAAGAATTAAGTTTACTGCAAATGATAGAGATTGAGCATAAGAACTTAAGTTGTTCGTAGAATACAGACGAAAGGGCCGACCCCACGCAATCAGTACATCTCGTAAACACTATACATAAACAATTAGTGCAATCAATAAAGCAACTTCGATGGCTTGCTCTAGCTGCTGTTAATTGGGCCGTACACGTAGTCTACAACTGTGTGGGAGGCGGCTATTAAAACGGTCGACGCCGAAGTTTAATTTGCTCCGTTTTCTTGCTGCCAGTCCGTGTATCTGTGTGCCATGATTGCTAATCGCTGCCATAAGGCGCCACCCACATTTGCTTTAAAACTAAAATTAGGTCTCAAACTCATACAAAAACGTTGCATGCGACAAACACAAAAATGAAAGTTTTAAGTTAAAACATTGATGCAGGGTCGATTTAGATCGAATTTACGCTTTGTTGAGTAAAAATGCGTGGATATCCCCATGCATAAATTTCGGATTTAGCAATACAGCGTACGAAGCCGCCTGCACCAAACCAGAGAAATGCACCGAGAGAACTTTTAAATGTCGATCACGCCACAAAAAGCCCCACGTAACATTTTTTGGCTTGGGGCCATTTTTGTGGCTCCCTGCATTTGTGCTTTAAAACTGCCAAGCAAACTGACTGTCATTCAAAGCGATATACAGGGTGCGGCAGAAAAAATGAACCACTCAAGATTTTTGTCGTTGTTTCTCAGCAAACGTTTCGGGTTTTAATATGAAATTTTACAGCTTTATTTACTAAAAACTTCTACATCTAACTGCCAAGTAAAATATGATTCTGTTGAAAAACGATGAAGTTATAGACTTTTTAACAAAACTGCCTACCGATTTTTTCGGCATTCAAAAATGTTCATGCTAAAAATGCTATTTAATTTTTAAAAACTGGTTACACGTTGCTGTCGATGACGTCGCAGTAACGTTTTGATAAACAGCAATTTATATTGTTTATAAATTATTGCTAAATTATCGTTCCTTTATAGCAATCGCCGGCTGCCCACCGGATTCATCTTCCAGCAGGACGGCGCGTCAGCACACACAGCGCGCAACGCCGCGCAGTGCACAGAACTGGCTGCGGGCAAGCTGTCCAGATATAATCACAAATTAGACCAGTGGCTTCCAAATTCGTCGAATATAAACCCAATGGACTATCACGTATGGTGTGCAATGTTGGAGGGTTACTGCAAGCTTAAAACAAAGCCGAAAACAGGCGCCGAACTGAAGGAAGCACTTCGGGTTATCTGGGGCAACCTGCCACAGGGACCGAGCGACAAGGCTGTAAAAGATTTCTCAAATAAGGCGACTGGAGGCTCCAGCGGGTGTTGTAGCTTGGAGCTGGCGGTGAACACTTCGAACATTCTCAGTGACAATGGAATTCTGGCATTTGATCATTATTTAACTGTGTTGTTTCAAAGATGTTATAAAATTGATGTTGTAGCCGGAACATTTTTGAATGCTGAAAAATCGATAGGCGGCCATGTTATAAAGTCTGTAACTTCGTCGTTTTCAACAGAATCAAACTTTACTTGGCAGTTAGATGTAGAAGGTTTTAATAGATAAATCTGTAAAATATTAAAATTCCAAAAGGTTGCTGAGAAAACAGCGTAAAACTTTAGGGGTCCACTTTTTTGCCGCACCCTGTACTTAATACGGCGCTGAAATTCGCGGCTAGCTTTAACTGTATGTAGGTTACAGAGTGTCGTCTGTTTTATTTAACTTTTACGCATTACAGTGATTTAATTTTTAACTTAAGAATAGTTCAGTTTCAAACGTTTGCTACCATATTTTTGGTAAATAATAAGTTAAACATTGTAGGGTTTTGATTTTGTTTGACTTTATATGAAACGCAGATGTTTTAGGCGCCGCCTAACGCAGATTAAATCGAGACATTACGCATCATGACGGGTCCTTACTTGGAGCCTCGATTTTTTTCAGTTTGTCTTCGGGGGTCATAAAGTTTGTTTTTAAGGATCTAGATATTGTCGCCAGTAAAGTAGGCCAAACCGTCATTAAGCCCGGCGTGCAGTCGGCGCTGGAGTCGCCCTCGGCGCGCCTAAGCTGGTGTCGTTCCGCACAAGATCAGTAGGGGTCCTATATACATGTATGCAGTAGACGTAAAGCAAAACCACTAACGTACATTGTACACTGTAGATGGTGCTAGTTTGTTTCCTAACAGCAGTTTCAAATAAATTTCGAATTAACGTTAAGAATGAAATAACGTTGATAGGCCTATGTGCATAAATGTAAAATGTTTTTTTTATGTTTTACACAAGTTTAAAGACATGTTTTTAATGTTTTTATTTTTTTTTGTTTTTCTGTGCTTTTTTAATGTCGTATTTTTGTTGTTGATAAAACACAAACGTACAAAATTATGCATTTCTCATGAGCAAATTACGTTTAGTGTCTATTTCCTAGAGCGAGCGAGTGTTTTGTAGCAGTATTATTGACTTTATTTGATTAGTACTGACGGTTTTTTACTTGAATGAATACTGTAGTTAAATGTTTTATGCATGTTTTAAAAATGTTTTTTTTATAAAAATGGAAAAAAACATGTTTTTATGTTTTTTATTTGCAAATCAATGTTTTTAACATCTGTGCTATGTGCCACGTTTGGTGCAAATGTTATCAATATTATTTTACTGAGTTGTAAAACAACGTGACCTCGTTTTTTGGTTTGCAACGCGAGTCATTTTCAACCCTCTTGACACGTTCTCAAGTAATCTTTATCTTCGACTATCGCCAAAGTGAAAACTGACGCACGGGTCTTTGGTGCCCGGCGGAACGTTCGCGTTAATTGTTTTTACACTTCTACAAGCCCGGACGAAACAGACAGACGGAAAAACAGACAGACAAACGAAAAAGACTCGTAACACGGCCTATTACACGGCCACAATAGCAATTCATTCGTATTAACGGCATGCGGTTACGGGTTACGGACTGCCGGTAGACCTTGACTGTTGCAATGCTGTGATGCTCGCCTATTGCCCTGGGGAGATGAAGCCACTTTGTTCGATCAGCTTGGCAAGTATCTCAGAAGCTGCAATCCGATGGTCCCAGTATCAGCGCGTTACTGCTAACAATTCGTTTACGTCAGCGGTCGCTGCTAAATTATCGCTGTCGTTTAGGCCTGCCGGCTCTTTTCGAGTAGGTCGAAATCTATTGTTGTTTATCAGTGCTCTGGTTTAAATATCTGCATTATTATTTTAATACCCCGTTTACACGATCAAGCAAATATCGAGCAATCAACGAGCAAACATCCAGCAAATGCATTTAAAATACACGTGCACGACGTGTGCGCTATATAATTGCTCGATATTTGCTCGATGTTGGCTTGATGATTGCTTGATCGTGTAAACGAGGTACAAAGCTCTTCGGCACTTTATACCTTTTCCTTTTTTTCCTTTTCCCCTTCGCATTTTCCTTGCCCTTTTTCGTTCCCTTTTTTTTCTTTTCCCTTTCCCTTTCCATTTCTCTTCCCCTTCCCTTTACTTTCCATTCTTATACTTCTTCCCCTTTCCCTTCCTTTTCTCCTTCCATTTTCTTTTTTCCTTTAGTCCCCCTCCTCTTCCTCATTCTGTTTCCATTCTCCCGTCTTTCTTTCTGTGTCCACGTCTGTGCGTCTAATATTTGAGGCGCCTTATCTCCATAACGGTGCCAGATAAACGCATGATCACTATGGATCACCCATAGGAAGTCGACCCCCGGGAGTCAAATGGTCACGTGACCGACGACGTCACGTGACCCCGAAAGGTCAAAGTCGTGACCCCATTATCTTTGAGGTGCTATATCTTCGTAACGGTGCAAGATAGACGCAAGGTTACAATGGACCATCTATAGGAAGTCACCCACCGCGAGCTAAATAATCACGTGACTGGTTTGGTCACATTATTGCTTTTAACTCACAAATTCCCCATTTAATTTGCTAATGTAAACTGGCAAGTTTTTTGTATTTAATTTTATTAGCAATTAGCTCTAACTGAAATAGCAAACAAGTACTTAATAACAATATTTTTACCTCCGCCAAGGAGGTAATGTTTTTGCCGGTTTTTGTTCGTCTGTTTGTTTGTTTGTTTGTTTGTCGGTGTGTTAGCAAGATAACTCAAAAAGTTATGGACGGATCTTTCTGAAATTTTGACGGTATGTCGGGCAGGGCACAAACTACCAGTGATTCAATTTTGGGGGTGATCTGGCAGGAATCCTGGATTCTGGATCACTTTGAAATTTTCGTTACCATTGCGTTAAAGGGAACATAAAGGAACCACTGCAAAACCGAAGACGGTGACGCCACCTGGCGAATAGCATTGCCTTCGCGGAGGTACCTGCGGGCTATGACTGCTTTCTAGTCCTTGTTACTGTGCCTATTAGCAACTGAGTGTCTGGTCAAAGTTATACATCGTGTTCCATAAAAACAACCTCTTGCATTATTTGTCATAACTTTTCCAAACTGGGACCGATGATTGACTCACAATAGCTATGCTGTAGGCGTCTTTGGTACGGTTGTCGTCTGTCTGTCCGTCCGTCTGTCCATAACAAATGTATTGCGGCTAAGCGTTTGGTCCTAAGGAAAACATTTTGCACGAAAATTTAGCCTTGTGTCAAGGCTCGCTGCGTACAAAATTTGCGGGATGCAGTGCAAGGAAAACATGTTTAAATTTGGGGCTAAATAAAGGGGCAAAAATTGCGTTTTTTAACGGAAAACTGGCCATGTCTTGGAAAAGATAAGAGGTAGCTTCAACATTACTATTAATCACTAATAAAAAGTGGCATAAGTCCTTCTAAATGCGATAAAAATTATCGACCTTTGATGAACTTGATGGTCAGTTACTGCAACAGAAACTGTATAGGCTGTAGCGCGTTTTCCTTAGCGACAGCTGGGTTTTCTTGTCAAAATTTTATCAGTAGAAATATTTGAAAATTAGTTGCAGTTTATCAAAGATACGATAATTGTTTTATGGGATATTTTTGGTGTAGTTTTGACACTCGACGATGCTGTGTGTTTCGTGTGTATGTAGACGAACGAGAAGTGATTATCAGACTCAGTAGACAGAATGCTGCTGAGAATGGTGCTGATGTTATTTTGTCTTCTAACGACTTATCAGATCTGCCTCGCTTCAGGTTGCTTTTAGTCAGTTCATCAATTAATGAATCAGTAAATTGGTCGCCTTATAGGAATACGCATCGGTTTCAAACTTTCAACGACGTCTACAGTGTACACTGTGTCCGGAAAAAAGTAACCCCTAAGACATCGTACAATAAAAATGTCAAATTTAAATAAATTTAAATAAAATTTCGTACCCTTAATTAACAATACATTGCTAAAGCGACTGCCAAATTTTGTTGAATATTATTTCTTAGCGAAGTTATTAATTGTTGAATATCGATAACAAAATATTTCCGTTACCAATATGGCGTTACATAAGTAAACCCCTCTGT
>Ga0209671_1005073_pt1 | contig 13228 bp, 9 predicted proteins | sample WorMetHERISLAND2_2_FD_187401 | JGI IMG/M metagenome (GOLD analysis project Ga0209671, IMG submission 187401) | Marine gutless worms symbiont microbial communities from Max Planck institute for Marine Microbiology, Germany - Olavius geniculatus... | ecosystem: Host-associated > Annelida >... | reverse complement strand
GTTGCTTAGTTAACGGATTATATAGCTTTAATTCTAAGCTTCCGAGCTTTCAAACAAAAACCTTCCCATTGAAAATGCATTACGAGGGTTAAAAATTGGGGAAAATTGGGGGAAGGAGTCGTCGAATTTTTACCCCAAACACATTAAATTTTACTTTTCGGGCCCCGAATCACTGTCAGCAAAATTTAGTTAAAATTGAATCGAAATTGCGGTCGTAAGAGCGCGTACAGTCAGCAGGACAGTGTGACAGTGTGACAGCAAGTGATTTCATAATCTGTCCCATGCTATGCTATAGCAATGGAACAGATAAAAATGGACCCCGTGTAAACGACATTACCAAGACGTTTTGCAGCTGTCAAAGTGTGCAGAAAGATTGGTTGCTAAGGAAACACAACAGCGATCTTGCGGCAAACCGTATGACGTGTTGTGTGCTGTGCATAGGGCTAAACAAACGCCGCGATGTCACGTTTACAGAGATATAGGTTTAATTATTGTTAAATATGCAGGCTAATTATGGCTCGTAATCATATTCAAAGATGGCGTGACGATGTATTAATGCAGAGGCGTGCAAGCGGTGCATCCGTGCTGCGTTTATCGTTCGTTATCTATGCGTTACTTGAACGTACAGTATGATCAGCGAGTCCGATCGACGATGGTGTTTTCTTTGCGCACACGCTTCCGTGCACTTTTCTCGAGTTCTGTTTTCGAACTGCATTGGCTGATGGCGCCCGCCGCGTGCGTGCGTGCCCGATAACTGTCTGTCTGACTCATATACACTGTTGTTCATACTATTTTTAATAATAAGCTTAATTATTCGTGTAACGTCACGGTATGATGAAATACAATTTGTTATCGTATGCTGTGCGTGTGCTGTTTCTGAACGACATTCAAGTTAACGCAGACATGTCACAAAACACAAGCGCAATATATTTAATTATTCATTTATTGTTTTATTTATTTATTTAATAAACGGAGTACACTGCCAGTGTTGGGAAAACTCAGATTGAAAATGAATTAAATCAAACTCTCAAACTCATTTAGACCAAATGAGTTTAAACTCAAACTCAGCTACTTTATAGTGAGTTAAATCAAACTCACCAAGAAAATGAATTAACTCGTAAACTCATTTTGTTTTTTTGGTTACCAATCAATCTCAATCGATAGACTAGTCATTAAGACTGTCCTAAATTGCTAAAAAAAACAGTCCGTTAGCAAACACTCACTGTTAGGTGTTCCACAAAATTATTTCTTACTTAGTTTATTAATCACGTAGTCACTCAACCAAATTCACTCAAAAATCTTAAACTTAAAGAATACAAGTTTGTTTTTTTGTTATCATTCAGTCTGACAGTAAATTAATTGAAACGTACTTCTATACCTTATTTCAAACACAATTGATCAATCAATCACTCAGTCACTCAGTAAAGCCAATAAAAATTCTGTTCAAAATTGCTATAGCACTTGTCAACCAGCAAATCAAAATTCACTGTTAACTGCAATAAATTGTAATAACCAGTCACTCAATCAGTCAAGCAGGTTTTCCACTGTAGCTGATGATGGCAACTGCCAACTTTTTTTATTGTGAGTTGAGTTTAGAAACCTAATAAACTCACAACTCACACAAATACTGAATTAAATCAAACTCATAACTCACACCTGTTAGGATGAGTTAACCCAAACTCACAACTCACAATAAATGATTTAACTCGTCAGTTGAAACTCGTTTGAGTTAACTCATGCCCAACACTGTACACTGCATCACACATACTGTCACTACACAAACCAGCCGGTAGGCGACGTGGCTTGCGACTACTAACGATTGCAGTTTTTGTAGACAGACTGGGTACAGACAGATAGCGGATGCAGAGACACAGACAGTCACAGACACGCTGTCTGACAACAAGGGTCGCTTATAGCATTACATGACAAGTGACATTGGGTTTTGGTGAGACTTTGATCGAAGGTCACGTGACCAACGGACTCGGCATTCGTGGTCGATTACCGTACGTTTATCTTGCAAATTGAAAATTGTTATGTATGTGAAAGTAGTATCGTATTTTAATTGCCGTAGTTTACGACTGTCGGTCGTTTTAATTATTGTACGAACAACAGTAACTTAAAATGACAACAAACACGACACTGTACGTGCAGCAGAGTGCGCGAAATATGTAGAACAGCGAAACGCGTGTATCAACGTAGCAAAGACGTGCGGAGACGTGCGGACGCATCGGCGGACGGGACGCGCGTCCGCAAGCATTCTGCGAAAAAAATTATTCACTGCAACGTTTCTACTTTCCAGTAACAATAGTACTACAAATTTCCAGTTGCATTTGCAGTTTTTTTGCACATATGTTACATTGCTGAAGGCTGGCTTTCGGTTTCAGTATGCCGGTATTTTAAACATTATCACTGTAGCTGGCACTGAGGACGCGGACCCAAAATTCCAGGATCAGCACATCTCTGCAACGTATGCCTATAAGCATGTACGAGGTGCAAAAAAACAAAACACTTTACTGCTTGCAACTTGACCAAAGAAATCACTAAACACATGAGCGACTCTTCCAGCCCCTTACATCAGTCATAAATGCAATAGCCTAATGCACAAAAATATAGAAGCCTAATTTGGTATAAAAGCTAAAGTAGTCGTCACTGTTCACTACACATCGTAATTGTGACGTGTACGTCGTTGTAATGGACTGATGGTGCAAACGAAACAATTTTAAAAGTAGTAATTAATAGTAGTAGTAATAATTGGTGAATCAGCGTAGTCAAGAATAAGAAATTCGGGCAATTGAAAAAACTAAAGCTACGCAGGGTCCAACTCGAATTAATATGTCGGTTTATTTACGGTCATTTTTCTGTACTAGTCCGTGATTATATGCAAAAATAGAAAACATTCTGCGAATGCTTAAGCTTATTTTACATGTTACTGTGGCCTTATTTTTAAAAAAATGGTAGGGGGCCTACATGTATTTAGTCTACGCCAATTACCAACAACCCACGTTGCTGGTTGCGCCGCGTCCACTGAAATGCATGCGACATGAGCAAATGTGCATTAGGCCTAATTATAGGCCACCGGTATGTACGCGTGTATGCGTATCTCCGACTGTTACTGAATTACAACATACTGGCAGTTACTTTGTTTTGCTGATGCGTATGCAGCTACTCGATAACGAGCTTAAAATAATGTAAGCTTATAGACATTTCTTAATTCACGCTCACACCAGTATGTTTTCAAAAGCCTCTCATAGGCCTATATTGAAACGCATTGTGCATGCACGTACTTATACATTTGTTAGTTTCTAATAAGTAAAACTGTTGACGTTTGTAGGTAAATTTTATTTTATTCTTGTGGATGGTATTATCCTCAGTGGAAGTTCTCATTCCAGTTATGCCCAAATCTAAATTTTATCCTGAGTTAAAATGTCACTGTATTAGAAAAAAAACTTCACTTTGATACATTGTGTATTCACACTGGTCAGTTAGTTTCAGCGCAACATGTATGGTATAACAAAACAAGGGCGCACGAGTCATTTCGACTTCCCACATCGCATACGCTTACATCGATTGCTGTCCCAAATTTCGTTGCCATGGCAACCAGGGAGAGTCCTGGGTAAATTTGAATGACACTGTTAGATTGGTCATCCCCGAAAATCATACCCCAGAACCCTTACGACTTTATCTTATACACAGCCAAAGTTGTGACCGTTTAAAGAATTGCTTAATTTTCTCCATAGGCGTCATTGTAATTTTTGGGAATTTTTTGAATAAATACGTTAAATATTGATTTAAATTTTTTAACCTTTAAAAGGCACATCCGTGCGCAAGACCACGTCGTTTGAGCCATTGCGCGCAAAAATCCGCAGAGGCGTTTGACCTGTAGGTGAGTTTCTAAAAAAAGGTATATATAAATCTGTAAAAAAAGCTTTTGCGTAGTTATATTTCACATATTTGCCGAGAAGCCCCCCCTTAGTTAGATTTACACAAAATTTTGCACGAGGGGTCACCTAGCCGACATTATCAACCGTGCCAAATTTTATCTCAATCAGATCAGGGGTTTTGATTCAGTGGAGCGTCAAAATTTGGCTTTTCCATAGGAAAGAGAAGTCGCCGTTAACACATGGCTTGAACTACCGTTCAGCCTGTGATAATATTATGTTATTATTTTGATAGTTACTGGATTCAGAATGTTGCATGATGCGTAGTTGCGCACGCTGCAATGCGGTAAGCCTACAGAAAATACCATTTAAGTTCATACTGCGCTGTTATTCCTTAGGCAAATGCTTTTGAAAGACAGAAGTGGGTTTTCGTTTTTAAATATTAAAAAAAACGAAATAATACGTTCGGCAGACTTGCACATCTGCGTGGTTGTTTGACTTTTATTTTATGATTTGCTGTTGCATGTTCGGCGTTAATTTGTTGCATCTTTTACGACAGACATTTTTGTTGAATGATCGTTTATTGCAGTATGGACTTGGCTATTTTATTCTTCTGTGTGTGTGTTGTATAAACTTACATACCAATATATCACACTGTATGGATTGAAAGAAGTAACTGGATTGTAACAAAAAGGACGTAGACAGACCACCTCGACAAAAACAGCCAAGCATGTAACTCGTCGGGTGCATTTTTGCTAAGACGTACATTGATCTCATATCGTAGCCTCCCTGCAGGTTTGACTACATGTGATAGTAGGATATCAGATCATATTGCCAATAAGTGCGCAGAGTCTTGACGATGATTTGATAACACCGGGCATGTGTTCTAGGCTTAGCTGATTAGCAGGTTATGACGTTCAGACATTTTTCTTAGACGGCCTGTAGTTGCGCTGAGAAATGTGAACAAAAAGGTGTTTAAAAGTAAGTGTGCTCCAAAGCGCAGTTGTTCCAACGCCCGATTAAATTCCCACGTTACAGTTTGCACAGTCGCACACTTCGAGTTGTGTGCTGCAAAAGTGTCGATTTAGGCCTGTGGTCATTGTTTTGGCTGAGCTTGTTGATAACCGTTGGGTATCACAGGTGAAACGCACACACCTACATCACTGCACACGTGCAGAGTGCAGCGTGCAGTGCCGTCTGCTGTGACAGAAACTTACCGCGAAACACTCAGGCGTCGGAGATCCGTCGAATTTTTGCTTTTTCTCCGACTGAAGTGTACGAGTAGTTAACGATGCCGAAAACAGTAAGTACAATACGCTTCGTTCTAATATTTTTTGTGCCGAATATTGCTGTGAAATTGTACGCACTGGAGACGAAGACACCTCACTGTAGGTGTTAAATGAGATATCTAATGCTCGTTTTTTACCAGTTAAAACCTATAGCCTACTTAGCTATGCCACGTTATTATGCAGCCGCATTATGCGTCTTGTCTGTCCGTCGGTCTGTCTATTCGTCTGTCTCGTATGGGCTTCTAACGTAAAAACGAAAGCGTGTAGAACAAGAAGCCCAGCTGTCGCTAGGAAAAACGAGCTATAGCCTATACAGTTCCTGTTGTAGTACTGACCTTGAAAATTATCCAAGGTCGATGATTTTCATGTCATCCGAAAGGGCGTATGCGATTTCCTACTAGTGATCAATAGTAACCTTGGCCCTATCTTTCACTGTCTATTTAACTTTAAATTCAAAAATGTCCCTCTTGCACTACATCTTCAAATTGTGTACGCAAAGAATCTCAACATAATGCTAATTATTCGTCCAAAAAACTTTCCCCTACCCTTTAGCCAGGGTACATCCGTGACATACGGACGGACGACGGACAACAATCGCGCCAATAGACGAGCTATACAACATAGCTGTACCGCGTCCGATACCGTGTGAGATTCTGAGCGAGAGGACGGACGGCCGCATACATGTCCGCACTATGCCCGACATTTGTGCTTTGTTGTAATAACTACGTAACCTTTAAAAGGCTTTATCTAGTAATAATCTTATATGCAACCAGTAACTGAGATAATGCAGCATTATTTCATCCACGCTAAAAGTTATTATTTTCTGGAATCTGCGGTACTCCTGTAGGCTATGTTGTTATGGGTCGCCTCAGTTCGTAAAAAATGGAATTTGCAAGTAAATAAAGATTACATTTTTAATCACACGGTTAATGTATAGTAATGAATGTTTAGAATGTATAACTGAATATCATACTGATAGTGAAGTACATTTTCTCACACTGTTTATGTAAGTTACTTGAAAATAAATGTGCAGACATTTGACATTGTCAGCGAATTTATAATGTTTAAATCATTTTGTGGTGTAAATGTAGGCCTACAGTTGATTTTGGCAGGCGTAACGTTTACCTCTACACTTATGAAGTTTGGTATACTCCCTTAAAGTTAAATACACCTTATGTTAAATGTTTAAAACAGAATACAATCATTTCCACATGATATATACAGGTATAGTAGGCCAAATACTGCCGCCAACAGAACTGATAGACACAAAATAGTCCGTCAATAGGCTATAGGATACGCATTCCTTATAAAGTCCAATCCTTGCAAATTTCACCCCCCCCCGCAAATTTCTTTTCTTGCAAATTCCATTCTTTGCTAATTCACAAAGTTGCGAATTTTGGGGCCTTTCCTTGCATTTTCCATTTTTTGCAATTTCCATCCCGTTTTCTTGCAAATTGTATTCCTTGCAAATTCCACCGCCGCAAATTTCTTTTGTTGAAAATTCCTTTCTTTGCTAATTCACAAAGTTGCGAATTTTGGGGCCTTTTCTTGCATTTTCCATTTCTCGCAATTTCCACCCCCTTTTCTTGCAAATTGTATTCCTTGCAAATTTCACCCCCGCAAGTTCCTTTTGTTGCAAATTCCATTTCTTGCAAATTCAACGCCCCGTTGTTATACATGTGCGTGTAGTTGCATTTTGTCAAAAACTAGGCTTAATCATGGCTCGTTACGTAGTTCATCTACAATAGAAAACTTATTTTATACTGAACATATCTGTCACGTAGATGCTGTACGTGATCGTAACGATAATAACTAATGTGTGACTCGAGCAGGTGAACGTGAAAGTGGCTTCGGTGGACGCAGATTACGAGTTCACCATCCAGGCGCACACGACAGGCAGACAGCTGTTTGACCAGGTAGGCTACGTCGTGGCATACTTCTTTATGTGTCGAAGTATTTTTTCGCACCCATCAGGCAAATTTTGCCACATTCGATCTATCGCGCGGAGTTAGCCCAGCACGTGTCATGTAGTTAGGACAGATTCCAGGAGAGAATTTTTGAAGATTTCTGCCGTCAATCAGTTTCAACTGTCAATCAATTTTTAATGTTCTTAATTTAGGCTTAAAATATACTGTTTATATAGCTTTGTCTTAACTTTTTAAAATCGTCTTAGGCCATGTTAAGTGTAAAAAATGTCGAAACCATTGTACAGCAAGTGATGGTATATCCAACGTCGTTTATAACTGCTGACAAATGGAATGCTTATCGTTTGCAACTTTGAATTTGCGGTTTAGAATAGATGAAGGTAGCTGATTCTTAATCTGTGGGCTATAAAATTATTGTTGTGTTTGACTGTTGTGCGTTATATATCTGTAGAATAAATTTCTTCGTCATTGTCGTCTTATTATTGTAGCATTACGTTTATTTTTAAGCATAGTTTAATCGTAGCCTACTGCATTTACTTTCAGGTGTCCACTTTGATCGGGCTCAGAGAGACGTGGTATTTTGGCCTCAGTTACGTCGACAACGCTGGCATGCAAGCGTGGCTGTCAATGGACAAAAAGGTTGCGTGATCTCTGTATTAATTTCGGACGGATTTAAAGTTGAAAACACAGTGGGCACGTTGTCACTACGTCGAACTGTGAACCCGACAATACTAACCTGGTTCAGGTAGAATAACTTTGTTCATACGACCAACAGTGTTACCGCCAAACCAAGCAACCAATTGGTTAGTTTATCCATTATTTGTACTTGAATATATTGCATATTCAAATAACTGAAATATTTTCTTTAGAATCGGCTAGTGCGAGCGTGAAACGAGTTTGTCATTAGTCGCGGTTGTGTGGCAGGTGTTGAGTCAAAGGGTGAGGAAAGAGACACCTCTCCAGTTTCGCTTCACGGTTCGCTTCTACCCGGAGGACGTGGCTGAAGAACTGATTCAAGACATCACTCGGGTAAGACACGCTCATGGTGCACCCCTGTCAATGTCATTATTAATAACCGTAGGCTTATCTTACTATAATGGGCGGAAAGTCTGTTTGGCCCAACGTGCAAGTATTATTCATTAGCTGCAAGTCATTGTACGAGTAGGCTAAAATAAGCCTTCAGTCAGATCTGGACTGATCTGGTCCGATCCAGCGGAATAATGCATTGTCGATATGCTGCATTATTCAGCTACAGCATGAACAGCCGCTATTATCATTGCATGGCGTTTGTTCGCAGTAAACGCGTGACATTTAGGCCTGTATGCTGCATAAATTAGGCCCATGTGCATTATCATACCTGGTTGTCGTACGACATGTTGTGGTCTGTTGTTCTAGCACATGTTTTACCTGCAAGTAAAAGCGGCGATTCTGGATGAAAGCATCTATTGTCCGCCGGAGTCTGCCGTTCTGCTCGCTTCGTACGCTGTCCAAGCGAAATACGGCGATTACAACCCGGACGTTCACCAGAAAGGCTTCCTTAGCAATGATAAACTGCTGCCAGAAATGTAAGACACGTACATGTAAAAACACTTTTTAATTGCTGTGACGCGTGATTTTGTTGGTGCGGCAATAGGGATAACATAATCCGTCTTTTAAAAGTTGTATTTATCTTTCAATTAGTTCCAAAAACAAATTACATTTAAAGACTGACTTAACTTAGATTAATTCCGAAAACGTGAATTGTTTAAGGAAGCTCTCATTCGCACGGACCAAATAGTACACCAGAGAACTGGAGTAAAAACACTGCTGCTTTACAGCTTTGCCGCAAACAGTTTTGTTTTAGTAAACCTTTGAAACGTAAAGTAAACTAGAAATATGGGGCAGAGCCCAACGTGAAACCGGTTGGCGCCGTAAGTCCGATTGGGAGAAAAGTTTGGGGGGTTGGAATACCCACGGTAGCAAAATCACGTGGCCCAAACTCAAATGCATTAGCATACGTAGAATGCGCGTTGTCGAGTTGATTAGGTCTACATATGCCAGGGTTGTTAATATCGCAGTGTTGGTATCGCTACCAATACTATCGGCGATACTTTTTGAGTATTGTCATGCCTATCGCCGCTTTTGCTGGTACTCTTTGCGCCTACCCACGGAGGGGTGGCCAGGCTGAGTTGACCTGGGTGGCTGATTACATACCGGGATGGTCACCCATCCAAGTACTGGCCGGGCTAGGCGTTGATTAATTTCGTTGATGCAATCAACGACGCTACCAACTGAGCCAGACCATCACTAAATCTTTGAAAGCAAACAAAAAAAACTGCACCAACATTTTGAGGGGTCTAATAGAAATTTTGGGAATGAATTCTTTTAGGGACGGCTGGCAACTGGAAGCACGGAGATCTTTTACGTATTAGTAGTAACAGTAGCAGAAGTTGTGGCTGTTTGTTTGATTTGTCGTATTAAGAGTCGTAGCTCAACATTCAGTAAGCAACGAACAGTGGGAAGAGCGAATTGTGGTCTGGTACGCACAACACAGCGGCACCTACCAGTAAGTTAGTTAGCACTTTTAACGCTATGTCTATCTTATCTGAAAACAATTAAAAAGAAAACAAATTACTGTGTGAAATACAAAAAGCACTATCGTATAAGTACGGAATGCAAATGTCACGATTATAATTAAAGTTTATTACACTTTGCTATTTTTGAAATAAAAAAGCTAAGTTATAAACTTTGTTTTTTGACATTTTAGTAACAAAATTATTACATAATTATTTTGACATTGTTTTGTTAGACTTCATATTGTTGGTATTGACATTTTATGCAATATGCATTTCTATCATGTGCACGAATTTAAAATGCATTATTATAAATACGTAGAAACTGAATAAAGTAGGAACGGAGACCACATTGTACAACAGTTAATTGGCTTTTAGCAATAAAAACTATGCTTACCTGTAGAGAAGATGCCGTCTTAGAATACTTGAAAGTCGCACAAGATCTGGAGATGTACGGAATTACGTATTTCGAAATTCGCAACAAGAAAGGCACCGAACTGCTGCTGGGAGTTGGTGCGCTGGGCGTCAATATTTACGAGAATTCAGACAAGTAAGCTGGAATAGTATTTATAATAGTGTTATTACTAATAATACGTAGAACACTTTCAAAAGTTCAGAAGTTTCAACATTCGAGGAAGATAATTGAATGTCTTGCGTCACTTCTAAATGACTGCCATGAACGGTTATGGTTGTTAATGATTACGGGTACGGCGACACATCATTGCGCGACATTTAATCGGGCGTATGAGTGAAATGACACAGAGAGACAAAAGATGTTGATTTAACAAACTATTATTCGCAGCAAACTCAAACACAAAATTACTTAATATAGTGTAAAATTACTGTTTACGTACTGTTTATATAGTGCATAGTTGCCTATACATGTTAGTTAAAATTTAAAAAAAACACATAACACAAATACAACCTGTTATTTTCAATCAACTTAAACCATTTACGCAATGTTCATGTAGTTCAAAGTTTTCAAGAGTTAACAGCATTATAGTTTATGCGAAGCTTCTGGCAACCGCACAACGTAGTTCTGCAACCATTTTCGTGCTTTCGCGATTAAGTGTAGGCTATTCGAAATAATGATAAATATGTTTTTTTCCGAACTAGTACCGAATACGCCATCCATGATACGACATCCATGACTGCTTGGATAACGTTAAATAATTGTAAATTGAACAGGGGCTTTATATAGTGCTACAATGATAATTAGTCTAGGGTCCTTTGCTAGACGACCAAGTATAAGGTTAATTACGTTTAATTACGTGCTGGACGCGTGGACGACTGCTCGCCCGATAGTGTCGCGCGATGAAGTGTCGTGGAACCGGATTACGAGTACGTGGTTTGTATCGGATGCTATATCAATATTATTTTGTATCTGTGGTCAAGTTAGAATGATTGACGTCGGTTGATGCGCTACTTTGCAGTAGCTAAGCTTACTGTTGTTCTGTGTTAATTTGTTTTTGTATTATTTATTGCTTTGATCAAAGTACAAACAGTATACAATTAAATTTTTTGATAACGTGTCCTGTGCGAAATAGGCTAAGCGCCGGCAGTTGTTGTTTTCTGTATAGTTTACAATCGACTGGAAATGCGCAGATTAGTGATGTTAACAAGTCCGAAATTTTTGACCAAATTATAGTCAGGTAAAAAGAGAATTAATCGATAATTTTTTTAACAATTAATTAATTAATCGTTAATTTCCGCAGTTTTATATTATTTATGTAGTTTGGTTGCTGTTCTGAGTTCAGATTGGAACCGAAGATCAGTTTTCCGTGGAGTGAGATTCGCAACGTATCATTCAGTAACAAAAAGTTTACAATCAAACCGACTGACAAAAAGTCGCAGGTTGGTCTACTGTAATCATTGGTGATTATTCACAATATTCAAATAAAAGCAAATTAGATCAATAATCATTATTCGATACGGCGCACAGACAGAAACGCTTTGGATTTTCTAACGTTTTAGCATCGTTTATAGTTCTTTGCCATGACGAAAAAAAATTTTTTTTGGCTTTTGAAATGCATCCGGGATTTATAAAATTGTCTGGTAAATTTTTAGAGACAGCAGGCTCGAAAAAGTTTTATCATTAATTGGTTGCATCATATTGTTAATTGTTTTCGTGACTGGCGCAAATTTATCACAAACACCGGTGCACGAAGTCGCCAGTGTCGTAGTCGTCGTAGCAGGCCCGTCAAGATGGAGGGTAAGGAAGAAGTTTTTTTTCAATTTCTCGATGTTTTGGGGCCTCGCCATCGCTTAAAAACATAAAGTACGTTAGAGTGCGCCATTTTAGAAGGCAAAATTCGGAAATTTTCTACCCAGATGGGCCGCGCAATTTCCGCGGGCCCCGCTGTGACGCTTGACGTCTCTGCGTCGTAGTCGTCGTTATTATTGTCGTCGTTGTTGGCATTGTTGCTGCTTTTGTTTTTTCGTTGTTATTTTGATAATCTTTATTTCACCAAGCAAACATTGGTAGACAAAAAAATTAAGCAAAAACAACAAAGAGTTAGACTCAGAGAATTGTCATGTTGAGCAACTAATTATAGAGACAGTAATATCGACCAGGGAAAAAACCTAAAAAATCTCAAATCGTCTTAGCTCTGGCTGTGAATTTGTTTACTGTTATCGGAATGAGGATACTAGGTAATTTGAACGAAGCCTTTTCGAGCCTAAGATCACAAGGGACTGGTAAACCAAAATAACCATCACGTAGGTTGTTATATTCCTCCGTCAAGAGTTTTGGCACATGTAAAATTATTACAGGAATATATTGTACTGAAATAGTCAGCAAATTTATTTCCAATATCTCCTTTGTCACAACATCCATTAACTAACTTGTTCAACACAACGCGTGAACGTTTGACTACGTTCGACTACATAGTTTGACTACGCTGTTCCTCGCGTTTTGCAGGATTTCGTGTTTTACACGAGCAGCCGTCTGGTGAATAAGAGAATCCTCGACCTGTGTACGGGCAACCACGAGCTGTACGCCGTGAGACGCAAACCGGACTCCGTGGAGGTCCAGCAGCTGAAAGCACAAGCCATCGACGAACGAGACAGGAAGCGAGCCGAGAGGTGAACAGAACGAACTGAACCGGTTTATTTTAGTTTTTTTGTAGAATTTTTTTACGCGCGCATTTTGCTTGGACCATTGTAGTATAGACGGAGCTTGCTGCCGATTGTAGAACCGGTGTCGGAAAATTATCGTCTAAAATGCAAATTTTGGAACTAAAACCCATTTTCAGAAAACTCAGAACAAAATTAAAATTTTAAGCACTAAGAAAATTCTGTGTCGGAAATGTGAAGCAGTCTGTATGAAAATAATTGCAAATTCCTGCCTTGACTATATGTTTTTACGCGCGAAAGCAGAATGCTTCGCGCGTCTTAGCCATCGTCTGGGCGTCCGTCTGTCTGTCCGTCCGTCTATCCGTCCGTCACACTCGTGAGCTGTATCAAAACGGTGCAAGCTAGGATCACGAAATCTTCACTGTGGGCTGCCCCAAGGTCTCTAGTTTATCGTGACAAAATTTCGTGCCACTGGGTGCAGGGGTTCCCCTCGAACGAGGGCGTCGAAG
>Ga0209671_1005071_pt1 | contig 13229 bp, 13 predicted proteins | sample WorMetHERISLAND2_2_FD_187401 | JGI IMG/M metagenome (GOLD analysis project Ga0209671, IMG submission 187401) | Marine gutless worms symbiont microbial communities from Max Planck institute for Marine Microbiology, Germany - Olavius geniculatus... | ecosystem: Host-associated > Annelida >... | reverse complement strand
CTTTGACCCTCAGCCAACCAAAAACCCCTAAACTGATCGTCACCAAATTTGAATGGCGTGATTATGTCGTGGACATTTACCACCAGAAAAAAAACTACGGGCTCAATCCGTTCAGGGGTTTTTGCTCCCCATATAAAAGAAATATGCACCCCCTGTTCGAAATTCACTACACATTTTTGGTTCTTCAACTCGTCGGTGTCGGCTCCAACAGCTGTTTTTCCGAGCCCCGGAGTTGGGCGCCAGACTGGCCGTTATCGCCGACGTCAATCAGACTATCCATCATAAGTATTCTTTAATGCAGTCAGACAATTACAACAGGTACATCGATGCACTTTGCTAATTAGACATAGTTCATAGCAGTCAATAGAAAATAAGTACGGTTTGTGTACAGTTCCTCAGTGCGGCATGATTGGTACGATGCGATGCAATGACCGGTGCGACGCCGTGCACAGTCCCGTGCTGTGCGACAGACGATCCACCGGTGCTGCACGCCTCCAGATGCCGTCGTTGACTTCTCCGCCGTTGACTCGTCGATGCAAGCACGTCGGGTGACCGTGCCTTGAGTGACTCACGTGCTCGAGTGACTCGGAAGTGAGAAAACATTGCTGCGACGCTGCTTATAAAGCAACAAGGTGTCGCTTGCTGGCTGATGCAATGGCACGCGGCGTGAAGTGGCAGGGGCGGCGCCGCGGCAGTAACGTTACGTAATTTAAAAATATACCGCTGTACAATAGGCCTACGAAATACCAATTTCGTTACAGTAGTATAGCCTAGGATACGTCATACCGTTCTATCGAGGTCTTGTTTCTTGGCAAGTAGAGGTTCAGTCAGCGGAATCTTCGCGTAGACTTGCGAACTCTTGGACTGAAAGAACGTTTTGACAAACTTGTCGAACTTTGCGCGGGTGAGGGTGGCCTCGCGTTCGACGTCGCGTGACTCGGAAGGAAGCGAGATCTCGCCCAAGTCTCGCATTGTCTCATCTAACATCTCGCCCGCACAGCACGGGTCATGTTCCACGCCGCTGACCAGGCCCAGCCGTCGCTTGAACGCTTCCGATAGATCCTGCTCTTCTTCCTTTACACGCAGAAAACTAATCATTAGAAAGATGTTAAGTCTTCGAGGCCGAAGTGGTGCCGAGCACAATATTTTGACTATGGCCTCGGCCTTGGCCTCAAGCATTTAGCGTCAGATAGGTTCTGTTCTTTATTTCTTTTCACGCAAAAGGCTTAATTAACAAAGTGGCTTAATAGTGTAACGACAGGACGTTGGACTTGCGATCGTGAGGTCGTAGGTTCGACTCCCGGTGCTGACGGTAGCAAGTGGTTACGGTTTGAATGGTGTGCAAAAACAAAGTAAGCAAAATATCACGGATTAAAAGCGACATTAAAAAGATGTGTCTTGAGATTTTTGCTGAAACAGTAAGCAGAGTCGATTGAACGAATGGAGAACGGCAGACATGGAACAGTTTGCCGTTCTCCATGCACATGTCGCTGCGACGGCGAACGCTCGATCTCCAAGTGATGAAAGTGTGCGCGGTACTGCCACGGTCTTCGACTCAGCCGACCTGAGTCCAGCTCGGCTGTGTGCAGCTGCGGACGGCTTGATGAGCTCCATCAGGTAAGATGGAGAACGTTCATGCAGACAGCGATAAACCATCATGCTCAGCTCATCAAGCTCATCACCAGAACAACCGTAAAAACCGTCAGTGAATATTTATTCACTGACTGTCAGTCACCATTGGCAGTTGGCACTGTGGCTGTAACGACTGGCGAGGACACGCGCACTCACGGTGGCGCTCTGCTTGCAGCAGTGTGAGCACAACACATTCTTTAATTTTTTTGTCGTTAGTCCGCTAAGTCTGCTAGCTTATCGGCGGCGGCGGCGGCGAACGGCGGCGGTTCCGGAGACTAGGCTTACTTGACGTGTGCTTGATAAGTGTTTGTCAAAGCAGATTGATAAATGCATGAGTTATCAAACAAGTCTTATATTGCAAGCATTCGTCGAGCTGTTTCCACGGCACTCATAAAGCCAGTTCGATGAGTGCTTAATGAGTGCTCGACGAGCCAGCTTTATCGTGTTAACGTGGTATGGCTGGAACTGACCGGTAGGATGCCGATGCGATGACGAAACTCCGCCGTCAGCACGTCATCAGACGCCTTCAAACAAACAAACATCCCATGCACGAACATCATCTTCATTACCAGACATACTCATAGGCCTACATCAGTGGCGTAGACAGAAATGCGAACTAAGACACTCGCCTCATCCCTCCCCTACCTTCCGTTTCTTTCCTTCCCTTCTTTTCCACTCCCGTCTCTACCTCTTTTTCTTTTTCGCCTACGTTTTGCTCCCCTTTTCCTCCATTTCCTCACCTTAGAAGTAGGACCCTTAAATTCTAACTAGGCGGTTTGGACAGCGCCGTCCGTTTTATTTTAGCTTAATAACCTTTACGATTACGTGCCTAAGCTTAGTAACGCGCAAAATCTGTTTTTGAAAAAGTTCATTTACTTTTTGCCGTAAGCCTATCTGTTTCTGCGTGCATTTAGAAATCTGATAAATATATTAAAGCTGAACAACTAACGTCAAAATCGTAGTCTGAACATTGGTGTCTGGCTGTAGGTGGTCCACCATTACTACCTCCTGTACTAGTCGCCATATCATATCAACTTAATGCATGCACAGCTCAATGACTGTACAGTATTTAAACGGACTGACTGCCTATCTGTATGTCTGCAATATACATGTACTCGCGTGTACACTACTGTGAATACGTGGCCTATACTATCACAAAGTACATTCACTTTTCTCTATTCTACTCACACAATGAACGGAGCCCTTCGTCAGCGAAAAGACGAGGGGAGACAGGGCGACCATTTGGCCCACCGTCACTTTTAACCCCGAAGGCCGACGGAGACTATTCCCCTTTTCTTCCCGCTCTCAGAACGCTAGCCAAGGCCTATAGAACAAGTACAAAACCCACCCGTAGGGCAGCGAGAAGTGGGTCTGAATTAGAGAGCGTGTAACGTGCAGTCATGCTTGACGGGCCGCAACACTAGACTAGTCACTTCACGTCGAATTGCTTTAAGCTGCAGTCCTATCAAACATGCTAATAGCTACCGCGCAAAACTATAGGCTACCTGTTTCGATTTGTTAATCTATGGATTTGGCAGAGCCATCTGAAACCTTTTATGCCTGGTCCATTAGTGTCGTGGTAGTGTGCAGCGGCTGCAGGAAGCAACTGCCTTTCCTAGATTTTTGGCTGTCGGAAAAATGCCGAAAAATTTCCTTCTCGTAAGTAAATTTGTCCAAAAATGCAACAGCTGGGTTTGAAAACCTTCATGTAAAAAATTAGGGGCAAAATTAAAATTCTGAGCACCCACGTTCTCTCCAGACTGAAATTCGCAACTGTTTGTCAGATTTCTGTCGGAAAATTGCAACTTCCTGTAGCATCGCATGCTTTTTTGACCCACAACATCGCTGCTCTGGGCCCGAGCTGGGCCCGTCCGCCCGGCCCAGGTGCCGTGGTGCCCAAAATGATGGTAGTTTTGCAACTGTGTGCTGAAAGTAAAACTATTGACTTTCAAAAAAAGTTCTGCCGGTCGAAATTCCGCAGATTAAGCCTATGTTGTTCTCGTGTCTTTGGTCGGTGCTCCGTGTTTTTTAAATCTTTGTTATTACAGTTCCCAGTCATTCCCTTTTGCAGTTTATTTTATAAAATTCATCATTGTCCCCTAAAAGCTGCATTTTTAGCTAGCAAACGTTTTTTATATCAAAGTCTTGTCTCTATACGAGGGGCATTCAAAAAGTTTTGCAAGTCGATACGTTAGACTGGAACATTTTTTTCAAATTCATATAGCAATAAAACACATAGGCCTATTTCTTCCGAACTTGCACGCGCTTAAAGCGAATGTGACATCATTGTAACTTATTACGTCATAATGCGTTTTATGTCTGTCCTCCAGCCAGGCTTCCACCACAGACTTGAGTCATTTATTGTTTGGATTGCGGAAATAGTCCTGGGGCTGATCTAAAAAAACCTTAAAGTTGAAGTTTGCTGCACCCCCTCTCATCATAGATTTGATGATTTTATTTTGTTGTTTGGTTTATAAGATGATAATTTCAAAACATTACCCCTTCTGAAAAGTGTCCGATCAATGTTTTTTTTCGAAATTAAAAAATATATATGCAAAAATAACCCGAAAATTATGGTATGTGGTAACTTAATTACAACAATAAAAAGCTTAATCTGAAAGTGTACTGAGTGCTTGAAATACATGACATGTATAGGAAGCTGGACGGTAGGCCTATCCGGCGCTATTGTGGCAAAACTGTCAGCGGTCGCTGTAGTGGAAATCGGGACTGAACTTTGATCAGAAATCAAGACCGGAAATGGACGTTGTCTTAGATTATAACCGTGGTCTTCCATACTGTGGGCCTGAATGCTATCAGAAGTTCCGTGAGTGCAAGCCGGACAAAAATAAATGTCGGGTTCTTACGGGACTCGGTCTGCCCCCGGCAGAGGGTAGGTCCCGATTAGCGATGGGAAACTGTGTGGACCCGAGCCGTCGACCCAGGAATTAGACAAAACTAACTAAAAAAAATAAATAAATCCTAGGGGAACTTCGGGAAGCAAGCGAACTTGGCAAAAGAGTCCGAAAACTGTAAAGTCCTTATGCACGGACAACTAAAAGATAAACCGAAAATTAAATCGATCGCTCGCACCTTGCTATCAGATCCGAGAGAGAGAGAGAGAGAGAGAACAGTGGGAAGTCCTCCGACGGAAACAGTCTTCTATCACAAGTAAGTAATCAACCACAAACCGATCTCCGGCAGAAACGAAGTCTTCTTCAAACAAGTAAGTGCTCAAACAAGTAAGTCGTCCCAGCGACAGTCCACAGTAACACCAGTCAATCTTCTTCAAACAAGATGGTGAACTTCCGCAACAAGTCTTCTGATTTCCGACAACTCTATCTTTACAACTACTATCAACAAACTCTACTTTCACACTGCTATCAACGACAAACTCTATCACATCTCCTATAGGCTACGTCTTCACTCTACGACGGTCAGACATCAACTGAACTAGCTATCTGGCCGACGTCCGTATTTATAGGTCCATGGCCAACAGTGCGCTGCATGCAGCGGACTCTAGCTGCATGCATCGAACCTTCTCGACGGTCGGTGACCGTATATGGTATTGTCGATCATCGTATGATATCAGTACCGAGGGGAAGGAGGGGGGAGGGTCACCGGTCGACTTTGTCGACCTGTCCGAATTTCAACGGCAATTTAAAGAGGGCAATTTACAGTCTGTTAACTGACAATTTCTAAAACGAAAACAAAAGAAATTTGGAAAATAAAAGTTTGTACGATCAAACTAACCCAATAAAATAAATAATTTAGCAAATATAAAAAGTGACCGATAGGAAAATAAAATAAATTAGATAAATAATAGGCTATTAACCTGGGATCTCTCACCACTTCCTGCCGAACTGGCCATAATTTCATACCTGTTTCATACCTGTGTGCTGCTCCAGTTAAACTCTTCAAACATTAGTGTAACAATCGTATCAATCAGAAGCAGCAGTAGGGTTAAGCGGACCACGAATCCGTAAAGAAACCCATCTTTGCTGAGCGTAGTTGATCTAGATGGCTCTTGAACATATTCAGTGAGGTTGAGTCCACAGCCTCTTTGTAAGGAACCGAAGTGTAAGGAACCGAATGACCTTGCCACGTGATGTTTGCATGCCCCAGCCGGGCAGGAGTCACGTGACCAGTACTCGTCGCCATTTTTTTTAGTTCAATGTTCAAGAAGGAGAAATGTGAACGGAAGAAGTTGATTTATGTCATTTTGGATTAATATAGCATGTTGATAATAGCTGTTGAGTTGTCGGATATTACGAACTGTTCGGCGAAGCCCGCCATCTTTAGTTCAGTTTAAGAAGAAAGATATCGTTGAAGTTGACTTGTCGTCGTTGACTTTATGTGTTGTGGACCTTGTCTGAAGATACTGTTGACCTGTTGCAAGGAAGAAGTTTGTTTCTCTCCCGGATATAGAATTCAGACTGTATTGTTGATTGAAGAATGCTATCGCTGCTGGATTGTTTGACTCTGATACGGAATAATACGATTCCTGTTTTCCTGGGTTAGTAAATTTACCAGTTTGTTTTGTTTTGGTCTAGTTTTCCCTGATTGCTTTCGTTTATTACCTGTAGCTTCGTCGGACTGACCGCGGACATGCTTACCCGGTCAGGCCGGCATGTAGATCAGGGTGTTGTGCCGGTCGCTGAATTGGCGGACGGCAGGGGTAGGCAAAACGACCCTACTTTACAGGCATCACCGCAGCAGTTAGACACCACCCCAGTTTTCACAGTACAATGCAGAACAAACTGCAAAAATAATAGGGGATTTGCACACTGGTACAAAATTAGCTGAACTTTGTTACAAAGTGCAGTAGATCTGTAGCTAGCCTATCTGGCTTTTGGCACGCACTATAATATAGTCTTACTTACTTACTGAAAGATACAGCAGTTACAGCACTCGCCAAATGAAACTTACTTACTTACTTACTTACAAAGTTAACATTTAGGCACTTGCTAACAACAAAATGTTAACGTGAATTGCTTTCAAAGACTGAGTCTTGTCTTCAGTTGCGTATGTAGCTTGTTTAACTGTTATGTGTGTTTCAGTGCTAATGTACAACAACAACCTACGCAGCCTTCAGCTACAGAATCCACTGGAGTCACTGATGAGCCCGCCGTGATGCCAGAGAGTGTTGAGGAGGCCGGGAATCAGCTGGAGACGTCTGTCGAAGAGAGCCACAGAACGGCACAATCCAGTGGAGTCGCTGATGAGCAAAACGAGCAAGCTGTCCAGCAGATACGTGTCACAGCTGCTGACTTATCGCCACTTCCGCATGCTGACCCTGCATGCGGAAGCGGTAAGTCCAAACGCAAGACAAAAGGAACACACTGCTATAGTTATTGGCCGGTTTCGGCTATTCTTTGAGTTACAATTTTAAGCCGTTTGGATTTATTTTTTTTATTTTATCTCATTTTTATGGAATTGGCCCATCTCCAGTCGGTGAATTAAACGGTATAAAAGCGGACTGTGACTGGAAATGGTCACCACTCAGCGTGTTCGGCCACTCAGCGTGTTCAGTCACTCAGTGTTTCAGTTTGTTGTCCGTAGTTATATGTTTAATTTCGTATATTAGTGAAGTCTGGTTGTCAACCGGTTAGCCACTATCGAAGGAAAGTGCAATGGCTGAGAAGCGCCGAAACGTTTCCCAGGACACTTTTAAAGGTCTGAATGTTGCATTCAACCTGTAATTATTGGTTGATCATGCAGTATCTGTGCGTTGCTAGGTTTCTCGTAAAGTGTGAGGTTCTCGTATAATCGTGCTAGTTAGTTTTCCTTCTTTCATATTAAAAAGACCCCTGTGGTTCAGGTTTTCCTATTTTTATTCTATTTTTGGCATTTAGTCGCATAATTATAACATCTCATTTCTCATTTCTCATTTCTGATTCTCATTCTCATTTCTCATTTCTCTTTTCTCATTCCACATTCTATTCCCACACATTGAACGATTATACTAGAACAAGTTTATATGATATGAAAGTATGATAAAGTATGAATAGTGATTGTAACGTTGTGTTCGCATAACGTGTTGAACTTGGACCTGATGTTTAAAGATCCTGGCGCCCAAGTTGAATATTTTGAATGTTGAACGAGCAAGCGTTTATGCACTTGTGTGTGCAGTTTGCTTTATGTGTCCTGCTGATGCTAATATTGTTCAGACGACGTATAAAGAAGTTGGAAGTCGGCTATATGATGTGACATCCGTTCTTCGTCTTCCTGTGTACACAGGATCGTTTCAGAAGTTCAACTTTAAGCCGAATGAAAAGGCAACAATTATACCAGTTGAAGTGAAGCTGGTTGTATGAAGCAACAGAAGAAGAAATTCACGAGAAACTTATCATACCATTCTTTGAACATGCCATGGCCATTGCAATTTTGTCAGATGACTCAATTGCAGTTGGTAATCAACTCATGCGTGTGAATGTTGAGCAGAATCTTTCACTTGGTTATACATTTGCTTTGGTGAGTGTTATTCACTTAGTAGGTCATTATGTTTTGACATCTAAGAAGCATTGGTTGTCTTTGAAGATGGCAGTGATGGAGTTTTGTTCAACACACAGTGTGGCAGTGAATGGCATTTTAGTTCCAGTTGCACAGTATCAGCGTATTTTGGTGGCGCTTAGTGTATTACAATCAGCGAAATTGATGCGTTCAGATATCAGGTTGATGCGTGTCATTGCTTTGCTGGTTGAGGCATGGATGATACAGTTTGATTTGCGACAGCCAGAAGAGGCTAGACTTTTACCAATGAGGATGTTGAAGCTAGCTCAGAGACTGTTGTTGCAGATGGGACAGGTTAAAATTAGTGATGATGTGGCTGCTTATCTTGACATTCAGTTGTTGTCATTGCTTGGCACATTTACTGTTTCGTCATCTATTGAACGCTTTCTTCAAATTGAATATTTGGATTATTTTTGGTTTAGACATTATTATTCTTCAGTTGCTGCTTGGCGTTTACAACACAAAGCACAGCTTGCAGTGGAGTCGGCGTAGGTAGATGTTGACACTGGTGTTGCTGTGTCTAGAGGAAAGTGTTTGGTTTGCCTTGCTGTTGCCTATTTTGACTGTATCACTTGTGGTTATTCTTTTTGCTCAGCTGATTCTCATTTGTATAGTCACATCATTGATTATGACCACAAACAATGGAGCCATAGTGGGTCATCAATTGGTGTGAACTGTTTGATGTGCCATTCAACTGATATTTTGACTCTTTACTATGCTAAGGAAGGTGTTGCTCTGTGATTAAGTGTGCAAAGTGTGTTGCTGTTAGACAGTTTCCGCTTATTCCGCTTACAGCCAGAGTTTACAAGCCATCGTCTCCTAAGATGAAGGAGATGCTTGACGTTGAGTACAGTGAACAATTGACTTTTGAACAAAAGTATATTGCGAAGAGCAAGTGTGTGGTTGAAAATCCATACCTGGCAGTTGAGAATACTATGGTTGCTTTACAAAAGGAAATGGATTATTATAAGCAACATGTTGAGTTTCAAGTTGTTCAGGTCGATAACGTATGGAGGCTTCCGCGCGAATTGGTTTATTCACCAGCTTATTCATATTCTCTCAAGCGCGGAAAGAAGTTGGTTGCGATTAATGTTGGTTATGATGAAATTGGTGGTTTAGTTGCAGATGTTGTGCTTCAAAAGGGGGATGTCGTTCAGGTTTTGACACCCCAACAATCGTTCATTCGTTTTATACAAATGTTTGGCAGAAATTACGAGATGACAAAGACGTTGTCATCTATTATTCATAATGAGTCTGTGTCAACAAAGTGTAGGTCAACTGACATGACTCTTAATCTGTCACAGATGGCGTGTGCATTGCATATTCTACAGCATTCTTTGACTTTGGTGCAGGGACCGCCTGGCACAGGAAAGACAATGTTAATTAGGGAAGTGGTTAGGCGTCTTTGTGCTGATGGCGAACGTGTGTTGTGTACAGCAGCTTCGCGAGCTGGTGTATTTGAGGTGTTGAAGTGTTAATTCGATCATTCGAAGACGATATTGACCATGAGGTGGTCTGGAAACCAGGTTTAAAGTGTCGTTGTCTCTGTATGACAATTCAAAGTACACTTGTTCCAAGTATGGGTTCATTTTCGACTTGGATCGTGGATGAAAGTAGCCAAATTTCTGATGTTGACTTGTTTTATCAGGCACAGTTACTGAGTGTGAATCGTATGGCATTTGTTGGTGATTACCGACAGAATCCAACAGTAACTGTTTCATATGATGTTGGTGTGGAGTATTGTAATATCATTTCATTGCATCATGCCTCAGCGATCATGATAACAGATCAGTATCGCATGACACCATTGCTTGGAGATTTTATACGCACAACTTTTTATGATGGTCGTATTCGTTCAATGACAAAAGCAGAAAAAGGTGATGAATTTGTGCTTGTTCCAACTTCTGGTGTGACAAAAGTTGTTGGCAGTGGTAAGTATGTGAATTACGGTGAGATAGACATGTTGAATGTGCTTGAGTTGCGTGCTAGGGCTAGCGGCTATAAGCTGTCTGTTCTTTGCATGTATCAGAGCATGGTTCAGCAGGTTCGTATGCGTAAACCACATCTTGATGTGTATACAGTGAATTCTGCACAAGGAAAGACTCTTGATTCCGTTTGCGTGCTGATGACTATGTTGAACTCTTTTACTCTGAAAGATCATAGGTTGAATGTGGCATTATCAAGAGCGAAGCATCAGTGTTATGTTGTATTCTCAGAGTGTCAGAGTTGTTCACATAAGAATTGGCAGGCATTGACATCATATTGTGGTCTTGTAACTATTGAGGCAGCTGTGGTGTTTGCGAATGCATTTTAGGTTGTTGACGCCAATTTGAATCAGTATTTTTGTAATGAAGAGTTGGCGTCTCGTATTGCTGATGGTATAGCAAGCGACCAAGGTAGGTTAAAGCCAGCTATAACAGATGTGTGTGCTGGCAGTGGGGTGATTGCTGCTGCGTTGAGAAGCCGAGATTTTAGACATGTTGACGAAGTTGAGATTGATAGTCGATATGCTTCCAAATATGCTTGTGTTGCTGATGTGTTTACAGAACAGAAGTTTTCACGTATCGTTGTTACGAATCCTCCTTTTAAGGATGACTTTATGTTAAAATTGTTGAATCATTAAATTGTTGAATCATTTGGCTGATTGTGGAGTTTTAACTGTGTATTTGCTCACTATTCCAAAGAAGTTCAAAGATTTGAAGCGTCACGACATTGTGAAAAGTTATAACATCATATTTTGTTGTCGTGCAGTTATTCCGCCTGGTAGACCAGGTGAGAAACCAATTAATGAATCGATTTATCTTTACCGAATACAGCTTGATGACACTGTTTTGTTGCCAACTGTTTGTTCAATGTTGGACTTAAGAAAAGCTCAGCAACATATACCACGTCTGAGATCATTAGAGGTTGATTGTGAATTTGACGTGTTTGCGACTGATGTTGAAGCAGTGAGTGGTGTGTCTCCATACACAGCACTATCATATCCATTTGAGCTTGGTGTTGCTGGTGTGAATTGGTCGAAGACGTATCGATGGCGTCCAACATGTGTTCGGCGGGACGGTGATAAACTGTTGTATTTTAAACGTGATAAATACGTTATACCGCCTAAAGATGATTTTGCTCACTACGAAGGAGTCATAAGATCAATCCCTCAAACAAGCAAAATGTCAATGGGGCTCGTACATTCGTTCAAGATGTGTATGAGAGAACTTATGTGCGGCCAGCCTTTGTTGCTTATAATGGTGCGATTGATTGCTAGTAGTTAAGTACATAAACCTGCTGTCTCCTCGTATCTTATTGTCAAGCCTTGAACAGAATAAATTCAGTATTTCTTTTATTTCATTACTACTATTTTTGTCTCGTCTCTTCTGTAAAATTGAAGACACACGTTTTGGTGATCCGCCACACACCCTCAGCGGACCCACATATACTAGGTCGGATAGTTAGCAACCCCTGAGATGGCCGAGGCAAAGAAAAACCTAGAACTTCCGACCGTAGCCCTTGGCACCCAGTGGTCGTGGGATCAGGATGTCATAAACGTTGCCCAGTCCTGGGGCCAGAGTGTTACATATTAAAGAACTAAACAGCGTTGAACCCTCTATCTCTGCGTGCTTTGAAGAGTCGATCCGTTTTTAGGATAGAATAGTAGATGTGAAGGTCAGCGATCGACGCTATCTTCTGTTTGCGACAGGCCGTCAGCTGGAGCTACTGGCGAATGCCCGGCGGTGGTACATAGTGAGTGAGTGAATAGTTTCTTAACAGCACATCAGCACAAAAAAGGCCATTCAGTGTCATACATGAATAAAATTGGTTAAAAGCAGTTGTACATAGACGGGACCTTCTTTGTTGTCCGGCCACCGTTTACGCAACTGCTCAGTATTCACGCCTTCATCCAACATGACGGTAATTAAGCGAGTTTTATTGTTAAACAACTGACATAACTATTATCGTGTTATTTTGGTGCTGTAGCCTGTAGACTGTATTTTTACGCATGGCCAACAGTGACTTTGAAAGACCATGAACTACAAAAATAAGTTATTTTATTGGTTGTTATAGCCTTTCTATAGTGTCTCGTGAGCATTAGCTCAAATTTTGGGTATCACGTTGCTGACGTGATACCCAATATTAATATTGTAATAATAAAGATTGTACTGTGTTTAGACACAACGAAACAGCCCCTGGCCTTCTCGTTGATGTGAGGGAAAAGAACACGCGATTACAAAAAAGTTCGCTAACTCTAATTTTAATCAGTAATTTTTAACAAAACAAAGTTAACATATAGATTTTCATGTTCTGTTTACCCTTTCGTCTTTCTTCCTTTATTTTATCTGTTTACTTTCTCAGTGTTCAGTGGAAATTCATTGCACTGAAAACTAAAACAGTCATTGGCCGCGTGATACTTGGTCATATGTTCCAACGGTTGAACTGTAATGGTTAAATCTAATAATGCTAGTTAGTACCGTGGGTGCAGGTGATCCGCAGTCTGTTGGCATCTCTGCCAACTGAACCACAAGTCATCGGCTTCATGGTGGATTTCGAGTCGGCTATATGGAAAGCGCTGAAAACTGTCTTCACAGACACTGCCATTCGTGGTTGCGTGTTTCACATGACGCAGGCAATCTGGAGACAAGTACAAGAACGTGGGCTGCAGACTGCATGCGACCGCGACAGGCGTCTGCATATCCTACACTGATCCGGCAAGTGTCTACTGTAATTAAATGAACTGATAGCGATTACAGTAGGCCTACGCATATAGACTACTGTTTTCATAGCAGCGTGCGTAAATTATACATTTACTTGTGGTCTATTAGCTGGCTGATCAATTGCAGAGTGATGTATGTCGGGATTTGCAACTAGTTTTTGTTATTTTTTGTAATTCTCTTTTCTGTTCTTTTTCGTATGCTAACTATTAGTGCTTGACCTTTATTGTTGATCTTAACCCCTTCGCTACCATATGCGCCGGATATATCCGGCGCTGGAAATAAATCGCTATACCTAGGCCGCCGGAATAATCCGGCGCCATGTAATGTAGTTCTATACTAACTGTGGTATACCGAATTACACTGCTAGTGGTATAGTCATATATG
>Ga0209671_1005066_pt1 | contig 13232 bp, 8 predicted proteins | sample WorMetHERISLAND2_2_FD_187401 | JGI IMG/M metagenome (GOLD analysis project Ga0209671, IMG submission 187401) | Marine gutless worms symbiont microbial communities from Max Planck institute for Marine Microbiology, Germany - Olavius geniculatus... | ecosystem: Host-associated > Annelida >... | reverse complement strand
CTGTGGTACCTGTCCTCCAATAGACAGCATTATCACATTGATGTCTGTCTGGAGGATAACAGGGAAGATTATTAGAACTACCATTATGTTAATTACATATGCACGCGCATAATGGAGTTCTTACAATTTTAGGTTTAGCTTGTTTTCTTTTATATTTTGTGTTTTGTGTTTCTGCAAAGGTTAAACTTACTGTTCCATTATTATGTGTTTGTGTGCATTTTGCCTGAAAAGGCCGTCCCCGAAATGACCTATATTGTGTCGGATGGGACATTAAACCCTACTCACTCACCCCTGTCGTCAGCGACACTTGATGCCGTTCGATGGCCGCACAAGCTGAAATGAAATCCATAGGTGCCGAGGACTGTGGTAAAGAAGTACCTCTCTTAGCTTCAAGGTCTTAGCTTCAGTGTTGCCTTTCAGACGCACATTTTGTTCTGCAGTAAATAGTTAGCCACCGTTGATTTCTAACCTGATCGTCCTCTTGGGACTGACAGATGTTTTTCATATATTCCTTGTCTATGCCACCAGGTTTTCTTTAGATGTGTCTGATGTTTAGTTCTGCCAGTCTGATACATTTTTTTTCTAGGTTGGCATCTTTATTCAGCTTATCCAGTCATACTGTGATGGCTGTGGAGTTATGTCAGAGAACTGATTCTAATTTAGTGGCCATTTTTAGGGTAAACCTGGGCTAGGTGGTTTCCCTCCAAATGTTCTTAGCACCTTAGGGTGTGCGGATAACTTAGTCGGTTCCAGTTGAGATTCAAACATGCATTTAGGGTGTAAAGCCAGTGTATTCGTATGTACTCAACAGTTGTGTGTTAATTGTTTCTTCGGGAGTAGATGGCAGATGTTACCTGGTACCCATGCAGTTCCATTTTGGGGGGAAATCGAACCCATGTTGATTACGAAAATAACTTGAGTTATTTTGAAACCGAACCAAACTAAACGTTAAAAAAACCATTTTGCACACCCCTGTTAGCATCTTTCCATGACAGGCCAAAACTCTCTATATCTACTTCAACACAGTTCTGTTCCTCTTGCTGTCTGGTTCCTTTAGTCTCCACCGACATGTCTTGCTTTACCCAGTTTCAATCGTCTTTGTATTTAACACATCAGAACCACAGTAAACTGACCCTTCAAGCTGTTAGTGTAGCATGGTCTTTGTGTTATGTATTTAACAGCTGCTTGTGGCCACTGACATCGTCATGGTTAACTGGTTTTTACGCTGCTTGTTATCTGTTGTGGGCATTCTGAAATCAGCGCCATTGGCCAAACTGTTGGTCGTTGACCAGTTGGGTCAAGGGTGAAACGTCGATATGTCAGATACAGGTTGCATACATATTCATTAAATGTTGTTGTAAATATTCTATGTGCAGCCACTGCATCGGCTGTGCCGATTATAGCAAGAGGTTTACCGGGTTTTTGCTAAGAGAGTTAAATGGCATATTCGTCGTTTGTAGTAACTGTACGATCTTGTGATGTTTCTACGTTGGTAGAGCTGGCATCGTTCATCCCTTATGTTTGCTGTTCCGCTCGCCGTAAACACTGCGCCTGTCGCTTGAGTTGTTAGATCTATGGTGAACCGATTGCGTCTCTGTGTTCGGCTGGTTGCTGTTGTTTACGATGACTGTGATTGGCTGTTGAATCCTTCTTCGTTTCTGTTGGCTGCCGCCGAGCCGCTCTGCACATTAATCTGTATTGCCCCCTCTAGCCCATAACCCGAACCAGGTGTATACAACTTTTTCTAACAAAAAACCGGCCCTGAAATCGAACAACAAAATTTACCTAATAGGCTGGTATACTCCTGGTATATTCTTCAGGGCATCTATCTCTCCTTATAGGTACAACTGCAAAACAGGCATTTGACTGTTGTTGATTGATTGAGTGGGTCTGTTGTACAGCAGTGGGAAAGCTAGTAGTAAATAATTACTCATACTTAGGTAGTGTTTAGTCACCAATATGGTAACGTTTGTGTGAAGGCTGCCTTTGCCCACTCTCAGTATGTGTTATACTGTTATACTGTTCATGCTTTCTGTTCGGTGTTTCGCTGTATTCTGTTGGAGGAAAACATCTGACTGTTCCACCGACACTTGTCGTCATAAATGGTCATAAGATGTAATAGATCACAGGAAGTTCACAAAACCATGGCATGGACAATGGCGGCACCGATGTAGTGTTTCTGTTGTTTTTTTAGAAAATGACCATTTCCAAAGAATATTGTGCTTCTTTTTAGAAGCTTCTTGCTTTCAATTTACACAGCAGACAGTGTAAAAAACCGAATACCAAAACGAGGTCATGTGATGTTATTAATGGTTTGAGTCTCTGCGATCACCGTGTGGTCATCGTTATGTGTTTTTAGGTAGGAAGAAAATAACACAGTGAAGTTGATTTATGCTCAGTTATGTCAGATCAGGGTGACCTTGTAAGGGAAAACCAGGACATATCAGGGAAGTATGGGAATTTATAAAAAAAAATTCTATAAATCATCAGGCAAGAAGCCTCATGGAGATAACTGTTTGTCTTTGACTAACAACTGTAAGGGAAGTTGGAGATTTTTCAAAAGGAGTTGCGTAATTGGGAGTGAAACAGGCATTTTGGGGTAAAATGCAGTGGCATAATAATTATTTTATGTCTGGGTTCATTGTGTTAGATCATTAAACCATTGTCGGTGCAGTATTTGGTTTCAGTGCTGTTAGTATGCATGACGTGGGTAACCACAATATGGGGAAGAGTGATGTAAAAAAAACTGTGGAAATGTCACTGGGGATTTTTATTGGTCACCCTGTATAAGAGCACTTATTATTGCAAGGAGGTTGTGTAAAACGTTTGCGGTGACATTCAAAACGTGAGTGTGCAATGTCGCCCATGGGTGGCACAGCCGTGAGGAGCCTAGGCATTTTCTGCTTTTGTCAGACCTCCTTTTATTACCATTTTTAGCATATCCATGTATTTCCTGACAAAGAGAATTATCAGAAAACCCATCTCTAAGCCACGTGGCATCACCTGCAATATGGGATTTCACAGTGTTGTTACCTGCCTGCCATCCAACAGGTAAACGTGTCCCACCTGAACTCCAGTCAGGCAGGTAGATACTCAATTTAAGGCTGAGTTGTTGCATATGTATGAGATGGGATGGGTGGGGAGAGAGAGGTTGTGCCCAGGCAGCTGATTTTTGGTTGTGCCGCAGGTGGCTGGCAGTGCCTGTAACTGAGACAGTGTAGTAAGTAAGTAAATTGTGAGTACCGTAGCTGAGTGTCAAAAGCAACAGCTGAGTAAGTCATGGAGTTCCCACGCATTTTTAGCCGATCGTACTTTAGTAGAGGTTGAGCTATTGGCATGGGTTGGCATCCGAAAGGCTTTCTGTCACGGATGTATTGTGGCTGAATGGTGCAAGATAGGACCTCGGTTGCTATTGATCACTAATAGGAAGTCGCATAATAAATCATTCACATTGAATGACCTTGAAGGTCAGTACTGCAACAGGAACTGTATAGGCTGTAGCATGTCTTTCCGAGCAAGGCGTTTTTATTGTGAGAAATATTTGCAAAACCTGCGTCCAATATTTTCCTTGTTCATTTGCTCTGTATCTGTTTATATCACCTGGCGAGATGACCATGTGCATGGAACGGTAGCTATTTATATCGCCTGTCAAAATGGTCACATGCGATGTCTGTTATACTAGCATTCATTGTAGCTTTCGAGACAGCATTTCGTTAACATAGCATGCATGGAACTGTCTCACCTCTGACAAATCGCTTTGTCTCCGTGACTAGAAATTCAGACGCTGGGCTTCGGACGTAGGCGGTACGGTCGGCTTTTCCTAGCGATAGCTGGGCTTGTTGTTGAAAATCTCTAAAATCTCGGAATTTAGTGGGAACCCTGTGAGTTGTAACATGATGTTGACATTCCTCATGTGAGAGCCTTGTCTACACTGTGAAAACATCCTCGACATTTTTGACTGTAACTTTAAAACCAATTATCAGATTGTGATAATTTTTTGTACAAATATTTCTGACACAACATGCCATCAAGTGACCATGCAGTTTCCACCTCACCCAGTGTGTGCTTCTGCACTACCTAGGGAAATCAGATTAAGTGAAACGTGTGTTGAAATAAACAGACAACCTGAAAAAAAATCCCCGACATTATCGATCGTAACTTGAAGAAAGATTAGCAGATTTTAATAATTTTTGGCAGAAATATTTCTGACACCACTGGCTATTAAATAGGTGTTTAGTTTCCACCTCACCCAATGTTTGCTTTGCACTACGGTACCTGAGAAAATCAGGCCAAGCATAATATGTGTTTAAATGAATGAAAAAACGGCGATAAATTTCCTCTATTCTAATCTGGGGGGCCCCGAGAGCCAGTTTATTACAAAGTTTGACTGTCATGCAGCAGTGTGTCTACCAAATGAAGTTTAGGAATGTTTGTGAAGTCAAGAAGCGACTGGTACAGCCTGAATTATCTGAAGCATCTCCTTGCCTTTGTTTGCATAGTTTGCCAACACTTCTAGCAGTTTTACTGCAGGCAGTTAAAAAATGGCCAACTGGATGAAATGTCAGCCAAAGTGTCAGACATGTGAACAAAATGTTTTTACGTGTTATGTTAATTAGGCAATCATGTCACATTGGATAAAAAGTGATATTTCGCTGGTTGTGTTTTCCCCAGGTAGTGCAGAAACAAATGCTGGATGAGGTGGGAAACTGAATGGTCATTCGATGGCAAGTTGTGTCAGGAATAAATGTACCAAAAATTATTAAAATCTGACAATTGGTTTTCAAGTTACAGTCGAAAATGTTGGGGATGTTTTTTTGAAACACAGTGTAGTATGTGGGGTTGTGCACAGTCAGTCTGGTCTCAGAAATTGTCCCACCATTATTTGAACAATGTTGTGATCGTATCATTTAATGTGACATCGATTAAATTCTCTATGTTAAATTTAGATTTAACCAATTTATTTGTGGGACTTTGTTTTCATGCATGGTACACTCAATCTGTAAACACAGATTTTTTCGTATAAAGGTTTTTCTTGTCTGCCGTCAGAATTCGCACAAGTTTTATTTGTCCTCAAGTTAATGTTTTGCAGTGTGGTATTTAACATTTCTAATCTTTTCCAAATGAGTTTTTTTAGTCTGCAAGTTCTTTACTCTAAGCTAGTAAAATCTTTTTTTTGTTGGCTGTGTTAATAACTTGATGGTGGTCGTAGTCTGGTATGGATTTTGTGCGTTTTTGTATCCCTGTAAGTGTGATGTTTGTATCCAGTGACCACGGTGACGTCACGTGACTTGTAAATAGTGCCGCCGTTGCACATGCAAGTGAGTAGGCAGGTAAGCAATTTGCGTTGTGTTTGTTGTTTGCACACAACTAATTCGGCGACAGCATACTTACCATAGCAGCAGCTCTGCATGTTTATACATGGTTCCTACAGTCAGTCGGGGAATTTAAAAGCACCAGGGTGCAAAAGTTAACAATGATACGGAAAATAATTTTGAATGGTTGTATGCAGACTGCATACAACAGTTCAGAATTTTTCCTGCTCGCTTCGCTCACAGATTATTTGTACCTCCGTTTTTAAATTTGTTCTGCCGCCCTTGTTCCTAGTGTGATTGCAAGCGATTGAAAACCGACATTGGTATTTCCCGTGAACATATTAGTCAGGGAAAAGCTGGAAAACGATTCATTTTGTCCTGGAAAGTCGGGGAAAATGAATTCTGCAGAGTAGTAGGTACCATGTTATATGAACAAGAAGCCATTGCCGCTCTAGTGCTGCAGTTTGATACTGTGGCCGGCTTTTACAGTGGACCAGAATTAACGGGCTGCCAATATTCCCCAGCTAAGTTAACCGGAAACTCCCCCCGGATATTTTTAGCAACTGTGCTGTTATTATGGGGCCATCCTTCCTAGAAGGAGGCCCCATTATGTATCGATGCTGTCCGTCTGTCTGTCCCATGCCTACTTCTTTTTCCGTATCGTTTTAGGTACGTGAGCCTTAACTCGTACGGAAAACGAAATTCCCATAGTAAAGATAGGGAAATTGCCGGGACATACTTAACTGCAAGGACGGCCCCATAGCGGGCGGCCCCTCCACGGCCGCACCCTTTTGTTGTATTGCAATACGGTGAGAACTTGTACATTGCTGTGCTCTTACACAGAAGCACTTGGCAGGCAGATATAAGACAGGTTTTCTGGTTTGTATAACGTTGTGCAACTGACAGTTTTGGGAGTTGATTTCATTGGAGTGGCGTCTCATTTCTTATTTGAACAAATGTCCGTTTGGAATGGGTCGCTGGACTATGGAAATTACCGGAACATTTGTGAGAATTGGAGTATTTTCAAGAACGTAACCGGCAGCCATTTAGATGTTGGTGTGATGTATTATTGGCAGGCCTGGGTATACAGGGTGCGCAGTAGTGGGCCACGAGATACAGTGGGCGACTTCACTTTTTGACTTAGACTTTCACTGAGACTTTCGCTGAGCCTAAACATTGGTCTAAGTACCTACTTAAGTCAAAAAGTGAAGTGTTTTCGCTGAGACTTTCGCTGAGCTTAAACTTACTTACTTGGACCGAAGTTTAGACTCAACGAAAGTCTCAGCGATTCGCTGAGTCCAAAAGTACCTACTTAGACCAAGCTGAGCCGAACTAACCTGGCTAAAGTCGGTTCGATTTGCATGGAAGAGATAGCTTTAGCCCTTAAAGCTTAACTTTCGCTGAGCCTGAATCCACTTCAACTTTTGACTAGCTGAGTGAAAACATGGCGATCATTTACAGTCCTATGCGTACGGATAGTTTAGTTAATTAAAGCAGTCTGGTACCAATAATAAATGCCGTAATGAATATGCAGTGATGTCAGATGTTACGTAATTACGTTATTTGCACGTGCGGCGCAATTAAATAAGGAAGTCCAAGCATAAATGGTTTATTTATTTCCTGTTAGGTTTACCAGTTTTTCCGCCATTTTTAATCGTTTTGGTCTAAGTCAGTAGACTTACACCAAAGTTTAGTTGAACTGTGGTCTAAGTACAGACTTTAGCGTTCAGCTTTAGCTTTCGCTCAGTGAAAAGGCTCAGCGAAAGTCTTAAGTCAAAAAGTGAAGTCGCCCAGTGTGCTGGTTGATGCATTTGGACCGATCTGCTAGCCGTTCATGTGTTAATGATACATATGCTATGCTTCAGCTCAATGCATAGATGTAGATCTGTTGTTTATGTTCATTAAACGCAGGTAAAACCGTGCGTGATACTTTGGCCATTTTTATCGTACCCGAGTGCTTCAGACCAGATCTGTGCATCGGTTTAGAAATCAGCTCACTCATATGGGTTGGTTGGACATAAAAATCAATGGGCCATTTTGTCGGGTCTGTCTAAACACTGCAGAGTTGTAGGAAACAGATCACCACAGGTCAACTTCAGATCAGCTTACATCCCACAAATTGCTTATGTTAGTGACCACAGATTAGTTTGTGGCATCACAGATCACTAACTTCGACTATTTCTGTGACTTGAGTTAACCTGCGGTGCAACAGACAGTGACACATCGGCGGTCACTAAAAAAACGATTTTGGGATCTGTGGTTGATCTGACGTGGTCTTTAGTGCCATTTGATCCGCAGTCATTAATGTAAGCAATTTCTGTGATATATGGTGTTTGGGTAGACTGTTTTGGTCTTATAACTCCAAGGTGCGGAGATCAAAAACATCGCGTACTCCCATTCATCCAGAAGGCTTGGTTTTATTGGTTGTGACAGCAGTTTGCGAATGGGTTTGATCTTTTCAAATCTGTGATAAAAATGGCAATGGAAATGCCACCTGTGTAAAAGGTATAGACACATCCTGCATCTAGACACTTTCCGGGGGGAAACTTGATGGTCGTACGGTGAATTTCTGTGCATTTCCGGTTTCATTCCCACGGCAGAAATGATGAAATGTATTCTCAACTGAGGATAGGGATCTTCTTGAAGGCTCTAGGACTGGGGTGACAGGAATAAACCTAATTGACGGATTGTACCCACAAATGTCGTCATTTAGTGGTCCACTTCCGTCACCTGTGACTGAGCAGTTTGTATTTGTATGTTTGTGGCTTTGTAACCTGATTTCTTTGGAGTAACATCTAATTTCTTGTGGCATCGTATATCTCTTTGGTGAGGTGGCTGAAATGTGGAAATTACTCCGAACGTTTGTGAGAATCGGTGAGAGTGGGTCTCAATCCCTGTCTTGTGAAAGTGTGACTCTGGCACAAATGATTGCTGTGCGGAGAGAGTGTAATGATAGTGAAACATCATTGTAGTTGTCGCCGGCTTGGTAGTGTGCATGGTTGGTCACTCACTGCATGTATTGTATATAATACAGGGTGTTCCAAAAAAACGGATACCCAATTTTATTTTTGGGATAACTTCGGTAATTCAGCACCGATTTTAACCATTCTTTCACTGTTACAGGCAGAAATTTATGGCGCATAAACGTGAAGTTCTTCCACCCACCTCACCTTTATTGTGTGACCACATTACCTAGCAAAACACACACTGTCAAAGCTACAGTGGTCTCAGAGAACAGGCAACACATAAGGATATCGATTTCGTAGCATAAAATAGTTAAGCTTACTTACTTATTCGCAGTAGTGCCTTGTGACGTCATTGTTACGTCATATTGTGTTTATTTACTTTGTTTACCAGTAATAATTTTTAGAATAAATCGTTTGATATGGGCAGAATGACAAAGGATGATCACTGTTTGATCATGGGCTTACGAACTGAGAACTGTTTTGCTAGGTAATGTGATCAAACAATAAAAGTGTGGTGGGTGGAAGAACTTTACGTTTACGCGCCATAAATTGCTGCTTGTAACAGTGAAAGAATGGTTAAAATCGGTGCTGAATTACCAAAGTTGTCCCAAAAATAAAACTGAGTATCCGTTTTTTTTGGAACACCCTGTAGACCTACAATAGTTCATTCACTGCCGATGCCTGTACACTGTGTGTTTACCCACTAACCAATGGCTTCTCTGATTGTTCACGCAGCAAGTTTGTTGGGCAGGAAAATGCGGAACATCGATGAGTGAGACTGGAAAAAGTGGGAGCAGACGGTGGGGAAAATTATTTACCCCACCCCCACACCTCTGCCAACATTCTGCCATTTTCCATTCCCGTAACTTTCGTGGCAGTGGCAGTTTTTAGGCAATTTTGACTCTGTCCGTTGCTGTGGGCAGTTTTCTGTAGTACGACAGAAATCTAAGATCTGTCGCAACGAACATTTTAGTCAGTGCGTGGGGAGTCCGGGCAAATTGCGGGTGCAGTCTCTCACCAACCCTAACTCTCGTCTGCACTCCAGTCCACAACTCTGATGCATGCTAAGAGTTCCGCGTCTTTCTGCCGTTTTTCCTGCACCTTCCTTGCCCAAAGCAAAATCACCGGTGATTGTATAGACACTAATTGGCGCCCTGTCCGCCTGCATGTATTCACATCCGGCATTATTTCCGGCTGCCTGTTCTGTTGGCCGTTTTGTTGTCAGATTCGTTTTGCTGTTGTGAATCTGCTTGATCGTTGACGTAGCCAAGAGCCACATGTAGGGGGAGAGGGGCGGGGGGCACTTGAGGGAGTAGATTGTGAGAAAGAGTTTCCTCACCCACCAAAAATATGATCACAGCTCCCTCCCCATGATTTTCAATTCTTCATGTGAATTGGTGTGTTTGGGTGCATTTTGGCACTTGGGGGGAGGGGAATCAGCTTAAAATAGGACACTGGATGATTGTTATTCGGCTGTCCTTATCAGTGCCGGCGTTAGAGAGTTGAAGGCTCCCCCCAAATACAGGTGTGAGGCCCCTCCCCCAGCGGGGTCCAGGGGCAGAGCCCCTGGTCAGGGGAGGCGCAAAGCCCCCTGAAGCTCAAACACTTGGCTTTTTGGTCGTTCACTGAAAGTCGTAAATTTGCCGACTTTTAAAAAAATTTGAAACGCAAAATCAGATACAATTTGTGTTGTCTTTTCAAAAAAATGACTTCTACAGGCCGCAATACGTCACCGATTACTGTACAGTAATGAAAAGTATAATAGTCTCGTCCACTTTGGGTAAACTTTCTACATGTTTATTCATGTTCTATTTTAAATATATTTTTTTAAAAACTAAAAAAAAATTTTTAAACCTAGCATGAGGCCCTCCGGCCGAGGAGTACGGGGGGGGGGCTTCCGCCGGCTCTGTTCCTTAGTTCTTCTCTATGGCTACACCATTGATGTTTGCCATGTGCATGACGGTGCGCAAGGAGGTAGTTTGCTGTGTGCAACTCGTTTGGTTTGTGTGTGTGTGTCCGTCTGTACATACTAGTGCATGGTTGGTTGCGTTATTGCAGAGTGTGATTAAAATGACACGACATGCTATATACTCTTGTACCCGCTGAGCTTGACTCATCTCTTCACGTGCACTAGGACTGGAAAATTGGTTTTAAAAAACCTAGGTTTTTGAGTCTTTAATTTGTTGTGCAGTTTATAATACAAATCAGATTTGATATCATGTTTTCACTGAGATTTTTAAGGTTTGATTTCACGTCGTTCACTCAACGAAGAACTATATGTCACATGGAAAATTTGAGTGGAAAGTTTTTCCAGGTTCTTAGAATTTTGTCCTATTTTTACGCGCGAGGACGTGTTGCTTCATGGTTCTTTGGTGAGAACAGGGAAGAAAGGAAGAGGGAGACCGAAAAAGGTAGAAAGTAAAGGTCGTCAAATTGTATAGCGCATAGTCACGAGCATGCGCACGACTCTAATGTGCTTTCGTCACTAACCAGAGCCGCCTGCCGCACGGCCACCGTGTGCAGCCTGCAGACACAGGCTGGCGCAGTGGCCGGCTAGGCAACCCCAGTCAGCTGTACCAAGGTCCCCAGCTTCCGTAACCCATATAAATGAGTTACTACTCATTTTACCGTCCCACGGAGGGTAAAGTCTGAGTTGACCTAGCTGGCAGGCTTCGCACCGAGATGGTTTACCTGTCCGCAGGCAGTCACCCATCACAGTACTAACCGGGCCCGGCGTAGAGTAACTTCGTTTCAGCTGAAACGCGTTACCAACTACGCCACGCCACCAACCAAAGAAATGTTACTTTGCTGGCTGCTGGTGACAAGCGACGGCCGGGGACAATGAGCTGGTACAGGAGCGAGCAAGATGATGTCGATGAAAACGAAAACCAGCCCAAGGGACAGAATACAACAGAAGAAGAAGAATACTAGGGCCTATACCAGTGATATTCCTCTATAGTAACCTTAGCAGTGGTTAGGCCAGAACCCATCTCAGAGCTACGGAGCGTCACTTGTCATGTGGGATCACACGGTGTTACCTGCCACCCGACAGAGGTGAACGCGCCCCGCCTTACCCCAGCCAGATAGGCCGGTACTCGATTTACCTACCCCGGAGGGATGGAAGGCTAAGTTGACCTAGGCGGTTGGTTACATCCCGAGATGGTTTATCTGCCAACAGGCAGTCACCCATCGCAGTATTAACCGGGCCCGGCGTACAGTAACTTCGCTGATCGGATCAGAGGCGTTACCACTACACCACGCCTACCGCCGACCTGTATCTGACATCTGTACCGTATGTGGCTAAACAGCACGTCTTACCGCGAAAAGCTGTCTGAACTCTGAAGAAGTGAATAGGGTTGCCCAATTGCTATTCTGTGATACACTTGAGACCATCTACGACCCCCATTTCTCCCAAAGGTGGTTACTGACTGCACCCACAAGTACTTGCGTTGCAAATGGCAGTCAAACCGCTTCAGTTAGCAGCATTGCTACTATTGACAGCCAGCAAACTTTCAAAAGGCTGTGACAGCCTATTGGACGTTTGGAACCTACCAACGCTCTATCTATAAGCCTACGGTAACATCGCCGACCTGATGCAGCCAGGTGTTCTCCCAAAATAGAAGGTCCCTATATATATACCCTTCCCCCTAAAAAAACTCGCATGGCCAATTTCAGCCAAATATCACTCGGGATGATCGTAACAAAGATGTAGACATTTAGGGGCTTTCCAAAGTTTCAATCTAATGTCTCCATTGCCGACCCTCCATCCCTGCTAAACAGCGGTGCTAAACCCAACGTTTGAATTGTGAAAAATTATCTAGGGGGTTAAACTTTTCGACTGTCGGAACCAGACCAAAATTGTTATACGAATCCTATGTATATAGCATATAGCTAACCCCCTCCCAGAACATAATTTGACAGTGTGTTAGGGGGATTGAGAAAACATTCGGGGGGTTCACTCCCTCCCTCGGCAATTCAAACACTGGCTCAGCCCTCTCTTAAATCAAATACTTGTGTTGCAGATTGCGACAAAATCGCTGCAGATAGCGACATGGCTACTACTCACAGCCTATAGGAACTTACCAACGCACTAATAGGTGTTTACATAGTTCGCAGTCTTCTACTTATTTATTTGGCAGCAAACACAGTTTCTACACTCTGCGGTTTTAGACTTCTGGTTATGCTTCCGGTGTAAACATGACAAAAGTTTTAGCAAGTTTGTTATGTAGGAATGGAAATCCTGTATTTATGTCATTTCTTGCAAAAATATCAGATAAAAAAAAGGTCAGTTACTGATAAATTATTTAGTGTTCACCGTTATGTTTGTGGTTTTTTTGATGACAACTAGCTTGTGGACAGTCCGACAGAAACTTTGACCTTGTATTCTGCTTACAATAATTCTAGGGCGGTACTTAGCCACACGGCGGCCGTGTGGCGCTCACAGAAATTAGCCACACGGCGGCCTTGCTTACTTACTGTCAACGCCAGTGCGTCTGTGCGCCGCACAGACGCCTTGGCGGACGGCAGCCAACTATAGCGACCTCGATGTGGCACATCTTCTTTGCCAGTAGGCAAAGTATCAAACGGTCTCCGGCTTCGTCTTGATTACATCATCAACGTTACACACCTAGTTTTTACGCGCGAAAGCAGAATGCTTTGCGCGTCTTTGTCATCGTCTGGGCGTCTGTCTGTCTGACCGTCCGTCCGTCTGTCTGTCACACTCGTGATCTGTATCAAAACGGTGCAAGCTAGGATCACAAAATCTTCACTGTGGGCTGCCCCAAGGTCTCTAGTTTATCGTGACAAAATTTCGTGCCACTGGGTGCAGGGGTTCCCCTCGAACGAGGGCGTCGAAGAGGGGTACCCCCCTAAAAAGACGTCATTTTGCCGTTATTGGCTTGAATAATGTGAAAACGGTTGCAGATAGGTACATACATGCTGCTTATCATAACAA
>Ga0209671_1005064_pt1 | contig 13235 bp, 11 predicted proteins | sample WorMetHERISLAND2_2_FD_187401 | JGI IMG/M metagenome (GOLD analysis project Ga0209671, IMG submission 187401) | Marine gutless worms symbiont microbial communities from Max Planck institute for Marine Microbiology, Germany - Olavius geniculatus... | ecosystem: Host-associated > Annelida >... | reverse complement strand
TCTTACTATCGCTGCCCTAGATAGGCAGCGGTGGGCAGCGATAGTAAGAATGGCGTCAGACACCAACGGGCATTGAGCCCACGGTTGTCGATGATGATGATGATGATAAAGAAGAAAATTTAAAGCTGTAATACAGATGATGTGATGTGAAACCTGTGATTTTTTGAGAGATAATAACTGTTATTCGTGTTTGTCGCTTTCACGGTGTAGTGTAGCGACAATATTAACGCTAGATGAGCCAAACTATAGTTATTTACGTCAAGTTTCTTCTGTATGTTGCACGCCAAAAATTATTAAAATTCATCAATGTTTCACAGAGCTATTCAAAAAATAAACGATGCTAGGTTTTTGAAACACGGTGTATTTTGCCTGTTTCTGTTTAACGTGCGACCAAATGTTTTACGCCAAACCAGTTACAAAATGTTTTAATTTAGCACGATTGCGCACTGGTGACTATTATTTTCTTAGTAAATCTCTAGGCCTATAAAAAGATTACAAATTGTGTCGCGCTAAACCTGCTTTTTGTGGAAAATGATCGTACTGCTTGCTGTTTCAAATTTATGAAAAGATTCTTTTCTGTTTACAGTAGTTAATCGTATTTGCAGCCAGTTTAACAATATACTAGTTTTTAAAGAACTCGTACTAATTAAACGTTTAAAGTGTCTTGAATTTAGAAAAGTCTATTAAAGATTTCTAGGAACTGTGAAGAACTATGTCTACTGTCTACGGTAGTGTAAACCTAATAACAGCAACTGCACCACTAGGCATAAGCTTATCTGACAACGTTACTGCTGCTGCTGATGATGATGATGGTGGTGGTGGTAAAAAGACTAATTACGCTGTCACGACACTTTGCTGCGTGACCACTACAGCCTCTCAATCAGCGACACATCCACGCACACAGACACGCACACAAACAGACAGACAGATAGAGACAGACACATACGGACAGACAGCGACAAGAGGACAGTCAAAGCATGCGATCGTTTAATGAGTTAATTACTTTACGGTTGTAAGTGTACGACGATGCATGCTACTGTCACGAACATTCGCGTCCACTTTAAGAGTTACGACTATCTTAAGCATACTGTGTGAACTGTTATGTGCTCCTTCTTCGGAGTTCTGAGAGGCCGCCTTATAGGGTGATTACACGATCCAGCAAACGTCCAGCATTAGCACGTGTGTTTGGAATACATTTGCTGGAAGTTTGCTGGACGTTTGCTGAATCGTGTAAACACCTCATTACGCATTGCATTGGGTCAGTTTTTCTGTTCGTTTATCAGCCGGTCTGTCGTTTGAAATTTTCGCCTCATAAACGCATGGATGTAGAAACTTGTTAAAATTTATTGAAATGGTTGCAATTTTATATATAATTTTAACGTCGAGATCGTCAAATTTTATAATTATGCACATTTTCTTTTATCGCGTATAAACATGCAAAATGATACCAGTCGATCAGACTCAAAACAGTAGTTGAACAGTGAACACGTATAGTACCATATAGCAGACTTTCGGTAAGCAATAATACTTTAATTGCAATGAGCAATTAGATCTATTAAATCGACGACTATTTCAAATTAGATCTTAAAGATTTTACAAAAAGACTGCCGCCGAAACGAAGCGATGAAAACGGCTTTGAGGTTAGGCGATTATCGAAAACTCATTAGCCTTCTCAAAAAAACTGTTAACGAATTTTGATCAAGTTTTTTGTCATGAGTGAATAAGATTTTAGTGGCGATCAGCGAATTCTTGTTTTGGAATTTGAAAACAGCTGTGTGACGTCAGCTGTATTCGCCAAGCGGTAAAACTATTCCTGGCGGAGGTTGAGATCTCTCATAGCGTCTTGTTATTAAACGGTACGACAGAATAATGTTCTTGTCGTGCACAGCTTGTGAGCCAAACATACATGTAATAGGGTGTTTACACGACCCAGCAAACGTCCAGCAAATTTCTAGCAAATGTATTCAAAATACACGTGAATTGCTGGACGTTTGCTTGATCGTGTAAACACCCTATAACAGCCGCTGCGACAAACAGAGACTAGAACGACGAAACTGCGGCACTGCCTGTCGTAACTGAATAGTTTGTAAAGATTTAACCGCATAGAAGCATAGGCCTACGAGAGATGCATAAACGCTAGCGTACAAAAAGGTTTGTGCGTCATTAAAATTTCCACCGCATCTTAAACGCGTCGCTGAACTACGTTGTAAAATACCAACGGTAAAAATACAGCATATGCCCTGTATGCATAATAACGTTATTATTATGGCGCCTACATTGAACTTAAGCTATGTTATTGAAAAAATTTGCGTTTTTCAGAGCTACGTAAACAATTGCGGAATAAAGTGGAAGCAGATACAGCAGAGAAACGAAACACATAACCAAACCCATCGAGAAAGGCTGGAGTAAAAGGTTAAATTACCCCAAGCCTTACATCCTGCGAAGTAATGTACCAAAATGATTCAACAGTGATGTCGACTGTAAAGACGCGCGTCAGAGAAATACGATTAAGCGACGGAAAAAGAAAGCTGTAGACATATTGGATTCGCCCTTAGTAAGTGCATGCATGCATCATCATCATTATACAGTAGTTAGGCCTACTAGGCTGAGTACTGTGTATGGATGTCCGATCCAGATACTGCTTAGTAGTTACTTAATTACTATATCTAGCTTACTTATCCGCTGTAGGCTAATTAGACCTAATATCCAGATTCCATACATTGGCTATAAGCAAAGCACTGTCCGCTAAATGCACTTGCAGTTCTGTAGCTGCTAGTGTAACGATATTATAGTAAGTGCAATTATATTATGTACTAATATGCACCGTGTCTCAAAAACAGTCAAAATTGTTTTCATCATAACTTTGTCAAATTTCAACCAACTGATGATTTTTGGTACAAACATGGCCAAGACGATAGGTGTACTTTTTTCACCTCGCCTAATTTACGTCAACGCACTACCGTGTGAAACACAGATGCTTCAAGTTGTTACACTACGTGGTGATTATTTGTATCAGATTGTTTACCTTTGCATCATCAATTCGACAGAAGATGCTACGTGATTTAATAATTTTGTGGTATTCAATATTTTATGGTGAAAATAGCAGACAACAAAATAGCTGACTGATAAGCTTAAAAACGTGTAATCAATGAGTGAATGCCGTGAATGCCAAGTCGATGATTCCGCTATCAGTCAATGGTGTTGCATCTAAACCATTGTCTTTGTATGCGGGGCTCACGTTGGACATAAATTCTTAGTTGTTACACAAACTTATAATTCTGTTAAACAATTTACATTGAGTATTATTTTGTGCTTAATCAAGTCGTTATAGCGTTTTCTTGGAAAATTGCAACAATTTGGAACATCTATGTTTCACACGGTAGTGTGTTGACACAAATTTAAAGAGGTGAAAAATGAGTGCACCTTGCATAATTTCATCGTCTTGGTTATCTTTTCGCCAAAAATTATCAAATTTAGTGAAATTTTGACAAAGTTATGACAAAAACAATTTTGACTGTTCTTTTTCTGAGAGACGGTGTAAAAGATAGAAAAACATTAATATGTATTGAATAACTTGAACTTAAACATCGCTGATAAACCCCTACATGCATTAGAAACTATAATTCTTAGGCGAAGCAAAGCAGTCAATCATAACTTGTAAGCTAATAAACAAAAGTGTACAATTAAAGGTGCATTTTAAAGGAATATACAATTTTAAATTTTGAACCCCTTTTAATTGTAGCTAAAAGAAAAATTTTTTGAACTTGAAAGGTCGAACCTTAGACTGCTAAAATCTACATTAATTTAATGCTGAAAATTGTATATAGCCTGCGCACATTCGATCGTTTTCGTCGACTAGATTATCTCCGTGCAGTAATTTTGGTGCAATTCATTGTTAAAATATGCCCTGAGGGCCAAAATTGGTAAAATATTTTTAAAAACTTGTTTTTTTTTAATTTCAAGGCCGTTTAAGATCATCATGTTGGTAGACGGACGACAGACGACAATCGTGCCATAGACGCCTACAGCAAGGAAAAGCTGTATCGTGTCCTCTGTATCGCGTAAAATACTTACGCTACGTTATGTTAGGTAGCAGGTGCTTCCCGGAAATCCTGGATTGTGTTTATGTTTGTAAAGCAAACTTGTTTCTGTTTTTAAGTAAGCGAATGTGATAAAGCATTTAGGCCTACAGTGCAAAATTATAGCAGACGGCAATGACGTCGAAGGCGACGAAAACAACGAAGCCTCATTTCTATCGTGTTGAATTGAACAAGACCGAATGGGAAATGCCCGATCGCTACCAGAAACTGAGCCCAGTCGGCTCAGGTGCCTACGGTCAGGTCTGGTAAGTACTGACGTCTGGTTGTGTTTGGTAACGGGCTGTGGTAAAGTGCGGACCTGCGGACTTGTGGACTTGCAGACCGATCAACGGGTAAACTGCGGACCAAAGCTTGCGGACCGCCAGTGCGGACCAGTGGGTAAACTGCGGACCACTAAAATGCGGATCCCGCGCAATCGAACGCCTAATGAGAGATGTGCCGAGCTTACTGTAGCTTTCATGTGTTATGCCCCTCTCTATGCGTTTACTGCTGCAGTGCAGGCGGTTGTGTGAAAAAAGTTAAGGTTAATGTAATTTATAATATGCCTACTTTGCAGATGTGATCCGCATGTATTGTGTTTCTTGATATTACAGAGGCTTAATTCTTGTAGTTCACAACTATTGAATTTCATTTTAAAGATAGGCTATAGGCCTATGTAGGCCAAAATATCGGCACTTTAGATTTAGCTCGCAGCATGTCCCATCATATATTCATTCAATCACTCATGAAATGCAATACTGTAATAAAATGTCACTAAACAATAGGCCTAAAAATGGAAATCGTCTTTAGATCAATAGGCCCAAAAATAGAGATACTTTTCATAGTAGCTTCAAAACAAACTAGCAGTTAAGCAAGTGAAACAACAGATGTTAATAAAAAATTGTCAACAGAGTTCGCAAATGAATTCTCCGCACTGGTATCCCACACAGCGGCAACGATGCCAGCGGCTGCAGTTCTTGCACTCGACCCAGGTGATCTTGTCGGTGCTGTGGCTGTTCTTCCCCACGTCCTTTCTTGACAGAGAGAGAGAGAGAGTATTTATTTGCCAAAAACATAAAATACAATATTGTCGTACAGTACTAGACAATGTAGGCAGGCTACCAAAAAAGCAAATGCTCATCAACGCTGGCCGCCCGCAGTAACTAAGTAATCAGTGATACAATATCCAAAGATAAAAAAAGAAAAGGAAAGAAAAAAAAGAAAAGTGCAATAGTCACTTTCAAACAATATGATTATAACGCATTGCAAAAACCAGTCAGAACATAACAATGTATAACTTCAACACAAAGATATACTATTGTAAAATAATTCCTTTAATTTATTCTTAAATGTAGTTATATTTTGTACATGTTTAATATCTTCTGACAATTGATTCCACAAATTACAACCTTTAAAAGTTATTGCCCTAAACCCGTAACAAAGATTAACAGTTGATAAGTGCAAATTGTTTTTATTTCTTGTGTCATAATCATGGATTTTATAATTTTTAGTAAAATAATTATGTGGTGGGACTGCAGCGTTGCAGGTGTTGCACAGATCACTGGTGCCATATGGCAGGTGACGTTGTATAGTTCTGAAATTGGCTTCCAATAAAAAGCTTTATCACCACTTTTAATCACCACCTTTAACCAGTGTGATCTCATATGGCAGGTGATGCTCTGTAGGTACGCTACGTCTAACACATTTATGGTAGGCCTACAAACATCAGCAACAAGGAAGGAAGACTTATAGAGATAATGTGAACCGGGTAAACTGCGGACCTGGTCTGCAGGTAGGGTCCGCAGTTTACCCGTTGGTTGGTTCACAGGTCCGCATTTTACCCGTGCCCTTTGGTAACTGTGGGAATTGTTGTGATGCCGCTTGCAAACTTTGCTTTTTTCCTACTAAATGTTACTGATTTCCGCTGCGACAACTGACAGTAAAGGGTGCAATGGCTTACTGGACACTTCGGACTTAAGACAGTTCGGACCTAAGACACTTCTCAGATATTTATAGTGGTCTAATGGTTTTTTGACTAAAATTAAAGTTAACTATTTTGTTATGTGCATAGGCTTGTGACTTGTTGTTGAGAAAATGATGGCTTGTTTACTGAGTCAATCTCATTTTGTAGACCTATAGCGGCATGAAACTGATTCAAATAGGCTTACGATATAAGATATGAGAACGTACATTGAATCGCAACAATTTCATTCAACATGACCGAATGAAAGTAGCATATATAAAGCACATATTATACCGATTTCTGTAACTGATTGACAGTTTATCCAGTTGTCCAATTGTCCAACTAATTAGGCCTACACTAATTGTTCGAAATATTAGTTCTGCCGCTCAGCGGTGTCGAGATTATGGGTGCAGAAAATTTCAATTTCTCCACATAATTTTTCTCTGAATGACAGTTTTTAGTTTTCAATTTTTTATTTTATGGCAAAATATACTGAAAAATAGGTCCGAAGTGTCTCGTAATTTTAGGTCCGAAGTGTCTGGACACTTTGGAACTAGGTCCGAAGTGTCTTAAGACATTGTCATTACTTAAGACACTTCGGACCTGAAAGTTAGGTCCGAAATGTCTTAGGTCCAAAGTGTCTGGTTACCGTGCAATGCGCCCATAGCCAGCAGCACACTGAAGTTCTGAAGATTAGTTACAATGATGGCTTATGTATTACTCGTAATTTTTTTTGTCTTTTTTATGGTTGAGTGGAAACTTTAATAGATTGAAGGCTCTAGCACTTAAGTTGGGTGTGCATGGTCAGTGGTGTGTTTAGTTTCACCAGCATAACAAGAAATCTGAGCTAATGCTCATGAGACGCATGATAGCATATAGCAGTTTATGTTTGCAGGTAATCTTGGTCTATCTCCATCCATTTTGTTGCAATTCACTATTTTGCAGCCAAAAATTGCAAGAAATCATTAAAAAAACCCTATTTTTGGTATTCAAGGTCATTGATGTTGATACCATTAATAAGCATGTTGTCAGTGAGCTTGTTATGTTAAGCAGCATGCCTCTGCCTATCTGCAATCGTTTTCACGATAGACGAGCGAATAGCAGAAAATAATTATTTTTAGGCGTTGTGACGAAACACCGCACCAGCAGCACTGACCACATCGGCAGCAAATTACTGCAGATTAGATGTTAGAGCAAACATTAGGGCTAAGGGTAGTGTTAGGGTTAAGATCAGGATTGGGGTTACGGTCAGGGTTAAGGTTTGGGTTGGCATTAATGCGATAATTTGCTGCCGGTGCAGTCAGTGCTGCCAGTGCGGTGTTTCATCTCACCCCTCTTTAGGAGGTACTCATCTTTGACACCCCCATGTGCAAACCTTTTTAAATGTAGGGCGTCGGTACTTGAAACTACTAAAGTCTACATTCAATGGCACAAATTTCATATGCAGGTTGTCTTGGTCTGTCTCTAACCATTGCGGTACAATTCACTCTTAAAATTGTGTGTCACAGCCCGAAATTGCGAAAAATTTATTAACAGTTTAAAACCCTTTATTATGAGGGTTTAAGGTCGTCAATGTTGACGTTACTAAGAATCTCGTCGCCAGTGATTGTTATGATTATCAGCATGTCTGTTCCCATCTGCAACCATTTTCAAGCTAGATGAGCCAATAATGGTAAAATAACGTCTTACTATCGGGTGCTTTCTTCTGCCTCCTCGTTCGTATGTACCCCCCCTGACCCATCAGCATGAAATTTTGTCACAAAATACTAGAAACTCTAGGCTGGTGAAAACCTGATGTCTCTATCTCACCTGGTCTTGAATCGGTACTGGGTCGTGATGGACAGATGGACAGACAGAATTACCGTTGCTAGGTCTCGCATGTAAAAAAACAATGTCAGTGTTAAAATAGAAGCGAACTTCTGTCTCCTCTTTGATGGGACACGACTTCCACCCAATACCCAGCAGTGCAGTGGAGTGCCTAGATCCATTTACTTTACATATGTATTGTACCTCACTAATACTGCTTGATTTACATTGATTCATAAGTAGTGGCAGCAAATGGGTAAATGGCATATTTTGTTGTTTTGCCGATGGGAACGGTTGCATGTTTGTGTATTTCTGGGTCATGCGGCATTGTGTGCAGTTCATCGTATGACAGAGACCGAAAGATGAAAGTTGCAATAAAGAAGTTGGCACGACCATTTCAGACGGCAATTCATGCTAAGCGTGCTTATCGTGAGCTGCGTCTACTGAAGCACATGCGTCACGAAAATGTAACATTTTATACCGCTGTCACCTCTTTATTGCTGTGATGATTAAATGGCAATTAAGTATAAATATTGCGGCAATGAAAGTACTTGACATACCTTTTTATAGTTATCGTGTGAAGCATATAGTGAAATGTGAGAAACAGCATGTGGTCAGTGAGCTGGTGAACACTGAACAGGTTAAAATTGCCGTTGTTATCAGTGTGGAGCAAGCTTTAATGATAGTTGGCAAGTTAATGAAGTAGATTACTGTGTTGGTGATGACATCATTTGTTGCTTGTTGGCAAGTTTAACAGCTCTTGTAGATGAGACATGTAGTTGTTCAGTCATTGTGTGTTCAGTCAGGCTCTTTTTGTGTGTGACTGAAATAATTAATCCTTTGCATTAACGTGATTAAAAAAATTAATTGCTTGACAGCATTAGTTAATAATGACAGCATGATAAGAACAATTAGCTGGGCTGGTATGATTAAGTTAAATGTGGTGTTTGCACCACTGATTCATATGTGACACGGAGTGCTATATAAACATGTTTTGGTTGACTGAAAGTTACTTGTGTTTGTTAACTACAGATCATTGGTCTATTGGATGTGTTTACACCGGCAACATCCATCAGGGAATTTGAGGATGTGTAAGTATTTTTTTGTTTGTAGTAGTAGTATTCACGGCCAGTTGTAATAGTCATAGTTATAGCTGCAGTTCAGTATGCTGAACACCAGCTAGCTGTAGAGTCGGTCGTATAGAGGTTATATTTTTATTATTTCGTAGAAACTTTTTTATGTCTCATAAAAATGCATTTGTATTTCGTATTTCTTAGTTGTTGTACGATGGTAGAAATTTTGTGAATTTTGGCTTAATTTTTACAATAAAAATGCATTTTTTGATGTTATTTATTCTCTCACAACATAGATTGCATTTGTGGAATGTGTGGTTGTGTAATGTGTACTGTAGTTACATGGTAACACACTTGATGGGCGCTGACCTTAACAACATTGTGAAAACACAGCGCCTCAGCGACGACCATGTACAGTTTCTTGTGTACCAGATACTGCGAGGATTGAAGGCATGTATACACACAGTCACAGTCACAGAGAAAGACATATACTGTAACATACGAAGACAGAGACAGACAGTGCCTAAATGATGACCATGTACAATTTCTTGTCTACGTATAACAGACGGCATTTTTGTCGAACAGTTAGCATTCCGATTAGAATGTAATCTGTAATCATTTTAATCAGTTTATGATCGAAATTCATGATTAGCTGTTAATAAATTTTGTAAGGTGATCTGTTAAAGGTTTTGTAATCATTAATTGCTAATTGTTTTTTGAGTCTTTCATGTGCATTGTGCATGTGTCTCTTCAGTTCAGTTATATGTTATTAGTTTTCATGTTCGTCGCAATCTTCAGCGGCTATTATGGGTGTGCATCTCTGGTTTGTCTGTCCTTCAAAACACATTGCTCAGAGTGGTACTCTCTATGTATTGTATTTACGCTGTAACTGTCTTTGTGTTGAGAAGTAATGATTACCAGACTTGCTATAACGTACTTGTGTCTAATGGTGTACTGCTAGTTAATGGCCGCATGTTTAGTTGAACTTGTGTTTGTGAGTCATTCATGCTACATTGCCTTTTGTCTTCCAATAGACAGCATTATCACATTGATGTCTGCCTGGAGGATAACAGGGAATATTATTAGAACTACCATTATGTTAATCACATATGCACACATTTAATGGAGTTCTTACAATCTTAGGTTAGCTTGTTTTTTCTGCATTTTGTATTTTGTGTTTCTGTAAAGGTTAAACTTACTGTTCTGTTATTATATGTTTGTGTGCATTCTGCCTCAAAAGGCCGTCCCCGAAATGACCTATACCGTGTCGGGTGGGACGTTAAACCCTACTCACTCACTCACTCAATTGTGCTATATGTTGATGTGCTGCAGTACGTGCATTCAGCTGGCATCATCCATCGAGTAAGTGACTGACTTTTAAACTTGTAAACATAATCTTGAAAAACTTTTATTTAGCATTTTCTATGGATCTTGGATTTCATGTTACAGCTCCAGATGTTTATACTATCGATTTGTTATATTGCTCATATCTAGTGTTTTAATTGTTAGGCATTGTCAATTTTTGTCATTCGGGACTATATAGGAGGCGCTATACAATTTTTTTTGATTGATTGATGATTGAACTTCAATCTACCAGTGGAAAAACAGTGTGAGATGAGGAGTGTGATAGATTCATGAACTGAACTAGAAGGCGCTCGTGAGAGTGCATATCTCCGCCAAGAAAGTAATTTAAACATTAGTACTACTACTGCTACTACTACTACACCGTGTCCCAAAATTAGCGACACCCCTGTTTCAAACATGACTGATTCAGTTTGTAGTTCATGGATTTCAATGAAATATCGTACACTGCACTATCTTGACGTTAGTTATGGTCACACCCATTATGACATACGCACCTTACCAAGTGTGCTCAGTGTAACATCATTGTTACGCCAGAGTTTGTTTGCATTACGATACGTTCAGTGCATTGTTATTGACGGAGATCAAGCAGCAGTGTACTCATCTTAGACTAAGAGCTTGCATCGAGGCCAGAGGTGGTCATTTTAAGCTAAAATTTTAAAAGACAAGTTTAGAATGATTGTCTCAATGACTGATTAAAATTTTGTATTTATTGCTGTTATGAGTCATCGTGTACACACACACACAGATGGACAGAACGACCAATTTCTTAATCTTCTCCAATGTTCACTACGTTTACCTTGGCCGATATAATTATTGTAAATTACTATCCTACTGGCTAGAGTCTGGTCATATGATGATGATGATGATGAACAAGTTTCTTTTAGTGTGCTGTTAAATCCTAAGACTGCAAGGACATGCAACAAATTAACAGTAACAGTGAAGTCACGCAGTAGTCAATGCAATGAGACGTTCTTAGTCAGACTCAGAACAGCTGGAAGTTCTGGCAAACAGTTTGGTCTTTAGTCTGCTGCGGAAAACTTGCAACGACAGCACTGATTGGACATGAGTGACATGATATGAGATGAGTGAAGCTGCAATAGTCCCAAAGACATTTCTGTCTGCAGGATGATCAAATTCTGTAGATAATGGTCTTTATTTAGTGCTAGTTTCAAACAAATATCCAGGGTTACAGTTAAAAAAAGTAAAGGTCGTTAATTTGTACAGAGCATCATCTTAAACATGCCTCTAGTGCGCTTTTGTCACTAACCAGAGCCGCCTGTCACACAGCCACCACGTGCAGTCTGCAGACACAGGCTGGTGCAACGGCCGGCTAGGCAGCCTTAGTCGGCTGTGCAAAGGTCACCACCTTCCGTAACCCATATAATGGGCTACTACTCATTTAACTGACCCCTGAGGGACAGCAGGCTGAGTTGGCCTTGTTGTTTGACTGATAGCTTACGCTTTGCCCGCAAAGTGGTCAAACAGCCATCCATCATTCTAGCGCAGGATAGGGAAAGTTCACCGGCCAGGACCGTCGTTCTAACCACTATGCTACACCACCATGTACATGTACCATGTATGTACGCCAGTACAGTTGTACTTTTTTCCTATTTGCTATTTAATACATTTGTCCGCTGACGTTGATCAAGAAAAGTTTTTGTATGTGTGCTTGGTAGATGATGATGATAATGAAATTTTTCAGATAAACTTCATTGATTGATTCCTGTGTAGGATCTGAAGCCAAGTAACATTGCTGTGAATGAAGACTGTGAACTCAAGGTAACATTCACTGACTGAATATCTCGTTGATGCTCATTCGCATTCTGCTCATTCAGTGAATAGTTTTTGAACTCTTAAGTCAGTTCTCAATGTTTTCATTTACATTCTACTCACTGAACGTCAATGTTTCTAAAAGTCGAGTTAACTAAGTGTGGATGTGAATGTCTATACCCAGCAATGAGCAGTGAATTTTTCTCATCTGTTTTCTTAACTGTCTACTTTCTGATGATTTGCATTTTTCTCAAATTGCAATTTGTTGCTAACACTTTTAGTCTGCTTGGAAGCGATAGCTTTCAGAATGGACCTATGTTTTACTGCAGATGTTTTTTATTTACTTCTCCCAGGTATCTCCGAAATCAGTTGGCTGATCGCGGCGAAATTTTGCACGATGGTTATTAGTAGGCCGAGTTGTATAATATGTTGGGGCCAAAAATATGCAAAATTTGGCGAGATTTCAGACGACTTTAAAGTTCGGCGGTAAATATCTCTGGAAGGGAAGAAGATATTGCAAATTGGACAAGTGTTTGATCTACCACGATTCCTACCGTGTTGACAATAAAACTTTGGTGAACTTTGGTCCAATAGCGTAGGAGTTAGGTGGAATCATACCCACCCAAATTAACTTTTTCAGAAGACCATATTTTGTCCCCTAAAGGGTGCTGCGCCCCTAAATTTTTACATGCACTAGAGAATAACCAAGTCTTGCTAGCGCACCCCACACTGCAGATGGTGGTCTCCCTTACAAATTTTTTTTTAATGGGGTCCAAAATTGGCTTAACTTTTTGTCAATTAGCCACAATAACTTTAAAGCCAAAGGGAGTAGCTTAATGAAACTGTGCCCTGTGACGTAGTGCTAAGTGGGGCTGATAACGTGTGTACAACTTTTGGGGGGCACTGCCCCCTTAAAATTTGGGATGGCGAAAAACGTCCAACATTTGGTGCGATTTAAAACAACTTTCAACTTTGAGCACGAACGTTGAATATCTCTGGAGTGGATGGAGAAATCGACAAGTGGTAAACGGTGTTATGAACTACCATTTCTCTCGCATTGAACAAAAAAGTTGGGTAAACTTTGGTCCACTAACGACAACAGTTAGTTGGCTAATGTCTACCAACCCTGTCGACACTGCACGTTCTGTGTATGTTAATGCATTGTAGTTTGGGCCGCCT
>Ga0209671_1005063_pt1 | contig 13236 bp, 14 predicted proteins | sample WorMetHERISLAND2_2_FD_187401 | JGI IMG/M metagenome (GOLD analysis project Ga0209671, IMG submission 187401) | Marine gutless worms symbiont microbial communities from Max Planck institute for Marine Microbiology, Germany - Olavius geniculatus... | ecosystem: Host-associated > Annelida >... | reverse complement strand
TCACCCTCTGACTGATTTGCCTCCTGGCTTCTTCACTCCATGGCTCGTTCGCTCCATGGCTATCTTGGACGATTCGCCCTCCTTGATTAATAATGGTTTAGAGTAGACTAATATTTTTTTTTTTTAGTTTATAATATGTTTCATTTTGTTTTGGTATATAGATAGAAATTAAAACAACTACAGTGAATCATCACTTGCGCAACTGATTAGTAGTCCTAGTCATTTAAATTAACATTAACGTCATAAAAGATTAAACATAATAACTGATCGCAGCAGGAAAACAAAAGTCAGTCATCTCAGCCTCCGTGGCAGTGGAATCATGGGGTAAAAATATCTACAATTTTCCGACAAGCATGTCTGCAATTTTCTGATATTGCTCAATTCCGACACAGACCTTAAAATTACAGACTTAATTTCAATTCTGTATTTTTCCCAAAACGGAATTTTAGCCGCAAATATTGCATTTTTTGACCAAAAAATAGAATGAATTACCTACCCAACATGGGCAAATTGTCCAAGGTGAGGGGACAAATCAGCAAGCGGGCAAATGAGCCAGAGGGTGAAAAAGCCTGGGGGCAAAACGGCAAAGGGGCGAAAAAGCCAGACACCAGCAAGAAGTGGACCATATAAAAATTCAGTCCTGTTGGGATTGCTGTTAGTGGCTATATGTGCCACATTTTTGGTACTTCCAAAGGGGCATTCCCTGATAATTCTGCTGTCAGAATTGTGTATGCTAGGTATCTGCATGTTATGTCACCAGTCAGCACTGATTTGAGTTGACGTGTTTACTAGTTATTGTGACTGTCATTACATGTGTAATTGTATGTGTAAATAACGTTTAAATGAATAGCACCATTTTGCCACAAACTGATTGTTCTCTGTTTGAATAGACTTACAGGTTGAGATGGTAACTAATAGGTTATATAAATTCACCAAAATACAACCTTTTATTTAGATTGTTGAGGTTTCAGCAGAGTTTTTTTGAAGCAACTGTGCATTTCCTGTAAAGGCCGTCCCTGAAATGACCTATACTGTGTCGGGTGGGACGTTAAACCCTACACACTCACTCACTCACTCACTCTTTCAAGCAACTGTCCACTGCAGCGACACCTGGTGGACAGTTGTTCCAAAGAAGGCAGATGTGGCTACAGAAACATCAGCAAACAGTTTATATAAAAAGTTGTATTTTGATGAATTCGAAAATTTCAAATAACTTATTTGGTAGTTATGTTGTTGTTCTGTAAGTAATGTGCATATACAGCTATTGTATTGTTCATTGGTTCTAGTGTTAGAGTGAGTTTATAAACGTGGTGATTTGTTCTGTCCTGGTAGAACCTTACTAGTAGTCCCATGTATAGTGTGCTTGCATCTTTTCCAACGTTTTTTCTTGTTGCATTTCTTTCTTTTACTTTATGCAGATTATTTTTGCATTCTGTCCTGTATGTGTACTTATTATCTTTCAAGTTCAATGGCATTAACAGGTGCCCAATGTTTTGCAGTGTAACATAAAAATCTCTCGCAAACTCAGAAGACTTATTGTATGTGTATTCAAAGTTCGAGGATACACATGTGCGAAAAAGAATAAATTAGAATTTGTGCATATTTTTAAAAAAATAGAATATGTGTATCGTACACATGATACACAATTCAAACATGTGGAAACTCGGTATAGTGTGAACTTTTAATATGAAACCTTTGGCATTCCATGTTTGACTGATCATGCTTAAATGCTTTTTTATTTACGTTTCAATCATAATTATTGTTTCTGTGCTAACGTGATAATACTTTCAATGTATGTATTTTATTCATATAAGTGAAACGGAAGTAGTGACATGCACAGAGACCGAATGTGTCAATCGGCGGCGTGTGTTTCACATGCCTATTCTGTGTCGTGCTTGTGACATTTTTTTCTCGAGTTGTCTTGATCGCCGTCACAGAATAGTTATAAACGTTACCTGCCAAATTAGCGTGGCTGAGTTAGCAATAATAAACGAGACAGCTATAAACAAATGTGCCGAACGGGAAGTAGTAAATGTGCAGACGATAATCGCTGACATACAGCTAAATATAGTCCTCACCACTGATTGACCCATCTGGTGTATATTTATATATAGATATCTATGATTCTATTTCTCTGTATGTATGATAAAACAGAATATGTTAAAATACATGTGTATTTGGTCAAAGAAATACAATACGTATGAATGATACTTATCCTCGAGCCTAGGGCATATTTTATGTAACATTTTTACTATTTGTCATTATATATTCCACAGTGCATACTGTGTTGTATTACTGGAAAGCCAGACATCAGTAGTGCCCACAGTTTTCTGCGGAAAATTTTGCCAAATTCTGCGGGCCAGTTTGCAAAATTTCGCGACTTGCCGCGGCAAAATCATCCAAATTCTGTGGCTCACCGCGGCCTTTTATTTGCAAGTAAACTGAGCTCTGTTCTGTTCAAAATCTTTAGTTTCTGAAGAGCCGGCTGGCATAGTGCCATTGTGCTGAGTTATGCTAGCAGTGTACAAAGAGAATGCCTATTTTACGTTTTATAAGTGCATTTTGTCAAGTTACGTTGAGTTTATTTACGATTGTGCCATATTGCGATAGCTATTAGTAGGGCCCACAGCTTTTGGCAGTTTAGTTTGATTTTTTCCGTGATAAAAATACGTCATCAACTCAAAAATCATACTAATCGCCACTGAATTTTTAACTTCTGCAAAATTCCGCCGCTTGGCTCGAAATTCCGCGGCCCGCGGATAACTGTGGACCCTAGATGTCAGTCCATTGATGTTGCTGTGCGGTGTGCACTCGCCATTGTGGATATTGCAGTCATCATCTTTGGGTTGTTTCTGCAGTAGTTTGATGCATGAATTTAGTTGCTTGAATTGCTGTGATTTTTAGGCCTCCAGCAGTGCTTCTTCGCTGGATAACTTTGGCAAGAAGGTAGCTATATTATGGATTCATTTTCATATACTGCTACATGCGATAACTAGTCTGTAAAGGCTGTAATAAATCATGTACAAAGCAAACATATTGTGCAAATGCTTTCTGGTTTATTTTTTTGTGTGTAACCATGTCTGCAACATTTGCAATAATGTCTTGTGTCAAAAAATAGCAAATAGGTTTTTTGATGTGGAAATCGTTTTGCTGGCATATAACTGCCATTTATCGTCAAGCCATGTGCACTTGTGCTAAAAACGTTTAAAACATTTTTTGGCAGAGGTTTTTGCATAAAACAGTATAAATCAGTAGCACTGCCTTTGTGGTGGGTGATATATAAATTTTTTGCATTGTTTGCTAGAGACGTCGTAGCAGTTGCTTAGGTATTGAAACTTTGGTGTTGTTCAGCTCGAGTGTAGTGAGGGTACTGTCGACTTACACTTGCTGTTGTTTGAGCGTCACCGTTTATCTTTGAATAAACTTATAAGCTGTAATTAGATGCATTTGTGTAGCTTATTTGTTAGTTTTCTAGTATCAGGTCTGTTTGTGCTGTCCAACTAACGTAGTATTAATCCAAAGAGTAGTTACTTTTGTATTTTTTTACACCGAAAAGCCGAAAAACATCATTTAATTTAAATAATTTAAATTAAAAAGATATCGCAGGAAATGTGGAGTGGTGTTTTCTGAAGGTTAGAAAAGAAGAAGCAGATGAACTGGTGCTGTGTAGAGACTGGTTGTTTGTAGTGTTATTAACTGCAGTGTGTTGTGAACTGTTTTGATGCATTCACAGTCTCTGGACCTCGTGTCTATGAATGCATCGGAAGATGACAAGATCAAAGCAATGATGGATCAGTCAACCAAGGACTTTGACCTGTCTAGGTATGTCTGTTGTCTGCTTTCCACTAGAAGCTTCTGTTATTTATGCGACACAGGCTATTTTCGTGAACATTTTACATGTCAGTTGTGGCTCAGTTTGGCAAACATTGTCGTGAAAGTACGAGTTATATTTTCAGGTTGACCTCTTTGTTGTACTGCCTTTTTCTGCACTGTTTTCTGTGCTGTGGAGTGTCAGGGATTAATTTCCTGAGTAGTTGGTGGTCGACATGCATTTAGATTTTCATTGAATTTCTTCTAAGATTAATCACAGCTGTTGTTCTCACCCTCATACTCGACGTTTTTAGTCTGCCTGTCACATTGGCAAATTGTTGATTGCAAACTCCCACGATAAGCAGCATTTGGTGATGTAACAGCAACATGTGATAACAGCTGGCCAAAGTAATTCGCTAAAAGCCATATTGCTGTTCGGTGTTATCCCCTAGTGAGTCATAAGTAGGCAAAGGCAGGTTCAACCCTCCAAATTTTTCCTTCTTCTCGGACAGTCACAAACCCCCAGCTAACATTGGATTCCACATTGGCCTACAAGCATACCTGCCAAGTGGCATATAATTCCGTTGAATGGTTAAAGCAAGGTGCATGAGTGTGACAGACGACAGACCACACTATGGAGAAATGAGTATATAGGCAGAATCGCTTGCACTGCAAAAGTGATTTTGCCTAGTGATAGATGATATGGTAGTGTTGCACTGCATGGTAGCCTGATGTTGTGTTTATGAACTGTATAGCTATGTGATAAAGCCAAGGCATCCTGTCGGTCCGCCACCGAAGTCTTACGTGTGCTATCGATGTAATCAGCCCGGACATTACATTCACTCTTGCCCTAATGCTGCCAAATCGGTCAGTGTCGTAATCTTGTTGTTTTAGTTTGCTGTTTTGGTTTGAATAGTTTCTGCTTTTTATTGTAATGGCAGTAATGACTTTTGCTTTTAACTGACATAAATGAACTGGACTGAATTTACAATTCACACTGAACCTGAAGTTATATTTCTGTCACTTTGAACATGCCTTAGGTGTCATGCATACCAGTAGCTAGATGCTTCAGTGGTAACGTTGTTGCTGTTTCATTCATTTGTCATTAGCAGTGCAAGTTATTGCCTGATGTGATGTCTCAGAAATGACCTAGGATGTTGAACAGGACGTTAAGGTTAAGCCATACTCGCTTATTCGCTATCATTTCGGTCCAGGTCTTTGCATGATCAAAGCATGTCCCAGTCGTTACTGAAATTGTCCAATTGTTTGATTAACATGAAGCTTGTTGGTTCCACTGTCTACATGCCACGTGAGGGTACATTTTGAATACGTCGAGGTTACATTGTGCATGTAGGATGTAGAGTTACGGCCTTTGAAGAGAAGCACTGGCATTCCAAACAGCTTCATGAAGGTCGTGGAGGATTTCAATCAGCCGGGAGTCATGCTGACCAGTAGTGGACAACTGGCTGTACCTACCATTGATGCGTATGTTCAACTACAAGCTTTCTTGTACAGTTTCACAGAAGTGTGTACTTTCTGGCTCTTAGCAGTCACTTGGATCACTTCATATTGGTTCTTTGAAGTAGATTATTTTATTGTTTTATCTGCGTTAGGGATGTGACGAACTTCGTATTTGCATTCAACGACATGCGGATATTGACCACTTATCAGCTATTTGATATTTGACAAATAGTTGGCGGCATTTCAGGCTAATGTGAATGTGTTATTTTATTTAACTTTCGAACTTTTGATAGGGGATACTGACTGAAGAGAACACTGAACACTCTGGATGTTTCATTTTCTTAATTGAACTTGGTTGATCTTGCCTTAGATACTGATTTTTACTAACTGAATGATGGAAAACTACTTTGAATGTTTCGCTTTATTCAAATACTGGTATAAAAAAGTTTTCTTGAGGCCGAATAAGTATTTGCATTCGTTATTTGATGAATAGTAAAGTTAATATTTACATTTGACAAATGCAAATATTTTTTTCGCTTTGTTACATCCCTAATCGGTGTGGAGCACTCTTTGTTCAATTCTTTGTCAGTTTATAGACATCAGCTCAAACATTTAAGTTTCTCGTTTTAATAGCAAACTGTTCACATTTGAGGTTATTCACCCTGAACATTTATAGGCATGTGGTTGTACATTGGTTGTGCAGGCATGCGTACAGCTTGCTGTGGTTGTACACCGGTTGTACAGGCTTGCACACATGTCACTGTCACTTTGTTTGTACGGTCCTGTGGTTGTACAGGCATGCATACAGGCAGGGCAAAAAAGAGAAACCACCATTTGTGAAGTCAGAGAGCCCAGAGCCGGAGGCTGAGGAAGGTGATAAAAAGATACCCGGTGAACTGCTGTGTCTGATCTGTAACAACCTGCTCACCGATGCCGTCGTCATTCCATGCTGTGGAAACAGCTACTGTGATGAATGTGAGTTTGAACCCATATCTCTCTTAGCTCTGGCAGTTGCTGTTGATTTATTGGATGCTAAGGCTACAATGTATAAGTGACCCTTATTCTCAGGCCTCATCTCTGTGTCTGACTCTGTCGGTCTGCATCTGTCCAGGACAGACATCGATAGCATCTGTGCTATGCACGGTGACCATGCCCTGCTGCAAAAGTCACCTACCAGCTTGTTTTAAAATATTAGTCATGCATAAAAGTATCCGAACATTTTGAAAAATGCTGGCATATAAGACTGAGGTTGTCGTTGCGTTCAAACTGCCAACAAAATGGTGTATGTTGTGTATGTGTCTTCTGGTAAATGCATGCATCAGAGACTAAATTTTTCAATGGAAAGCAAACAAAATTCAACATCTCGTATTTCAGTATTTCATTGTTACTGATAAGCTTCTTCTACTTTAGGCTACTTTGAGTGTGAGTGCTCTATGTGAGCCTTGTATTTTTTTGTTTTAGTGTCATTGATGATTTCACTGCTGAATCAATAAATTAATAGATGGATAGATAAGACTTGATGTAGCAGGTTCACACTGTTGAGTATTGTTGTACAATGCTGTAACAGGTATCCGGACTGTACTGATGGAATCTCCAGACCACACATGTCCAAACTGCGATACGCCTGGCCAGTCTCCCGACGTGCTTATACCCAACAAGTACCTGCGAGCAATGGTGACCAGCTTCATCAATGAGACGAGTTACGTCAGCGCTAAAAAGCCGCCCGTGGCGACGGTGACTTCGTCTAATTCTGCACTGTCCAGCGAAGCTAAAACTGTGGCTGTCAAACCAGAGCCATTGGCTACTGATGCAGGCAGTCGGCCGACTGAGTTACCTGCACAGCTGTTGGGAGCACCACCGCAGGTCAGCAGCATTGTGTTCGGTCATTGGAGGTTGATATATGCAACTTACACTAGATTGGTTGGTTAAATAATTAGTGAGTTAACTTTTAAAATGCTTCATTAGCATTACAGTTTACACACTTCGTAATAATCCTGTGAATGCTACTTTTTTTGCCATTATGTAAACAGTTAACTATTCAGTGGACAATTAGTTAGTCAAAATTGGCCTGTTAAAGCTAGCTAGCATTTAGTTAGATGGTTGGTCATTCCACTTACACATAGTTATTTAACTGACTAATTATTAGCTTAGTTAACTGGTTGATTGAGAGAACCATAAACTGGCACTGAGTGTAAGAATATATATTAATTATCATGCAGATTAAAAACTCACCGTTAAAGTAAAATCACGTTTGCTCAAGTGAGCATGTTGTTAATTACAGATTTGTTAAAATTGTGTGCGATAAGGTGATGCGCATGGCAGAAATAAAGCCGGAGCCGACCAAGTTTTCATCGTCCAGACAGCCGGGTTCCGGGCCACCCCAGGGTGTTCAGCGATCTCTGGCAAGAGCTCCGGTGAACTACCACGCATCCAGGTCTCTGCCACATGATAGTGTGACAGCATCAGCGACTGTGCACCAGGCGTCATCCAGCCGAATGCCATCTCAGCATGTCTCCAGTTTCTCTCAAGGTCCAGCTGTGTCTGTCGGCCAGTCACAGTCAGCACCCAGCCTGCTGGGTCTGCAGCCGCATGAGTGAGTATACTGCCGCATAGTCGTTCAGCAGTTTTGATAATTTCTCTTGCTTTTTGTGTTCATCGGCACATGATTTACTGTCAGTGAGTGGCTGTTGTCTGTCGTTTTGTAACTTTTCTGGATTATGAATCTTGATTTGCTGACACTAAAACACACTAAATCAGTTGAATCTATCTGTCTGTCTAAGAATTGGTCAGCAAAACGAGAGTCTACATGTGAGGATGCAACAGTACGAAGGATTGATTATGCAGAAGAAATAGGTTAAAATACAAAAGATGGCCACTTCTCAACTGTTTGATTTTAGCAAAGTGGCTTGAAAACAATGCATTTTTATCATTTGCATTCTGAACACATTGTTTAGAGATTTGGTTTTTTTCACATACCAGTTTTAATTCTAGTTTTGAATTTAACTGCCCACATGTTACACAGCTGTGCAGATTGTAGTGAAGATTTTGTTTATTGAGCATCCTGTAAGATGTGTACTGTATTGCATACTGTGTGTCTTAAGAGTGTAAGCAGCTGATCTCACCTGTCAAACTGTATGCTCGTTTTTTGTCACAGGAATCGTACAGATGGGTTGACATCGGTTGCAGTTCATCGTGTTGTCTATGTTGACCAACAAGGCAAAGTGTTGGCCCAGCACACCACTCCTGCAGTACCGGTAATGGTATGCTAATAGTTAGTTGTTTCATCACTGGACTAAGAGTCATAACTTATCAATTCCAACAAAAACATTATATTCTTGGGTCTGTCCATTCCTATATCCAAGACACTAGATTAGTTATGAGCAGATTTTGATGCCATTTTTAGGAGGGGTTGTGTGGAGATAGACTAAGGCAATTTGCGAACAGGAAACTGCTATAGGCTTTCGTGCGTCTCATGAGCATTAGCTCATATTTCTGGTTTCGTATTTGAAGCATCATGGCTGAAGCAGTGTTTTCGTCCGTATTGTGTGTAAGCCCATCTGTGATGTTACTGGTGTATCCGTGTCTTGCGTTGATGGTTTTTCTTCAAACTGTTTACAAGTGGTGCATCTTGGCATTGGTTAGGTTTTGGAAAAGATCGGCAGTAAAAGTCACAGCAGTTGGATGAGACATAGCTAAACTTAGTGCATTGAGTTTTAACCATCTAGTGTAAAATTCATCTAGTGTTACTCTTGCATGCTAAGGTATGCGGCAGATTTTTGTAACACAACGCTTTGGATTTCATTGTTTAGCATTAGCATCGGATGAAGTGGAATATATTGAATACATTGAATTGATCATTTTGTATGTTTTGCATGTGTGTGCAGCCTCCTGCCAGCCTACCACCACCGCGATCATTCCCCAAGCAGCAAGGTATTGTCATTGTCATCTGCTTATTATTTAATATTGCCATGTCATTGTGTGTCTAGGAAGTGAATCTTTTGTGTTTTTATAAGATGCAGCAAAACTAAATGCATTTAGTGTGCTCGTGTATAAGGTTTGTTTGATAACAAAGGCTGTGACAATAACTGAATGGTTGATAGCTGTTGCTAGTGCATATTCCTTAACGCATTTGATGCTTTGCAATATCCAGCTGTGCTAATTGGTTGACTGACTATAACTGCGTTGCTGATTGCAAGTCATTTTTATCTCGTCAAATGATACCTCGAGAAGTGTACTGCACTATTCTCCAAGTAGGCAGCGGTGAGTATATTACATTACATTAGAGGGTTATTTATGGTATGCCAATTACGGAAATTAAATTACTGTTGATGTTCCAGATTCCAACATGGGGCAAGGCAACCATTTCCATCCCATAGGCTTAGGTCACTATGTGGGCCCATCAGCCATTCCTACTGTCAGTGTTGGTAGCATATTACAAAATGAAAATGAAAACGGAAAATGAAGTGTGCATGTTCGGAGCTGTGTCAGAACAGCATGCGTGTTTAGCCTGTGCTGTGATGGATGTGCAGGCCAAGGCATTGGGAGGGGTTCGGTTCATCTGCCTCCGACATCTCACCCGGCTTTGTCATCCAGCCAGGTTCAGCCCCTGAGTGTGCTACGACCGCCAGCCGTCGAACCACGATACATCACTCCAGCTCCACCCGGACTGGAAGTGAACTTATTCCACCCGCTTCCGCCAGTGGCAGTAGCAGCTCAACCGCTGGCCATTGCGCCACTCAACGCCCCACCCCCACATCTACCCGCACCACTCCCACCACCTCCAGGCATTGCGCTCGGGCCTCCTCCGCTACCGAGACCACAGGCTCAGCCACTACTGCCGCCATTACCACACCCGCCGCCAGCACAGGGACCAGCATTGATGCCTCCCGGTGTAGCAGAGCATCACCCGGCTATCACTGATAGACCAGCACCTGTCATCAACACTGCACCACCACCAATTTACCCGCTCCTAGGTACACACAGCGGCACTGATTAGAGTGCTTGCGTTAGGCTGCGATCGTGTAGACACGAGTACGAGTCAAGTATACGGGTTCTAGTAAACACAAGTTTGCGTGCATTCTAATGATAGCCATTTACATTGATACAAGTACAGGTTTTCTGTAAAGTAAATGAAACCTAAGTGACATTACTGTAATGCTTATTGATGCCAGAACTTATGCCATTGTTCACGCCATTGTTGAATTGTTCACTGTTAGGGATGCACTATTAGTAAAATTATTAACTCTGTACAATTATGTAGTGAAATATTGTTCTTTTATTCAAAAAGCATTTACTTCTAAACCAAAACCCGGACTTGTACCGTACTCGTACTCGTGTCTATGTGAACGCGGCCTTAGCTGATCATCAGTTGTTAAGTACAGGGTGGCCACAGATTGATCCTTGAAAATCTTTGGAAAAAATTTCTTATTTTTCCAGGACCTGGAAAGACCTTGATAACCAAATAGTGTCTTGAAAGTTTCGGAATTTGATGGAAGAGGATCTTAAAAGGCATTGGATTTCAGTTTTCCAAAATCAACATGACTGCGGCATTTTTACGCGCGAAAGCAGCTACTGCTTTCAGCGCGTCTTAGTCAGCGCAATTCTGTCCGTCTGTCACACGGGTGGATCAGGCAAAAACGGTCCAAGCTAGGATCACCAAATCTTCACCATTGGCTGCTTGGAAGACTGTAGTTTCAGGAACCGTAAAGCTTTTTCATCAATTCGAAGGGGGTCACCCTGAACGAGGGTGCTAAATGAGAGAGGGGTGGGCAAAATTTGTGATTTTTGGCCAATAAGTCGCTGTAGGCCTATCTCAGTAACAGTGCGAGATAGGGCCTAGGTTACTATTAATCACTAATAGGAAGTCATACACTGGCTCTCAATTAGCGCCAAATTCAATGACCTTGAATGTTTTTGAACGCCAAAATAGGGAGTTTTATGGATTTTTTGGTAATTTTGGGATGCGAGACACATTGCAAGAGCTAATTGTGCCGAAACCAATTAAGATAGACATGGATAAGCTGCGAATGAAATTTTCAGCATTGAACATAGATTTTGACGGTCCAAGTCTCAATTTTCTAGGTTCAAGAAAACCTGCGCACGAGGGCATCAAAGAGCGGTACCCCCGTAAAAGTCGCGACAAAATGGCTGGAGATAGACTGACAGTTTGCGAACAGGAACTGCTATAGGCTTTCGCGTGTCCCTTGAGCATTAGCTCAAATTTCTTGTTTTATATATGATGCCAGAACGTCTAATGGGAAATTGTAAAATGTAACGCGAATAGGTCTGGCTTCAGAACGTACTAAACAGTCTTTGAAAAGTTCTCGACTTTTTCCTCAAAACTCTGGCCACCTTATAAGTAAGTTAAGTTAGTAAGCTTTTAGTTGCCCCTTCTTTTAAGGGATTAGTAGTTGCTTAGTTGGGGTGATGCCACTTGACTGGTGATGTGGTCATGTGAGCCGGGATGTTTGTGCTCTTTGCTATTTTTGCTATGACTGTTCATCCACCAGTCTTTGCTGGGAACATTCTGGGCATCGTTGATGGTCTGAGAGAGCAGCCTGAGTCTTTAAGGTAGCATAGACTGCCCACTCCACAGAACAGAACCATGCTGGAATAACTTAAGCATACTGCTTTCTGCTGTGAACTCAGTATCTTTCTGTTTAACACATCCTTCTGAGACAACTGAGCCCTGCGTAACGTTTTAAAGGGTAACTACCTCGAAAATTTTTTATTGCAGAATATCTTTGCATTTCGTATTTGTATTGCACATATATGCATCAAACTTTCCATTGAAACAGTTATTATTAAAAAAAGAACTTTATGATAAATCTGTTTGCACTATAAATAGCTACAGATTAGATTAAATTTTTAACCAAACTATTTTGCACAGTACTTGGTTCCTTTCCGGTAATTAGTAGCAGACGACCGTAGCGCAAAATGCGGCATTTCATCTCATAGAAACATGAAAAACTGTTTATCGTTTTACTATTATGTGTAAAATAAGATGCAAAAACATTATACAGGGTGGGCCAAAAAAACCCGGACCTGCTTGAGAGTTGATAACTCAGCGATGGTCACCCGTAGAAAGGCGTGTAATATGTCAAAAGTTTTAGAATGTTGTAGACAAAAGTGGCCGAACTTGCATAGCAAATCATTTAAATATTTTTTGCCGAATTTGCCTCAATCTTCATTACCCCTGAAATTAGGCATTTGCCTGCACTCCTATGTGCCCGAGTTCACTGAACTCAAAAACTCATTGCCAAAAAATCCAGATTTAAATTCTGTGAATTATTCAGTGTGTGGGCATTGCAACAAATAACATGGTCACAAAATTTCAGTAACTGACCAGCTAAAACATGTGCTAATCGAATGCTGGGCTCAACTGATTTTGAACACATTGACTCCAGCGATCGATCAGCTGCCTAAAAAACTGATGACGGTTATGAATGCAAAAGCTGAGCAACTGCCTATGTTGAATTTCATCTAAACTCAACGTATGCATTAATGATAGTTGATATTTCACTGTATGCTGAATGAAAATTAAGTTAAATTCATGCGTTACTGCCAATTTAGCATGATTTTAGGGGTGGGACAGATTTGTGTAAATCAGGCAAAGAATATTTAAATGCTGAGACATGCAAGTTGTACACTTCTTCTGTACACAATTATGAAACTTTTGGCATATTATGCACCTTTCCATCAATAAACATCGCTAAGTTATAAAAGCTCAAATGTCCTTGTTAAAGCCATGTGTTACAGTCAAATTTGGCAGAATTTCGGGGGTGACGAATATTTATGCAAATTAGGCAGAGAATATTTAAATGCTTCAAAATGCAAATTTGTCATGTATTTTTTACAGCATTCTGAAACTTTTGACATATCACACGTCTTTCTACCACTAACCATCGCTGAGTTATCAATGCTCAAACAGGTCCGGTTTTTTTGGCCCACCCCGTATATGTACAC
>Ga0209671_1005062_pt1 | contig 13236 bp, 8 predicted proteins | sample WorMetHERISLAND2_2_FD_187401 | JGI IMG/M metagenome (GOLD analysis project Ga0209671, IMG submission 187401) | Marine gutless worms symbiont microbial communities from Max Planck institute for Marine Microbiology, Germany - Olavius geniculatus... | ecosystem: Host-associated > Annelida >... | reverse complement strand
ATTTTAATGTTTGATTTTAACTGCTATATTTTGTGTTTATTTTGTATTTGTTTATCATTGTATTAGCTGTGATGTTCATTACTTTGCGCATAAAGTTGTCTACAGTTATTGTTTACAGAATTAGCTAATTTTTACGGACTGCGGTCTTGCCGCTAGCCAGTCAGCTAATAATGAATCCATTGACCGCCAATGTTACAGATATTGAGTTTTTATTTCAGCACTACCAAATTACCTTGAATTTTGAATGTTTTGAATTTTAATGTCTTATTTTAACTGCTGTATCTTGTGCTATGTCGGTCAATGCTTTCATTATTAGCTGACTGGCTAGCGGCTAGCAGCGAGACCACACCCACCGGCCAATCACAGATGAGCACGCACGCAGTCGTTACGTAATGCACCGAAAGATCAAAATCCAAGGAACAAAGCCATGAACCGAAACGTCTGCCTCCGGTGTCGGCAGTCACGCATCAGTTGTCATTGTGAAGCACGCAATGTTTTAAAAAGCGTTCGAGTCCATGCCGGGTCAGGTAAAAGAAACCGACAAAACACCCTCTTATAAGATACATTACCAGTACATATATACGTGTATATATATTTACTGTGATACAATACCCCGCTACGGAAAATCAATATTGTTGGTAATAATGCATATTCCCAGTTTTATGTTGGGAAAGTAAAAAAATGAAAACTGGGGGAATAATTTTAGGTGGCAGATTTTCTAGAAACGCATGGCACAGAATGCTATCATTCTGCGCACAACAGCTCCATTTTTTTCCGCCCGCTTCTCTCGCACATTACTTCTAGCTCCATACTTTCAAAGTTGTATTTAAAGGGAGGAGACAGACGGGTTAGCGGGTTTAACCCCCACCAGAATTTTTAAAGTTAACGTGAGTGTCAATTCTGCTTACAACTGTTCAAAAAATTTGACTCATTTCGCTCGCAGATTATTTGTACTTCTACTTTTAAATTTGTTCCACCGCTCTTGTTTGCTTTTATTATTTAAGCTGCATGCATTAAATTTGGTCAGCTGATTCTAAAGAAAATAATTACAATTATTGCCACCAGAAGTCATATTTTAAGGTTAAAATGCACTATCCTATTTCGGCTGGGGCTCCCCCACTCCCCTTAGCTGCATTCGAGGGGTCTTACTTTTAAGACAAGAAAAGGGAAGAGAAAGGGAAGGGAAAACGGCAAGGAAGAGAAAAACCAAAGGAAGGGAAAAGAAAAAGAGAAAGGGAGGAAAAAAAGAAAAAAGGAGAAAAAAAGAAAAAGAGAGAGAGAAAGATTAACCCCAAAATTCTGGTTATAGTCTAGTTTACTTTTAAAGTTGTAGTGCCACGCTACCCTTGTCTGCCTATATTGTTTAAACTGTACTAAATTTGGTCAGTGATTTATACGGAAAAAAATAATCAAATTTGTTGCCACCAAATGTCGCATTTTAAAGGTTAAAGTCCACCAAATTTGATATCGGTTTACATGCACGCCAGCGCCGCAGCAAGTGAGTGACAGCGCACGTGCGTGCGGGTTGTCGTCAAGTGAGCCCGCAGCGTTCGCAGCAACAAAGACCCGCATCTCCATCACTGTACACTGACTGAATGATGACTGACCGACTCACTTCTTTGTCAAGTCGTCGTCGCCGCAGCCGCAACAAAAGCAAGCGCTGTACATTTAAACGACCATAATAACGTTTCTACTAGTGTACTAATCCCACATACTCCATCGATCGAGCGATCACGGCTATTGTCACCTTTGTTTCAACGTGATTCCCAGAATTCAGCTCTTTCCGTTCGTTCACCTGTTGAGTAACAGTTCGTCACCGCGTCCCCTATACTGAATGACAAACTAATATTTACTGCGTAATAACAGCAGCTGTATTGTGCAGTATAAAATTGAGGCCCTAGCTAATCATTTCTCGTCAACAATATGTCTTAAAGCACGCCACATTTTTTACCATACTAGCTAACACAAATTTTGGTCATGGGCGATCCCGAGGTAATTTGATTTTGGTGGCAATCGGATAATTTACATTTTTTGCTTCATTTTCTTCCGTATTGCATTTTCAAAGAGTTCAGAACTTGAGACGGCATAGTTTGCCAGTTTTCACTGTAGGGTTTCACAATATTGCCAGAGTGTTTGACATTGTGTGTGACTAATTTTACTTTTTTTATACAATTTACTTTCTGTTTCGTTTAGTCGGATGAGAAAATAATGTGCGACGTGTACATTTGTTGGCAACAATTTAACACATTTCGTGTAGGTATACTTTTGTTATTTTAACATTGAAATTTACGATGAGCTAAACTAAACAAGGTGATTTTGTGCGCCTGTGAAGCTACGGTCATATGGCGCTTTACAAATATGTTTATTAGTATTTTTTAAACCATTGGAAAAATTCAAAGATGTCTCAGAAATTAGCTATATCAAGCGGATTATTATTATTACACAAAATTATGTTTATAGAACGAGAAGTTTGGAGGTCGACTGCGCGTGGAAGTTACGCATGACGGAGCGACATACAGCAGTCGTCTGACGCTTTCACCGCTCAGATACACGGATACTGGGCAGTTTACGTGTTCCGATAACTCCACAAACTCATCCAACAATGAATCCACTGTCTACGTTTACGTCTACGGTAAAATGCGCTTAGCCTACATCTTCATCTATGGCCTTTCTGGGAGAAACTATTATGAATCATTGTCATTCGTCAGTTGGAACTGTGTACGAGTTTTGGACAAAAACTGACCGTTGTCATATTTAGTTTAAGTGTAATTCACGACATCGTTTTGAGGTCAAGGTCACCAAAGGTCACAAACGGTCAGTCACAGTTCACACGAAATGTGTCGCAGCAGACTCGAAGAACTGCGTATCGAGAACTTGGACCACTAGAAAATCAAGAGATGTCAAATTACAGCATCAGCATCTAATAAACTTGATATCCTAAATGAGTTTGTTATAGCCTAAGCTACTGATCAGTGGACCAGCGTACCCTATAGGTATATTACGCCTAGAGAGTGTCACGTGTAACAGAAGGCCAGAGCAGAAACATGACGTCGAGAACAGTCAGTGGCGGATTCAAGGGGGGGGGGCGGCGAAGCCCCCTCCTCAGACCCTACCCCTACCCTTTCGCCCCCTATTCCCAAGTTCTGGATCCGCTGCTGATAGCAGTAATTTGTCGAATATAAACTGTTGTTCTTCGGGGTGGAGTTTACACACGTGTGGGCGATGGTAGGGTGAAATTGTGTGCAGTGTGTAATTGTGTACTAAGTAGGCCATGGACCCCTTTGAGTAGGCCTATGCGTAACTGTTCTATCAGATGGACATCACCTGCTCGTTGGTCGGCGCTCGTACCGTCTCTTCACGTCTGGTCAGCCGGGAAGTCTTCCATGCCGCCCGACACACCCAGACGTCAGCGTCATGCTGCTGAAGTCGTCTCGACCGGTTCCAGTCGATGACGAGAACTTGGCGTTTGATCCGCGCGTCGGGTTTCTCCTGCGGCGCGCCAACTCGTACTTCAGCGGCTATTTCAGCTGTGTCGCGTCGTTTCATGGTTTCAAGTCTCAACAGACGGTCGTCATCACTTACAAACGTACGTTCGTCTTGTTGTTTGCCCTCTCTTATTCCATCCACCGTCAAACTCGTACTGCTTATATATCTCTAGCATTATGTCTGCAGCGGTATAACGAGTTGATAACTCCACGACCAAACGACAGTCATACATTTGCGCTACCGACTATGACGTCCGACTGTCGCTGACACAGTGTGTTAGACTACTGACTGGTGTGTTTTAAGTTCGTCTAGCACTCATTTACCCCTTTCAGCGATAGTGATTTAACAAATAGGCCTACTTTACTGTAGACATCTATATTGTGTTAATTAGTTCGCCAATGACGTTATAATTTTGTTTCCAATAGGCCCGCTTAGTTCTAATATTTGTAAAAAAGAGTTGTTAATCTTGGAACACATTTCGTTGTAAACATAATTATTTTAAATATTGACGTATAAGCGACTGTTTGTTTCGTATTATTGGTTCAGAGGCGACGGTTTCTGTGCCGGAAGTGGAGATAAAGCCAAGTTCATTGTCTGCACTGGTCGGTGATACGGTCGAAATGCGATGTCTTGCACACTTACAACAGGACAGTCCCGTTCATATGCATTGGTCTCTGCCCACAAAGGTTCACTACAGTACTACACTAGTGTTGGACATACATTGATAATTTAAGTTTGTTCGTACAGTAACATCTCGACATTGCAAGCACTCCCGGCCTACGATACGGCGCCTGTCCGGTCGCAGTAGCAAAGAACTCCGATCTGCATTGTCGCTTTTTCTTATAGGCGCTACCTGCCAATCAAATCAATCTTTTTGACCGCCCCCCACTATGAGTGTAAGCCTAGCTCGGGCGTTCGTCGTCGTCGTGCAGCGAGCTTCCAATATGATCATCAATAACTCCCACATCATAACTTCTCATAACTTTTACACTCAGCAGGTGTTTACATGGGGGCGCTGAAATCGCGAGACCTGACAACGCGGCACCAGATCAGAAGTTGAGCAAAAAAGTCCCTTCATCGGCGAGCATAGACAGTACTGTCAGTCCAACCAATGAAGCCTGGCTAACCGGCCGCAAAGCCACATGGCGTGCACTTGTCAGTTAGTAGGTCTTGTCATTAACTGATGGCACCAAATAAAAACTGCCAACATTAGTGACGTCAAGTCTAAAAGCCGGCCTAGTCGTCTCGTGGTCCGCGAGGTTAGTATACATGTATGTGTTAAGTTTGGTCATGGTCAGTGTAATATTTTCCTAACTAAACGTGCGTCACAGTTTACTCAATGTTGAACTAATTGATTTTGTTTTTATGGAATGTTCTATATAATACTGCTGTTGTGCTATTTTGCAAAACGCATGTCAAAGTTGATGCATTGTTTTTATATAATAGGCCTACGTGGAATTAAAGTTAATTTTATGCGTCATTTAGCGTTACTTGGCGTTGTCTCGCGATGTCCACCCCTGCTATTTGGTGCCGCGTTGTCAGGTCTCGCGATTTCAGTCACCCCGTTTACATGTGCAACTGTTGCACAACTGTTGCACGACGTAAATGTAGACACCCTCTTGGGCTCATGAGAAGTCACAAGTAAACGTTCGCTGTACTCTGGATTGACTTAGTTTTTCAGAGTGAATTGCGAATTTATCTTAATCTATTACTTCAGTATTCATAGATGTGTTGGCTATAGACATATTGAAATAGAGTAAGTGTAATTTTTCGTTTGTTGCCACTGTTCATGCTTCACTAAAACAGCTTCGTCGTAATTTGTGCGGCATTCCTGTCTGACTAATAATTCGAATTTTACGAATTTTGGTTAGTCAGCGAATTTATAATCTGGCCTTATCACAGCATTTGTAACATTTGCTATTATGTATTTTCTTTTATTTCAGTATGTCATTAATTCAGTAGCGTTCGACCGTTGTGCAATAACGGATTACTTACTTAATTCCTTACTTACTTTATTGTCTGCAGAACACAGTGTACAACTCGACACGTCCGATGAAACATGGCCAAGGTCGTGAGCAAGTTGTCAACAGCAGTCTAACCATTTACAACTTAACTCTGAATGACACGGGCGCGTACGGCTGCAGTGCTGTCACTCACGACCATAAAAGCAACTCAGCTTCCATCCGCGTTCAAGTCTACAGTAAGAACTTAGTGATCTTAACCTTCTTCTGACTTTACGACTTTCGACTTTGCATCAGTTGCCATTGTAACCCCCAGGTCAACTCAGCCTGGCCATCCCTCCATGGATAGGCTTAACATGTAGGCTACCAGCAGAAGTTGAGCATCAACAGACACATTGCGCGATGAACTAGCCCCGTGTTCATGGTCTCGCAGTGTAAACTATTATCTGGCTGAGGGCTAACAAAACCAGAGATCATAGCCGTCCTATGGGCTTTGTGGCTCGGGAAGGACTTTGCTTTTTATTACTGTAACTGCTGTGCTTGTGACATGTTAAAGAATTATGCTATTTGTCATTTGTGATGTGTTTGTACTAGGCAAACCGTTTATAAACCTGACGGTGCAGAGCATGACAGTGAACGAAGGAGAAGCTGCACTGCTGACTGTGAACGTGCATTCTTATCCCAGAGAGCCCAAGTTGACCTGGTTTAAAGACGGGCTGCCGTTTACAACACGGTCTCGTGGTAAACGGTAGGCATCTCTACGTAGACATACTTGTTCGTGTTAGGACAGCGTTCAACCTATTACAGGCTCGGTAATTTATATTATTAGATTGGTGTTATTTATTACATGTATTTCAATTAAGTTGTTTTGTCCTCAGATTGAAAATGATGACTCTGTTTTGCCCACGGCTATAAAATTTGGTGCAGGCCTACTTTTTTAATTATCAGAATTCGTGTTTAATTATGACCCAAGACTAATTTGTGTCAGTAGAAACAGTATGCAAATCTCACGTTACGTTTACATGCAGTCCATCTGTTACGGCCTACGTAGTGTTTTCGTGATATCTAGGACCTCCGTGATACGCTTTATAGTAGATTTGCACTAAACTTTTGTCTTTAATACGGCCATCTTTATCTATATAGCTGAAATGTGTCGTGCATTGTGAGTATAATAATGATGCGTGACTGTTGCTTTTATTTAAAACAGAATCGAACGTGTGCGTTATGGTCAAATTCGACTTGATCAAATACAATCTTCAGATCATGGTCGCTATACCGTCGTCGCTTCAGCTGTCTACAGCAACAGCTCGGCCAGCTTTGAGCTGTTCGTCAACGGTATCGAAACTTTTACGGAATAATTTCTGTACTATTTATTTGCTAGTTTATATACTGTTTATTTTGAGAGTGAATGACCAGTTTTTGATGGTGCATCAGCACAAATTAGGCCATTTAATGCCATGTGTTTTTGAGGATTTTAATAGTTGGCCTATAATACTAGATCCTCAAGTAAAAGATCATGTTCAAATAAACATGGAGTTTGCCAAATGTCTTTCTACAAAGTAGCCTATATTACAGTTCATATACGCTGCAATTCAGTCAGTTATTGGTCAAACTAAATACGTTTATGAAAATGCACAGTCAGTGAGCAAGTGCGCGCTAAAATGCTTTAATGTGACTTAGTAGCGCTTGTATCTCGTAAGCAAGCACAGTACAAAATTCGACCAGTTTGCCATACACATATGCGGAGTTAAGGGTCGTGAAGTTGCAAATTATTGTACACATGACCTTCTTCAGGATATTTAGGGCACTACATGTACATATTTTTTTCGTGGGCACATCTTATGGTGGCGTTTCCAAGATCGTACCAGTGGCTGAGTTTATCGTTAGCTATAAGTAGCGTGTGTAAAATTTCAGTGCCGGCTTCAGTGGATGTGGACCTGGCGAATCAGACGTTTTACATGGTAAATGCAACGCAGACGTTGACGTGTAGTGTTGCCGGCTACCCGTCACCAGGTGTCTACTGGGAGTGGCAACCATGTAGCACCAGGACATCGTGTACAACTGCACGACGTGTGCCGTGGACCAGTGTGTCCGAGTCAAAGAACATCGTACAAGTACGTCGCTCGCAATGCATCTCTGTCGCTTCGTCTCATGAACAACTCTGCTTGCCGTACAGTCTATACAGATATGTCTGTAAAAATAACTAGAAAAATATGCTGGCCCAGTGCCGACATATTGTGCGGTCGTCCGCCTTCTCTCTCTCGTCTGGCGACGGCGTTTGGGGTACGCAGTACCTCACATTCTTCTGATGGTTTTATGGAACCAGAAACTCTGCCCACTGCCTATGCGAAGTGTGTACAAGTCAGCCGATATACTTTACTAATGAACTCACCGGTTTACAATATGTTTTTGTGCACTAATATTGTATTGCATGTTTGCTTACAGTAATGCAAGTCAAACTATTGCAATAATGTTTTAAGGTTGCTCTTGGTCGTCGTTTGCTACGTGTCTGCGGACAGTTTACCTGTATATAACCAACCACTCAGATCAGATTCAGTTTTCTATCCTTTAGGGGTAGGAAAATCAAGTACCAGTGTAGTAAAAAATTCGTCGCACCAGAAAATTATTCCCACACGCAGCAGTACGGGTTAGGGTTAAGATTAAGGATAGGGTTAAAGTTAGGGTTAGGGTTAGCGTTAGCATTAGCGTTAGTTACATTATGACAATATGGAGGTGAGAAGAATTTTCCAGGTGCGACAAATTTCCCATGACACCGGCCTGCCTAGCTGGAGCTTAGGTGAAGCGCGTTTACCTGTCTCGAATGCCAGGTCTGTGATTTCATCTGACAGGTTACACTCCGGAACTCTGAGATGGGTTCAAATGAATAGCAATAAACACTTACTTTTTTAAAGCTCGTCTACAAAGCACTTCATGATGTCACGGCGTCGTAGCTCGTCGACGACTGTCAACTCGTCGTCTCCATTTTTGGTCGTCGCAGGTTGCGGTCGACCGGACATGACTTGCATCGTCGTCCCTCGAACAAACAAGCAACTCGGTGACAGAAACCTTGCGGTCGCTGGTTTACGGCTCTGGAACAGTCTGCCAGCAGAACTGCGTCCGCCAGACATCGAACTGGGAGAATTTTGGCGCCTAACAACAGCGATTTGGTTTACGTGAGACACCGGCGCTTGGTGACCCTTGTTTTTCGACTGCTTTACAAATATTTTATTATTACTACTACTGCTTACTACTACTAGGGAGTGTCTGTGACTGTCTGTGTAGAGTCGGCGTGACGTAGACAGTGACGGCGAAAGTGATCATTGGTCGTCTGTGAGTCGTCTGAGTGTAGTCGCCAGGCAGTCAGGCTTCTACCGCTGTACCGCTCACAACAGCCACAGCAGCGCTTCTCAGAGCATCAGATTCATTGTCACCGGTATGTACTCATCACTTCATTGTCGAGGCGGAATCGCTCTTGCAGCGTAAGCGATTCCGCCTATTCCTAGGTACGCATTGCTCCGTAGCGTGGTCTGCAGAAAAATCTGTCGTCTGTCACAGTCCTTCCCTGCTTTAACTATTCGACGGATTTAGATGCCATTTGCCAGTTACACTTGCGGAGTTTTATGACACATTGTGTTAGATGGGAATCTCTGGGTAATGGGAGATTTTGGGTCCAATCCCAGCCAAAACATTCAGTTGCAAACTGCAGCAAAACCGTCAGTCCTATGCTGCAACAGTGACTCTGCTTTTTTGCCAAATTATTTTGATTTTTGTTTTGATAGAGTCCATGTGATAAGAAGGTCACAATTTTATCTCCTAGCTGTAGTGGCATAATGTCATGGTGTTATGTAACATTTTTTAGTGTAAACCAATAAATTTGTTCTCCGTTTCTTGGTCTTTAATTTAATTTTGCAGTAGCTTATCCACTTACAGATTCACAATAATTTTTAATGTATGATAATATTTTCGTGGTATTTTAATTACATTTTATAATTGTAAACCAAAGCACAAACCGTGCAAAAATTCAAGCAAGTTTTAGGTTGTTGGCAGTTTTGACTTTCTTTAGCCGTGTATGACACAGTTGAAACAAAACCGGTAAAGAATGTAGATTTGCGACGATCATTTGTGACAATGCGCTGTGCACTTATATACAGATGTGAAAGATGGATTCGACCAGTTGCCCAGCTCACCGGTGACTGTAGTGGCTGGTGATAATGTCACGGCAGAGTGTTTGGCAAACTTGTACCTGTACAACGTGTCGTCACTGCATTGGGTCACTGCGGGTTCAACCATTCCGCTCACCAGCAGAGCTCAGCTAACAGTACTCAGATCTCGGTCAGTCTGAGCTTTGTCTGTCTGTAGTCTCGTCATTTGTCTTGGATCTACACTGTTTTTCGTCGAGCGTGTATACTTTTTCTCAGGGCAGTTGCGTAACTTGCTTATATCTTAGTTATGCTGTTTTTCTGACGCGGTGTTTTAGGCTTATTACTTTTATTATATCGCTGTGTGTGTTTTTATTTATTTCATGCACTGTTTACAGGGTGCTGCATAAAAAGTAAAACAAACATCGGCATGCTTTACGTCGATCGAGCCATCAGACATTTTTTGGAAATGATTAGCCCCGATCATTGCTATGCATGGTGGTTATGGTGAACACCTGAGTACAGGCCAGAGCCGTACTGACATAATAAATAAATAAGTAAGTAAGTAAGTAATTTATATAGCACGTTAGCTGTAATAACCTCGAACGCGCTCAGTGTGCTAGTAGAATGAAAAGTAGGCTTACGTGAATGTTTGAGATGACGTCTAAAAGTAAGTAAAGAGTGTGTGCTGTTTTCAAGTGTGTGTTCCAAGTAGGTGGACCGGTATGTCCAAAAGTGCGGCTTCCGTAGGTTGACCTCTTGATCCGTCGAACCTGCAGCCGACCGCGACCGTCAATGCTGGCGACAGGTCGGCAGAGATCAATCAGGTGATCAGGAGCCATGCTCTGTCTACACTCGTACACCTGGACGCACAGCCGGAACCGGATCTGGATAGTATAGAGCAGAAGTCCATGGCAGATCGGTGTCATGTTGATTGGTTCATGTTTGTCCTGCAGGTACTAATTGAGATTAAATTGGGCTGAGTACATAGAACTCTTAGGCTTACTGTGTATTCCAGCACTGAATATTCGTCGTCGGTGAAGCTGAGGTTGGCGAACATTCAGCAGCACGACTGGAAGAAGTACGAATGCGTCGTGCAGAACAATCACAACCGATCGATCGTAGTCTCACCACTCAACATCGTCGTCGTTCGTAAGTCACTACCATCCTCATTCACTGATAACCAACTAACAGTCCATATAGATCTATGTGTGCATGTTTTTTTTGTAAAAAAGGTTAAAGGTGGTATACACCTCTTTATAGGAAACCCATCTCAGAGCTACGGAGCGTCATCTGCCGTATGGAATCGCACAGTTTTACCTGCCACTCGACACAGGTGAACGCGCCCCCGCCTTAACCCCGGCCAAATAGGCCGGTACTCGATTTACCTACCACGGAGGGATGGAAGGCTGAGTTGACCTACGCGGCTGATTACATACAGAGATTGTTTAACTGCTTACAGGCAGTCACCCATTCAAGTACTAACCCGGCCTGGTGTAGAGCAACTTCGTTGATCGGACACAACTTATACTCCACGCCACCAACCCGGCGTTATAATCGTTTTAGTTCTCAGAAATGATAGCAAGTCAGTGACTATAAACTGAATAAGTAAGTAAGTATTGTAATCCAAATAGTCCAGGTTCACACATAAACAAAGAAAATAACACTTGACTTGTTAACAGTAACGTAAACGTTGTAAAAAAAAACTACTAAATTTTAGTAGGCCTAATCCGTAGAATAAGTGAGCAGAACTGTAGCACAACAGGCTTTATAGTTTATGTTGAGTCTGCGCGACCAGGTAGACTAGAAGTTGTACCTACTGTATGTACGAGTATGTGTAAAGAACAAAACCAACTATACAGTAAACTACGGCTGTTCAGCTGCTGTAGCTTACCTGCTAGCATCGGTTTCACTGTAATTAAATAAATGAGTAGCAGTTGGAAGTGCGAACGTTGTTGTAATTGCATGGACAGCCATGTCGAAACCGGTATTCACGAAGAAGCTTGGTAGCGCGATCACTATCAACCCTGGTGTGCCGTACTCCATCGAGTGTGCCGCCGACGGTCAACCAAGACCGGTCATTGTCTGGACGAAGGACGGAGTTCCACTGAAACAATTTAACGCTATCAAGTACAAATATGTTGTTTGCATTCATCTTTCTTATTGTATTCATTATTTGCTTTACATGGCAGTTCTTAGTTGTAGTTTTGTAGTGGAGTTGTAGTTACTCAGTTTTAGCAGTGTTAACAGTTAGGGGTTTTCTAGCAGAATATTGTTGTTTGTTTCGCTGTCAAGGTTGATGTTCACAAGGCTGACACCAGCTGACAGTGGTCTGTATGTCTGTACAGCCGTCAGTCGCGCTGGCAATGTGTCTAGCAGCTTCACTCTCACAGTCTCTGGTTCGTTTACTTTACTTATTTATTTACAAGTTTATCTCATCTACCGCTTCTGCCACAAGAATGTTTCGCTGTTATTTTGCGAGCGTCATAATACGCTGCATTAGATTTGCCCGTTTGTCCGTCTGTTCCGTGCGGGCTTCTAACATTAAATTGCAGATGTTTCCAATCGCTACTTTTTTCGCCATTATACATGCAAAGAATATGTTAATTCTTTGACATATAATTGAATTAATTCTCAGATAATTAAAAGCAAAAACCTACCATTTGTAAAGACTAAAAACCGGAATGTACTGAATGTACAGATCAGAAACAGCTGAACGCAATTTGCCCATGAGAAATAAATCATATTTGTAAGTTTGTACGTTTATGTTTTAACAAAAATAAAAATACGACAGTAAAAAGCACAAAAACATTTTTAAAAATAAAAAAAAACATAAACAAAATTTTAAAAAACATTTTAAAAATAAAAAAACATAAAAACATAAAAACATGTTTTTTAAACTTTTATAAAAAACATAAAAAATGTTTTTTTTACATCAATTGGGTTTTATAGGGTTGTGCAGTGCATTATAGTCAGTCCTGGCATTTTTGTAAATAAAAAGTTTAGCGTCAGTTTATCAACAGAACTATCTGCATTGTAACTTATCCAGTTGTATGTTTTGTTAAAATTGCACGTACTGATGTGTTATGTGTTAGACGTGGTGGGCGGCGGCGTTGGAGGGTGGATTGCTGTGGCAAGCTGCTTTGGAGCGCTGGTGTGCATCGTCCTAGTAATGAGCTTTCTGTGTTGGAAGAGATACTGCAGGGAAGTAAAGGTTTGTAGGCTGTGACACTGTGACAATGGTTGCATTTTTACTGTATACACTTGTACATGCAGGTTCTCAGCTCTTAATAGAAGAAGTGAGTGCCCTACAGAATTCCAGGCTTGTTATTACATGGTTTCTATTAGAGACCCGTTTGGATGGATCGAGTGGTTGATAGTGACGGCGCTGTCAATACTTCTTTGTGAATACCCGTTTCGACTTGGCTGCCAACAGCCGTGTCGTAGATTAAGTAAGTAGGGAGCAGGAAGTTGCAATTTACCCACAGACAGCTGCGAATTTCCAACAAATGAGATTACTGGTGCTTAGAATTTCATTTTTTGCTCCAAATTTTATCGGAGTGGGGGGGGATTTTTAGCCCTATATTTTATATTTTGCAAAAATATTCTTTTATAATATGAAAATTTTCCGAGAGGCTAAAATTTAGGCC
>Ga0209671_1005058_pt1 | contig 13240 bp, 10 predicted proteins | sample WorMetHERISLAND2_2_FD_187401 | JGI IMG/M metagenome (GOLD analysis project Ga0209671, IMG submission 187401) | Marine gutless worms symbiont microbial communities from Max Planck institute for Marine Microbiology, Germany - Olavius geniculatus... | ecosystem: Host-associated > Annelida >... | reverse complement strand
CCTAGGGGACCCAAAAAGTAACAGTCAGCTCGTTAAGGGTCAAAATCTGCTTGCCGGTACCCTTTCTGCTGCTTTTCTGTAATTTTACACCCCCTGTAAAGTGAATTTTATTAGGATCATCTGTGGCTGTGACTAGATCTACTGATGTACTGTTTTTTGAGGACAAAATGTGTAGCTATAGCACCCTAAATTTTGCTCTCTGAAACATAAAGATACAGTGATGCATTTCAGCAGTTTAGCTATGGTGGGACCTGTAATGAAAACGTTTTTGCAAATTTTTAGGAAGTTATGCCAGGGAAAGTATTTGCAGCTTTGTAAATATTCGGTGAAATGATGGATTAATCGTCAGGATGTCTATGTAACAGCAGCTAGCGTGTGTGAATGCTGTGCAGAGATTCCGCATGACGAAGGAAACCCCGAAACGCCGGACTACCAGTTTGTCAAGTGGATGACACTCAATAAGGTCCACTGCTCATTACACATACATTATTTCTGCTGATAGTGTTGAATATGTAAGCAAGTAAGTAAGTATGTGCATATTTAAAGTGCACATTGTCAGCCAGTGGCCGAATCTGAGGCACTTGGCTGAGCCGCTAGGGGGAACAGTAGGCCTGCTGGATGCAGTGAGTTTTAAGGAGGCGACAGAAAATGTCTGCAGAAGTATGTTATTATTGGTTGGACACACTTAACGTCACATGCAGATTGTAAGGTAAAGGGGCAGTATGCCAAAGAGCTTATGTGGTATGCTCATCTCTCGATCATGGTGTCCATAAGTGGATAGACCACTGAGTCCGTGACAAATTGTAAAAAAACACTTCAGATCAACTTTGCGGTGGACAGGTACAACACTAGACTGTGTCGGTCTAACACAGTCTAGTGTCATACGGATCATCTACCGCAGTGTTGGTCTGAAGTGTTTTTTTCATTTACTTCAATGTTTGTTATTATCGTTAGGTTTATTTACATATATGTTTCACAAGGTAGTGTAAAGACGCATTTATGCTGTGGTGGGATACATAATAATCACATTATTGCAAATTGTTCGCAGAGTGTGTTGGTAAAAAAATTTTGAAAATTGGTCAATAATTGGTAAAGATATGGACAAAAGTAAAGTGCCACGTTTTTTATGGCCCATGGTGTATTTCAGAAATTGGCGTCAATACCTACGAGTGCGTTCTATTCTGCTGAACACAAACATTTGGCTGCTAGCCTTGTCCGATTCTGCTTTTTCAAGGTATCTACAGTGTATTCATTCAGCTGCTTTGTTTTATTTTGCAAATGTCTTAAATGTGTTATTATCTTTTGTTGATGCTTTGGAGGAACTTGTAGATAAAATTACACAGTTCATTCTGTAATATTTGCTCTGATTATTTTATTTTCCATTAACACTGTACATTTCATGGTAATATTACTAACTGTCACCGTGATGCAGTGATTGTGCAAATTTACTGCTGGGGCATTGAAATACGGTCCAACCCGTGTGTGCTACAATCTATATTCAACTCATGTATCATGTTTTCTCTTCTGAGTGACACGTATTTGATAACTGTCATGTTCCGTTGGTTAAGAAATAGAACAGAATTTTGCAATGCCTAACCTATCAAACCTAGGATTTTTTTCTTGTTATGCAAGCAGAAAATCTGCGGGATAGCTCAGTCGGTAGAGTGCTGAGCCTTGGATCGAAAGGTCCCGGGTTCAAATCCCGCCAGGGTCGACTCAGCCCTTCATCCATCTTGGTCGATAAATCCACCCAACAGAGATGTATGCAACCTCCGGTTGTACTCCCTGGCTCAAGGATATCGCAAAGGGATGAGCTTCTCTATACTGTAGCTACCAGTCTTGTGCAGTGTAAACCCTTTAGCTTTATGCAAACAGAGAATTATACAGACCTTAGTGATTATCAGTACAATAGATAATTTGTTGCTCTGCATTAGTCAGTATTATGTCCAGCCTTTTCAAGTTGGATCATTAACTTTACAATGAGCATTACAATATTTGGACTGTATTTGTTGTTTATTTATAATGAAACAGGAGGACGAGACGCTGGACAAGGCGGCTGACATCATGCGAGAGTGGAGAAAGACTTTACCAGCAAGGCATTGACTTCGTATGCATCCCGATCATATATGTTGATGCCGAAGCTGGTGTTGATCTTATTATCTAAAGAAAGTATTGTGATGTTGTTGTGATGTAAGAGTGCACTGAAGAAAGAACTGTTGTGATTGGTTCATTAGGAATATTTGCCTCCGCTGTAGAGGTTGCACTTTTAGTGGTCTGTCTGTCGGTCTGTTTGTGTGCAAAATATGTCAAATCTGCAAATGGATTTTGACGGTATTTTGAAGGAATAATGTCCAGTGTTAGAGACAAATTGGTCATCTTTTGGAACAAGGTTAGGATGGTTTCATTTATTGTGGAGCTTTATTTTCTAGGATTTCTTACCATTTATGACTTTGACGTTTACTGACATTTTGTGGCGTATGATCAGTGGCAGATCCAGGGGGAAGGGGGCAAACGGGGGGTGCCCCCCTCCAGTTGTCCGGATGCATCTTAAAACATATGAAAATTTTGCACGAAGGTGCATTATTTTTGCATAATTTTTTCCAAAAATTTTTCAGAGAGTTGGCACAGCCCCATCCTCAGACCCCACTCTCTATCTTTCCGTTCCCCCCTATTCCAAAATTCTGGATCCGCCACTGCGTATGATATCAGCAGTTTAGAGATCGACTCTAGCGAAACTTACACAGGCCGCTGCAGATTTATGAGAAAGAAGATGTGGGTGCTCAGAATGTCAATTTTTGCCGAAATTTTTCCCAGTTTGGGGATTTTCAACCCTAGATGTTGTATTTTTGGATGAAGTTTTTTCCAGCAAGAAGAATATTTTCTGGCAGGCTAAAATATATGATTGGGCAGCTGCCCCGCAATACGACGCCATTGGTGAAAAGATTAAATAAAGTTATTGCGGTCATCACACATCGGTAGTTGTACATTGCTAAGTATGGAACTTTTATCTGTGCTTACTGTCGTTTTGTGCAATGTAATTTAATGTAATGTGTGCATAATTTATTTTCCATCTTTTTTCACTTTTGTATTATAGACCACGAATGTCTTTTTTTGTAGACATAATTGTATGTGAATATGGTTTTCACGTTTTCCAGCATAATTTTTGCTGCGTCACGAGTTTGCGTTCATTGTTGTGAAACTTGATGGTCTGTTGTTCGTTGGGTTTTGCTAAAATTTTGCTGAGTGTGCATTGTACGCGAACGAATTTTAAAAATCGTTCACTTGTGTTGATGTTGGAGTGACTTAGTTCTGTAAGTTTTTTTTACGGTAGATGCATTGCACGCCTCTGTAGGGCACGTCGTGCACGTGTTTTGTCGAATACGTAACGCAGTCAGGTAGCTTACGAGGACTTATTGATGGCAAAAAACCGATAATTATCACAGTACTGTTATTGACCACAAGCCGGTAGGCGATGTGGCTCACGACTGCTAGCACGCAGAGTCTGGTCCAGGCGTGCTGCCTTAGTAAGGGTCGCTTATAGCCTGCAGTGTCTCGACCAACATAGGCCTATCCGTCATAAGAGGCAGAAGCGTCCAAAATTTGGGTGACCCTTATGGTCTTGGGGGAGTCCAAGCGAGTCACGCTGCCACGGACCACCGGGCTCAAAGTCTTCTATAAAATAGGGATATTTCAACTTTGACGCCGATTGGTTGTGACGTCACATAGACGTCGTCACTATGGTGACGCATCATGAGCATCATCATAGCTAGCAGCTATAGGCCTACGCCGCAGGTCGAGTTGAGGCCGCAGGGCCGAAAATGGTGGTCGCAGGACGATACTATGGCATAGATCCCTGTCTGCTTTTTTGTCCGCTTGTTATTTATGTGATCGTGTTGGTTGTCAACGTCGTTAAAATAAAATTAGCCTTTGCATGCGCTGACGATTCAATTAGAATCGTTGTATGAGCGAGCCAGAAATCACCGTCACTGTCTGTATTATCACGAACGTCGTTAGGTCTGTGGCGAATGTTCAGGCTACGCAAGTTTCGATCGAACAGTCTTTAGGTGAGTCTGTCAATATCGACATCCGCTATTCTTCTGCAAGACACTTGAAGAGACGCAGTATTGGTATAAGGTCTGTTTTCTTATGCTGCATTTTCTGATTAGTCCTTTATTTTATTACGCATTTTGATTATCTTCGATGCAGTAGGCCTATTGCGCGCCAAGCTGTGATTAAGATGCTGTAGGGCCTAATTTAAAGATTTTCAAGCAACATTGTCATCGCGTTTAATCAAGGTTTAACTTAGCTAAACATGGACACCACGTAGGCCCTAGTGTCCTGTTGCACGAGGACAGTTATTAAGCCTAGTTAATCCCAAAAGTTTCTCATTGTGCTAAGCATTTTGTAAAGTTTTGGGCTCATTCAAATTAGTAACAAGTGATATTATATCATAAAAACTTTGTTACTAGGTTATCACGGTGTCCATAGTAACGGTTGCTAGGCAAAACTGTAACCACTGATTCTTACTTCATATGGTAGCTAAGGTTTGGTTGAGGTCTCATGCTTATATCTCTGCTGAGTAGGACGTTGCTGTGGAGAAGCTCACTCCTTAGCAACCGTTGCTAAGTGATAAATACACCGTTGGATTCTTTGTAATTAGTGACCTATGAACAGTTAATTATAGTCATGATATTTTTTGACACATTTAGACGCTATTATCTTTGTTATAGGCACACTAAGCTTGTTGCTAAGGGTTTTCAGTTGTCATAGCAACAAACGGCTGGTGAGCACAGTACTCTGTAGGGGCCTATCCCAAATTGTTTTTTCCTGTTAACAAATTTTTCTGAAGTTTAGCCCCCAGAGTACGATAAAATATTCATGGGGTTTAATCTCAGAGGGGTGCATGGTAACCCCTGTCAGCTCCCCGACTATTACCAGGCTTTACGACTTTACCCCCACCCCCATCGATGCCTTTGGCATCTCGTATCCGATGGCATTATTTGGTTCCCTGACTTTTTTTCACGGGAAAAAAATCAATCTAGGAGTACAGTTAGGCCTAATTAGAGGGTATTGCTTTTACAGCGTGCGCAGTTGTATGCCTGTGCGTATATAGATGAGCAACGACAACACAACAGAACCTGGCTATGACTTAGGCAGCGCTAATGCAACGACTCATGCGCCATTCATGGATCCCGGCTGGCTGTTAGTCGCTGCCGTCCAATTCTACATCAACTATGCCGTGATCGGCATCGCCATTGTCGGCACCGCGGCCAACGCCGTGATCCTTTACGCCTTGTTTGTCTACAACGCAGGAGAGGCCAAAAAACGCATGGTCAACTGGCTTATCATTAACCAGAACTTGATCGACCTCTGTTGCTGCGTTACTGTTGTTATCTGCCTGTCGGTCAGAGTCGGTAATATCCAGCTCGTGGGTGCGCTGGGTTACGTACTGTGCACTGTTTTCATTAATGAGAACATCTCCCTTAGTTTCCTTAACGCATCTGTTATCAACCTGCTTACCATTACCGTCGAACGCTATCTGAAAATTGTCTATCCCTTCTGGAGCAAGAGAAACCTGAAAAGCTGGATGATAAGGGCGGCTATGGTGTTTTCGTGGATAGCCGGAATACTGTCCATAAGTCCGATAAGTTTCCTGACCACAGTAATGGCCGAAGGTGCTTGTCTACCCGGTGAACTGTTTTGGGGAAATCCGGAACTGAAGGTTGGATACGCAGTTTGGAATTTTTTTTCTTTCTCCGTAATCCCGCTGATCGTGTTCGTGTGCTGCTACGGTCACATGGTGGTGGAGATGAGGAGACAGATGCGTGTGATGGCCGGACACAATGTCGGGGGTGGTATGCAGGCACAGTCTGCCTCCTCGCAGGCTCAGTCCAAACGCATCAAATGGAACATCATCAAAACCATGATCATTGTCAGTGCGTTCTTCATCGTATGCTGGTTTCCGATAAACGTGTTTGCCCTGATATTTGACAATATGGACAAGATCGAACTTGTAATTGGATACGTAGTCCTTCTCTTTTTGCCGTACGTAAACATTTCCTTGAACCCTTTTATCTACTCGTCTAACCACGAGGGCGTTAAGCGCGTTTTGGCCGGTATGTTCGTCTGTCGCAGACACGATGATGGTAACACTGTTGCTGTCGTTGATACTGCATGTAGGTCCTACCAATAATAGGCCTACCGGCTGCCTTGCCCCTGCTTCAGAGAATATCTACGTACGAAGCACATGTAGTTGTAATACATGTAGTATTAATAATCCACAGCTAGATGTGGGAAGATTTGTCGTGTTGACTTCGTGAATCACTTGTAGTCTACTGCTAATTGTTGCATTTGTCGTTATTGTGCGAGTTGTCACATGTGCCACCAATTTCTGCCTGGCTTGTTATTAGTAATGGGCCTACATCCTAGCTAGTTGGTTTTGCTAAGTAGGCCGATTGATGACAGTATTTGAACCCACTGCGTAAGTGATAGCCTACAGTGTGGTATGCGTGTTTACGAAAGAAAGTCAAGAATGATTATGAAAAGATGACTGTTATTTCTTACCATTGTCGTCAAAAGTTGCATAACTCGTCGTAGACGTCATGCTAATAATGTTAGCCTACTTGTGCTCCGTCACGTTTTACGCACATTATAGGTCCTATTCTGTGATGAACTCTAGGCCTAGCCTAATGTTGCATCCCATTGTTGTTACTGCATGTTTTGTTGCGTCATCTTGTCGTTGACGTTATCATCGCTGTGTTAGAACTTAGCATTGTTAATGTAGTATGCCTATTAAATTTTTGTCCTGGATATTCCTGAGTTAATAATCATGATTTCAGTTTATTGGTTTTTGTAGGTCTATAGTTGTTCGTGCAGCATGACATCGAATACTATATAGAAGTGATTGATTTAAAACAAAAAATAAAACGGTGACGGCAAACCATGGCAGCTATGGAGGTCTTTAGCTATGGCAAGCCGTCACCCCTAGTCTCATGCATAAGATGAAAATGGTGTAGGCGTAATGGTCATGGGTCACGGGTCATGGGTCACGAAAGATAACCCATTTTCACCTCTGCTATGGCCTACACTGTTCATTAAATGTGGCAAAGGTCACTGTTAGACCTTAGGCGTTTAGGCCTATCGTAAATGTCTACAACACAGCAGAGTAAGCCGTGAAGACGTAGGCATAAGTTCTAAAAGCTGACTTAGTTTTACCTTATAGCTCGTATAATTTATAAATGCGCTAACTTTAATAGGCCTAAGCCTGTTTACATCGCGACATTGATAATGGCCGGTCGAAAACACGATTTGTCGGAGCTTTGGAAAGACAGCAACAACGCCAGTATGCAGTAAGATGTCATAATAATCTTATCTTTGTGAAGTTTGTATCTGTTTTCTTTTGTGTTGTTTTTGACGCGCTACAGCTGTAGGTCGTCTATGGCACGATGTGTCGTTTGTCTCTCTGTCGTTTTATGTTGTCGTCTGTAACGGATGAATTGTGGCTAAACGGTAAATCATAAGGGACATTTTTACACGAATAATCAGCCTTGTGCTTTAGACCTAGGTGTGCATAATATCAGCGATATAGTGGAAAGGAAACATTTGCAAATTTGGGGTTAAATGGAGCTGGTAGGAAAGTTGCGCGATTTTTAACGGAAAACTGCCCATAATCTCAAAAACGGTGAGAGATACGGCCAAGTTTACTATAAATCGCTAATAGGGAGTAGAATACGTTTTTTCAGATGAGATAAAAATCGTCGAGCTTGGATGACTGGAGGTCATTACTGCAACAGGAACTGTACACACTGTAGCGCGTTTTTCCTAGCGACAGCTGGGTTTTTTGTTTTAAGATGTTTTGTCATTCTACGCTTTATCTTATACAGACTATAGTAGTGTGTTGAATGTGCAGTGTTGCTCTAGCCAAGCTGATCAGCATCGTACCTACAGACTCTCTAAATCTCGGCAAAGGTCACTCGGACTACATGCCGCCGTCTGTTGTGACAGAAGCACTGAGGCAGGTTGCGTCCAGATCCGATCCGTCAGTCCATCAGTACACTCGCAGCTCCGTGAGTTGATCTCATTAAAGCGGGGCATTTTTGCGAAAAAAAACTAAAATAAATCTAAAACTCAATCGCATTCAATAAAAGCAAAGTCTAACAAGAAAAATTTATACTGTGACCAATCTAATCTACTCCTTGCGCGCATTATTTTCTCCTGTATTCTTTTTAACTGCTTTTTAGTTCCTTTCTTTTCACACCTCAAATAGCGGTGCCGACAGCATCACTTCGCCGACAGCATCAACCGCGCAACTGACGACATCACGTCACGTGACGCCAAAAGGTCAAACTCGTGACCCCATTATCTTTGAGGCGCCATAACCCTACCTCCATAACGGTGCTAGATAGACACATGGTCTTGTCCATAGTGACCATGCGTCTATCTAGCACCGTTATGGAGATACGGCCGTTTGAAGTTCTTCCAGGAATTAAGGCTCTTCCAGAAACAGAGGTCGGTCGTTGGTCGGTCGGTCGGTCGGTCCTTAATATTACACTGATCTTATATATTCTTCTTCGCTACGTTAGGAACGTAGCGCGCGATGAATAAGAAGTTTCTATAACCGCTTCGTACGCGTTTTTAGGCTATTCGTTAAGCTGTTAACCAGCGTCGTCGTGTTTTGAAAAGATTGGAGAAGAGGCATGCTGAAAGTGAAAGCTGCTATCTTTCGACAAACACCTTCAAATTTCCGATAGAAAAAATACGTGCTCACAACTTCAAAAATAGGGGATTTCCAGCTCCAAATTTGTGTATTTTTGACGAAAGTTTCCCACAAGGAGAACATTTTCCGACAGGCTATAATTTGGAGGGGAAGCAGTTGTCCCCTGCCCCTCCTTTCACGACGTTACTGCTGCTGACACACGCACATTATTGTTATGCAGGGTCATCCTCGTCTAGTGAAAGCATTGTCCGAGACATATTCTTTATTGTTTGGTCGCAATATTAACATGAATCAAGAGATACTATGTACTGTTGGTGCTTACGGATCACTCTTCTGTGCAGTGCAAGGTCTTGTCAACCCAGGAGATGAGGTTATTCTTTGATATTTAGATTACCAGAAGTTTATTTAAAGAGCTCTTGCGGCGCATGTCTCCTTTAAAAGTAAAGAATCTTTGAAAGTGGAGAAAAAAGAAATTTTAACAGAAAAGGAATAAGCAGGCCTGCATAAATAAAATGTCTTTGCCATAAGTGAGCTTGCCGGCCGTTACCTTGAAATTTTAGCAATATGCTCTTGTTCTCTGCGGTGTGGGTTGCGGATTACGGGTACATAGATTTGGTGTGGCTGTTTGGGCTGTGGTATGGGGTTTTTAGGAAGGAGACAACCAATTTCCTTTTACCAGCTGAGGGATCTGGAGAATCGCTATAAGCTCCTTCAGTAGCTTCCAAAGCGAACCCGAGCCGCAAACGCATTTTAGGCATAAAAGAGCCGAGAAAACGGTTAAAACTTTGATGAGGCGAAAAAATGGTGTTAATAATATTTTTCATTGGCACTGTTCATTAGTTTATACGCACATAGCCTGATTATGTCCGTGTCAGGTCATACTAATTGAGCCGTATTTTGTTCCTTATCCAACGACAGTGCGGTCAGCCGGTGGAATTCCAGTATTCGTTTCCTTGAAACCGGTAAGTGGACTCATCATAAGCTATAGGCTTATAAATTCATCGCGCTTAATATAGCTTATAGGCTCGCTTATTAGTGCAAATGTTTTACCTAAGAGTTTAGCGGTATAGCTGCAGCGGCGGCGGCAGTATTGTTTTTGTCGTGAGTTTTAACGCGCGAAAGCAGCTACTGCTTTCAGCGCGTCTTAGCCATCGCAATTTTGTCCGTCTGTCCGTCCGTCCGTCTGTCACACGGGTGGATCAGTCAAACACGGTGCAAGCCAGAATTACCAACTTTTCACCATCGGCTGCCTGGAAGACTTTAGTTTCAGAAACCGTAAAGCTTTTTCATAAATTCGATAGGGGTCACTCCGAACGAAGGTGCTAAATGAGAGGGGGTGGAAAAAATTGTGATTTTTAGCCAATAAGTCGCAGTATCTCAATAGCGGTTCAAGATAGAGCCTAGGTTACTAATAATCACTAATAGAAAGTCGTACATTGGCTCTCGATTGCCACCAAATTCAATAACTTTGAATGACCTTAAACGGTAAAATAGGAGTTTTTACGAATTTTTTTTAGCGATTTCGGGCTGCGAGACACATTTCAAGAGCAAATTGTGCCAATACCAATTGAGATAGACATGGACAAGCTGCATATGAAATTTTTAACATTGAACGTAGATTTCGACGGTTTAAGTATCGATTTTCTAGGTTTAAGGAAACCTGCGCACGAGGGCATCAAAGAGCGGTACCCCCGCAAAATTGCGTCGAAATGGCTGGAGATAGACTGACAGTTTGAATTTGCGAACAGGAACTGTTATAGGCTTTCGCGCGTCTCGTGAGCATTAGCTCAAATTTCTTGTATATTTTTGTTAACACGATAACTTATGAAACACGGTACTTAGCTTCACGAAATTTTGCGCGAACATCTGGACAACCAATACAAGGAGAAAAAACCTGTAAAACGGGGAAAAATCTTCTCTGAAAATAATCCCCTTGGAGAGTATCCCGAAGAAAATTCCCATCCATAAAACCAAGGTCGCATGGGTTTATGTGTATTTTTGTGCATGATATTGCGGCTACCCGCGGGAGATACTTAGCTTAGAGCAAGATATAAGAGTTTGTTGCTTTTGTGGAGAAGTTTAACTAGGCCTATCTGTGATCGAAAAGTAGTCATCTCACGCACTTTCATCTTTTTTTCTGTTTCTGCAGTGCAAGCAAGGCAGTACTATTTCCAGTGCCGACTGGAAGCTTGATGTACAAGAGCTGGCGAGTAAATTCAACAACAGAACAAAAATGATTATCATCAACAACCCGAACAATCCACTGGGAAAGGTATAAGACAAGACTTAGTTTTGATAATGGAATCGGTCGTGATAAAAGACAGCGGACGAGCGACGACGAAGAGCGAATAAAATTTCCATAACTACCGTATGTCTTAGATATGTTGCACTAGCGAAATGTCATCAACTGCTGTCAAGCCTGAGAAAAAAAATGATCCTCTGATGACCGAATGAACGAGTGTTTGTGACACTTTTTCAGTATTGTAAAACTTTAACACAAGAAGCCCAGCTGTCGTTAGGATAGACGACCATACTGGTTGTCAGTGACCTTCAAAATCATCCAAGGTCGATGATTTTTATTTTATCTCAAAGAACGTATGCCACTTCCTATTAGTGATGAATAGTAACCTTCGCCGTATCTCTCACCGTTTGCAAGATAATTTATGGCCAGTTTTTTGTTGAAAACATCGTACATTTTTCTTACACCCCTTCATTTAACCCCCAATTTGAAAATGTTTTCCTTGCACTAAATGGCTGAAATTTTGCAAGCCCAAGTTTAACAGACATGACTAACTATTCGTAAAAGTTTTTTTTTATACAAATTAGACCTTAGTCACAATACATCCGTTACAGACGGACAGACTCCGACAGACAGACAGACAGACAGAAAACAACTCGTACCAATAGCTCAACCTTTTACTTAAGTGTGGTCGGCTAAAAATAGTACGGTCGACGTGAAAATGACGATGATTTGAAATAAATTAATATTAGTTTACAAAACTTTACTTTTACTGTCGCGTTTCTTGTAACACGTATAGGTGATGACTCGGGAAGAACTGGAGTTAATAGCGGAGCTATGTCGTAAGCACGATGTGATTGTCGTCTCAGATGAAGTCTATGAATGGCTCGTCTACCCGCCACACAAACACATACGCATCGGTCAGTGCCTGCTGTTCCATAGATGTAATGAACGTTAGAGGAAAACGACAACGCGTTTTGTGAAAAAAATACAAACTTACACGCAATTCGTAAATGCTGAATAAAAGAATACCCTTTATTAACTTTATTTGATTATTGCTAATTGTGCACAAAATATACCAGTGAAGGAATTTTGAAAATTGGTTAAAATTTGGAAAAGCTATGGAAAACGACAAAGTGGGACGTTTTTAAGGGACACAGTGTAGTTTGAAAATGTTTACCAATAACTAAGTAATTTTACTTGAGCTAAATTTTACTTAGGCTATGTTTTCAGTGATATTATGTAAGGTCTTTGATGTACTAATTTTAGAGACCAAAATGAAATTGTTATTTCTTTTTTTATCTTTAACATTGCGAGATGGCCTTGGCCTTGGCACTGTATGCCTATTACAAGAAAGCCCAGCTTTCGCTAGGGAAGGCGCGCTACAGCCTATAGGGCCTAGAGTCTTTGTTGCAGAGGTCAAGGTCATTCAGTTCGGTGATTTCTATATTATGTCAAACGGCGTATGTCATTTTTTTATCAATGATTAATAGTAACTTTGGCTTTATCTCTCACCGTTTCCTAGATATGGCCAGTTTTCCGTTGGAAAACGCACATTTATTATTCCCGGTCCATTTAACCCCCAATTTGAAAATGTTCCTTTTGGAGTAGATGGCTGATATTTTGCTTGCCCGAATTTAACATTCATGGCCAATTATTCTTTTAAAATTTTTTTACGCCCTACTACCCGTTAGCCACAATACATCGGTTACAGACAGAGAGACAGACGGACGGACAGACAGACGGACGACAACTCATGCCAATAGTACGGTCGGCTAACAAACTTAGTGACGACGCTAAAAGCAGCCCTGTCGTAGCTACCGCGGACAGTAATTTTCACTGTAATGTGTCGTGTTACAGCGACGTTGCCCGGTATGTGGAATAGAACAATAACGATAGGGAGCGCCGGTAAAGCGTTCAGCGTCACTGGCTGGAGATTGGGTTGGTCGTTCGCGCCAAAACATCTTATTGACTGTCTGCGTACGGTACATCAGAACTGTAATCATTCGTGCCCCACTCCTTTACAGGTACCATGTAGGTTTATAAATCTACCTGTCTACATTTCTATTGGTGGGTAATCAGTACTGCTAACATTTTTTTGCATTTTTCCGTGTCAGCTGTTTTATTCTAGTTTTCGTTTTCGTTATTTCCTTGTTTAGTTTTTACGCGCGAAAGCAGCTACTGCTTTCAGCGCGTCTTAGCCATCGCAATTCTGTCCGTCCGTCTGTCCGTCTGTCACACGGGTGGATCAGTCAAAAACGGTGCAAGCTAGGATCACCAAATCT
>Ga0209671_1005052_pt1 | contig 13242 bp, 8 predicted proteins | sample WorMetHERISLAND2_2_FD_187401 | JGI IMG/M metagenome (GOLD analysis project Ga0209671, IMG submission 187401) | Marine gutless worms symbiont microbial communities from Max Planck institute for Marine Microbiology, Germany - Olavius geniculatus... | ecosystem: Host-associated > Annelida >... | reverse complement strand
GCCAAGTCAGGGCCCCTACAACCTTCCCATTTCCCAAACGGGGGTACTATTTGCGGGGTATTAACCCATTGGGAATAAGAAGTGTTTTATTATATGCAAGGTCTATAAAGTCAATCAAGGTCACATCTCGTAAAGTAAATAACGAATCGTTTTTTGGTCGAAATAAGCTTATCTTTGATAGAACCTCACCCTGAAAAATGTAGGCATCTTCAATTCACCGATGACGGTAGAAAAACACAGAGAATAACACAACAGCATCGCAGAAAAAGGAAAGAAAAAAGTACACATACAGTCCACAACGGTGACAATATTATCGAGAAGCATCTTATCTACGCAGTTTCAAACTAAAACGCTAACAGTTTACAAAAAGCATCACAATGCTTGTACTTAACTAAAATACTCACTCCGATGTGCAAGTAATACACTTGGCAACTCAAACGCAAATTCTTTTCACAGTTTCTGACATTATCAATATTATTTGTTTTAAACAGTTTCATAAAAAAACCTATTGAAAACAAAATCCAGTAAGTTAACAGCACCCTTGTTTAATGGGCAAGCTTCTAGTCCACACAATAACACATGCACATACACTTACTCGAAATAAGTTGCAAAATAACCTCTTCGGATGCATGTCTTCCGACCTTACCAAAAATAGCATTGGCCGCACGATAAAATGACTTCTTAAATGACTTCTTAGCAATATATAGCTTAGTCAGTTTGAATCGATTATTGTACTTTAGCGAAGCTTGCGAACTGGATTTTACGTCATCGGAAGCGTACACACGGCTGTGCGCGATCAATGCTTCGCCGCAACTTTAGGCCTACATTATATTGGAAATTGGGTAATTGAGTGAAAAAAAACTGCGTTTACAACGTCACATTGCGGACATAGCGGAACAGTCGGCTCAACCTACCGACAGCTGGGCTTCCTGTAATGTTTAGGCCTAGTTTGTATCGCTAAGAGTAGCTGCCATGCAGTACTTGTTATAAGAGGCGCTGACAAAACTTTATTATTGTGATTGTGATTGATCGTGTTTGATCGGAAAGCAATACGAGAGAGCAGTACATTGGGACTGAATGTAGAGCTATCTGTCTGACTGTCTGTCTATGGGGCACAGATTTATCAACGCGGCACTGGAGATTCAACAACGCAAGGCCGACGGGACTCTGCCGTCTGACGACCAAGACCAGGACGCTTGTGGTCATCCCGCATTCCCCTTCGAGATCCCACCTCCTGCGACCTCGGCCAAGCAGCAGCAGAAGCAGAAGAAGCAGGCAGCAGCAAACGGTGCTGCTGTCAGTGACACCGTGAAGTTGAGTCTATCGCAGTGGCACGCTCTCGTCTCGTTCTGGGAACATCGTCTGTTCGTGCGCGCCCGTTACGTCGGCCTGCTGTTCGGCTTTGTGGCAGTGGTCGTCGGCACGGCAAGCGTCCCTAACAACCAGTGGACCAGTTTTCACAGTCAGTAGACTTTAGTTCTGGTTTTATCGGTTTGCTTTCGGCACTCGGGCACAGCCGGCGTATTTAAAAGGCTTTTGCGCTAAAAATTTGCACAGTTTTGCTTCTTGAAATATCAACATTGTTGTACCAATTAAGAAAAAGGCTTCCGCTTTATGGGAACTTCGTCCCTCAGACCACCAGATTGACCCCGTCCCTAAATTCTAAGTAAACTTACGCGCCCGTCGAGCCCATGCATAAGTGTGTGCACAGGTAAAATAAAACAAAAATAAACCGCAAAAAAACAGCATTGTCCTAGTTTCGTTTCAGCATTTGCATATTCATTCCAGAAAGAAATAAAGAGTGAGCCCAAAACTACTCTGAAAGAAAATAGCTTTGTTTCATATTTGTTTGTGATTTATTTCACATGTGCGGACAGCTTGAGTCGACGTTACATGAATTTTTAAAAAGATGCTTTTGATGAAGTGTTTTGGCAGTGCTTAAATTGTGGAAAAAGTAATAGGGGGACTATAACGAGTAAGCGAGGCGTCGAGATCGAGACACCGAAGCAGTTGAAAAAAAGAGATCTGAGAAGGAGGGGTTCTCTCCCCATCTTACTGGGGGTCTGGGGTAAGCACTCCCTGTTGCTTTTGGGGCAGAGCCCCAACCAAAAATGAATTTGGTATATTTTACATATATAAAATCTGACGTTTTACAAAAACGATGATCGGAACGGTGACAAAAATTCAAACGAAACTGTTAGAAGGTTTTAGCCAACTGGCACACTTCCCTTCTCCTTTCAGGTTTCCCAGAAGTAGCGAAACGTCATTCACCCGTGAAAAAAGTGGGGGGAACGACGTTTTCCCACGTCGTTTCCCGACGTTCCGTCTCAATTTAAGCGCTGGTTATCGAAGGGTGAGCAAAAATAAAGTCTCAGCGGAGCTTTACGCTTCCCGAACGCTTCCAGTTTCATTTGCAGTTGTTTTTGTAATGCAATTAAAAATTCATTCTTAGACAAGCTGCATTACCTATCCAGCGTGTTGTTGAACAACGTCAGCAAGCTGTCATCTACCCCGCAATGCCACATACAATTGTACTGCGCCTGGCTACATAGCGGTACATCTATTATGCACCAGGCACGCATTGCCTGCCATTCTTGTCGACCGATATTGCACTGTTGGAAGGTAGCGTGTCTGTCGAAGCATCGTCTCTGCCTGACGGTGATCAAGCGCGCGCGGGGACGGCAAAATTGTCGCGGCAGGTTTTAGGCCGATTGCTCCGATGTGGTGATTACACAGGCCTGCGCGCTATTGTCGCGGCGTCACTAGAACACGGTTTCATCTGAGCGACGCCGAGTGTACAAAATGCGCCCACAAGGCGCCATTACTGTCGCCGCTCCATCACTCGACGCTCGTCTACAGGTTCCTTGCAAGTAGGCCTACAGCCCTAGGTCATCTACTTCCTGCTAGCTACCACGTGTCTTGGTGCAACACTTATGGGTTTGCGGTTGCTGATACGAGAAACTAGCAAAATTCTCCCCTGTAAATAAATTTCATTTATGATCAAAAACCTACAATCTTAGCTTGTCCACTGACTAGCAACTTACTCATGAAACTTACTTACTTACTGACTAACTGGCTTATTTAGACAGCAAACGCACGTCAGTGCAGAACGGCATACAATACACAAGCAACGCAAAAGTGTGAAAATGAACTGACTTTCAAACTTATTTAAACAAGCAGCTATTTGAAAAAGAAATTAGGCACAAATTTAAATGGAATAGCGTCAGTGCGACATTGTGCATGCCGTCGTTGCGTAATGTCTGGTGCGGAGTCTTTTTGTGATAGATGCTGAGTAAACAGATGACGTACGTAAATAGAAAATCAACCAATAAAACAACTAAAAGACAAAGTCAACGTCCCGTTATTTGCATACGGATGCATACGGTATTTAATACAAGATTACTATTTTGGTTAGCATTACAAGAACAATTCACGACGACGTTTATTATATAATGCATTACGTTTTTATTTGCGAAACAAGTGATAAATATGAGATTACAGTGAGCAAGATTGAAAGATCTGTTCGACACTGACAGCCGCTAATGAAAACAGAACATTAAACCCAGCTAATCCTAATATAATATGCAGGCAAATCAACGTCACATAGTCTACTTTATATATTGTTGATTTTCCCTTTTATTGACGGAAGAGCAATAATTGTTTATTAGATGTTGCCGGATGCATACTGACGTTACGGCTGGGCGACGACGATGCCTGCAGTCCGTGCTACAAATGACTGTGAACATCGGAAATCGTAAAATATCAATGTGTTTATGTGTTTATGCGTCTGTCCCGCTGCGATATTTTCGGAACGGATAGATCTTCTTCGTACACGAAGCCGCCAAGAGACCGTTGAAGCTCCTCTCCTGGATATATCCCCCTTGGCCACAAACTCACCTAGACAAAATTCCCCCTGTTGTAGGCCTGCATTCACTCGAATAAATCCCATGCTGTGGAAGATCATTAGTTCCTAGTCATGATGATGTAACACGTTCAACTCTTCATCGTGATGCGGAAGCTCTCTTATGCGTCTCATTCACTTCAGTTTGTCTTGGACGATTCTTCCGGTTCGGCGTTTGCTATCGTCATGCTCAGTAAGTCGCAGTCTTTTCTGAATATCATCTAGCAGTCTCTTTTTTGGTCTTCCTCTGTTGCAGCCTCCCAGAATTGTTCTATATTGTGTAATTGTATAATGTTTTGTTGAGTTCTTTGTTCGTGCGTTTGTGTTTCGCATCTTGTGTTGTTTTTTAAGCCTTTGTGGTGCGTACAAACGCTGTTTCGAAAATTTTAATTTTTTTTTGGATCCATCCTTCCAAATGCGGATATTCTCTATCGGATTTTCTTGCGGGGCGGGAGAGAATGTCCTTGATTTGAGGCCACAGTATGTTATATATATGACCACCCACGTGGTTTTATTTTGGGACACGTTGCATCCAGGAGCCAGGCCTGCATATAAATCGTGATCATCATGGGCATATAGCCTGCGTTCAACACCAACCCAGCTCAGTCTATATTGCTTCTTTAATTACCTGGTTCCATTTGGTGCCGTGCTGCATCGAGTCGCTCTGCGCCAATGTACAATGTTGTGAATCGTACACTCTCTCTACATGGCCAGCCTATACTTATTATTTCCGCGCGTAATGCAGCTGAAACAAGCGCAAGAAAAAAGGACACAGCGATGTTTGTCTTACTTCTTCATTAACGCCACACTGTTGATGAGCTGCTTAAAATGGTTAAACAGATCAAGCTCGTTGTTAAAATGGAAGCTGTATGCGTTTGGCTCAACGACTCAAAAAGAATAGGTAAAGCCTAATAGGGTGTTTACACGATCCAGCAAACGTCCAGCAAACTTCCAGCAAATGTATTTCAAAATACACGTGAATTGCTGGAAGTTTGCTGGATGTTTGCTGGATCGTGTAAACACCCCAATAATGGGTGCTCATCTACCTCTGCAAGGCACTGAACCGGTCGGTGGATAGTCCACCAAGTCTGGCCAGTGCAACGCCAGACATCGGCCGCAGCCGCAGAGCATCAGCGCTTCTTGGCCGGTACTAAATTGCACTGGTTGGCGACAGAGACAAGGCGGGTAGTTTTCCGCAGTCTCTCCACGCACGATGCGATTGTTTATGCTTACTGGACGTCCGCGTATAGGACTAGGACTCCGACCAGCGAAGACCCTATAAGCTAATTATTCGTGCAATTACTTTCAAAGTAACCTAAGCGTAAACTACAACCTATAGGCTATATCTAGCATCTATGGCAACGATACATTAGCATTATAGACAGACGGACTAACAACTAGCGACGGCAATATCGCGCTTTTCACTGCGCCGTAAATATAAATATACATATTTATAGAGGACATATATACAGGTTAGGCTACAGACGACACCGTCAAGCCGTCTTACTGCAAAGCCAGCTTCTTGATGCAACGCGTAAAACGACGCGGGACAACATACGCGGAATACTCATTTATAATGCGCAATGCGGCTACACTTCTGCAAACACTTTATTTAATATTGTGTCTATATGCGGCATGGCAATGGCAGCAGTAATAAGTTTAAGATTGTGGTGGACGCCATTTTAAATTTCATTTAGGCCTATTGCTCATAACATGGTTGCTATTCTATGTGTTTGCGCAAAATAAATCCAACATGCCAGTTATGTAGTAGTAGTTGTTGTTGTAGTAGTAAAAACTAACAGGCTATAGTGACTTTCCAAATTTTAATAAAACCGCAAATATTATATATAAAAAACTGCAAACAATTTATTTAATGTTGATTAAGCGATGATGTAAAACAGCGAAAATCAAAAAGTATAAGCATGAAGTAATGTATTAACTTAGACATTTAATCTGTTCTCAGTAGCCAGATAAAAATGTCTAAGCTAATGCATAATGTTCCTGCGTATACTTTTTGATTTTTGCCGTTTTACATCATCCCTTATACAACATTAAATAAATTGTTTGCAGTTTTTTATATATAATATTTGCGGTTTTATTAAAATTTGGAAAGTCATTATAGCCTGTTAGTTTTTACTACAACAACAACTACTACTACATAACCGGCATCTTGGATTTATTTTGCGCAAACACATAGAATAGCAACCATGTTATCAGCAGTAAATGAAATTCAAAATGGCGTCCACCACAATCTTAAACTTATTACTGCTGTCGATTATGGTCATAACCTACATCCAGTAGTTTTCGGCTACATTTGTGCAAAATTGCATAATTATATCTCAATCAGCAGTTAAGTTGTTAGGGCCTACGTTTCGTGCAAAAATACAAAATGGCGGTTGTCGCCATGTTGGATGTTATATTTGTTTAATATTATGGTACAGCTGTATATAGGATGCTATATTTAGTCAACTTGCCAAATTTTCTGCAAATACATCTAGTATAGCACGCGTGTTATAGGCGATAAACCGAATTTAAAATGGCGGCCGCCGCCATTTTGAATTTATTATTATTGCCAATTTTGGTCACATAGTCTATTTCCAGTAGTGACTGGCTACATTTCTGCAAAATTGCATCAATCTACCTCAATCGGCCACTGAGTTATTATTTTCTGTGCAAAAATCCAAGATGGCGGCCGATGCAATCTAGGATTTTTTTTGTTCAATATTATGGTATTTCCGTACGTAGGACCATAAAATGAATCCACGTGCTAAATTTCGTGCGAATACATGCAATAGCAAGCGAGTTATGGGCGATAAACGAAATTCAAAATCGGGGCCGTCGCCATCTTGAATTTATTACTATTGCCAATTTTGGTTACATGGCCCATTTACTGTAATGGCTGGCTACACTCCTGTAAAATTACATTAATTTATCTCAAACACCAGCTGAGATATTAGTATTTGTGCAAAAATTTAAGATGGCGGCCGCCGCTATCTTGGATTTTATTTTTGTTCAATAATATAGCCAATTCGTACGTAGGACCATAAAGTCAGTCCACTTGACAAATTTCATGCAAATATACGCGATAACAAGCGAGCTATGGGCGATAAACTGAATTCAAGATGGCGGCCGCCGCCATCTTGAATTTATTACTATTGCCACTTTTGGCCACATGGCCTATTTCCTGCAGTAGCTGGCTACACTCCTGCAAAATTTCATTAATTTAACTCAAATGGCAGCTGAGTTATTAATGTTTGCGCAAAAATCCAAAGTTGTCGGCCGCCGCCATCTTGAGTTATTATTTTGTAACGCCGGACAACCCACGAAGCTCGTTTGCGGTCCTAAACTTGCCCTTCAAATTTTGCATTGATCGAGTTTATACTTTTCGAGATGTCGCGATTTGAAAATTTCGCAAATTTGGCTTAAAATGCCTATTCAGGCCCCCAAAATAATGTTTTTGGGGAGTTTTGACCCCTAAACTTCACTTTTTATCATCAAGACCCCCAAAAGGCACTTCCTTGCGCAGAAACACGCGTTTTGAGCTCTCATTGGTCGTGATCGGTCCAACGGTGTGATCTGGACGCGACACGAAGAGTACAAAAAAGAAAGAACCAAAAGTATGCCAAAATTCGCCATTTTCGCAGACCCCTTCCCGTCGTCCCACATCAACCAAATTTTGCATGCAGGGTCATATCCCTGATATCTTTCTTGGTTTTGAGTTTCAGAAAGATCGGTTGAAAATGTGGGAGCAGTGGGGGTCGAATTTTTGGCTTTCCCATTGACTTGGTACATCGCTTATACAACAGCTTGTTGCTATCCCACAAGCCGTGATATAGGCCTATGACAGTCAAGGATATGCCGGATAGCCATGACCGTACATGCAAAACGGCTTAATTGGCAGTGGCCTTCCAGTCTTATCTTTGTTCAGTAGCCTATAACAAAGCGTCTTTCTTTCTGTAGACTAACCTAGGCCGCTGTAGGTTGTGCATCTGCATACGGTCCAGCGATTGAGCGTTGCGACGTTAATTTCACATTCATGCGTTACATGACGTTGACGTATTTATGTTTATTGCCACAATCACAAGTTTCAGCAGTGCGATCGTTGGTCAAATAATGTTTCTATTTCAGTATTTCTTGCTTTTTGCCACACTGCAGCGCGAAATCTCCGACCTCCCTCGGCCGAGCCGTGAAACTTTGCCGTACACCTGGGGCAGCGTGTTTTGCCATGGTAACGCTAAATGACGTCACGGCCAGTCTGTTGCTGCATCTGCCGCTGAAGTCTGTTCCTGGTCGTAATGATGTTTTCTGTGACCGAAATATCCACAGAAATTGCCATGCCGCATATAGACACAATATTGCGAGGCTTTGGCTTATTACGATCTCGCGATATAATGCGCTAAAACAGTGACAGTTATATACAGCCTGCCGCGTGTAGACAACACAGGAAATTAACAAGAAAAGATATCCTAAAAATACACGGTGTTTCATAAAAGAACCCCTTTTTTCTATTTTTCATAATTTACTCAAATGATGATCAGTTTACACCAAATTTTTACTAGTTGTAGCTAAGAAAATACTTCAAAATATTTTAACAAAATGTGGCTGTTGATTGAATATTCTTTGCTAATCGTGATGTAACGAAGACGTCATAATGTGTCTTGACTCTTGAGTACAAGCTTGTTCGTCTCAACTGGTGCTGTCAGTTGCTGAATAGCTACTCTGCTTCGATGGTGAATTTCATCTAGTTCACTTGTGACAAATTGTTGAAGTTTTACCAATGCAGCCACAAAAATCGCCCAAAACAATCGCTTTCACGCTCTTGTGGTGATAGCTTGACATTTACAGCTTCCAGCAAGATAATGCATTAGCACACAGAGATTGTGTGATGGTTGAGTTTCTAGCTCGCAAGGACACCCGATTTCGTGCCCCATGTCGCTTAGTGCTGACGCGATTAACATTTTTTTATCAGCGAACCTGATTAAAATTACCATCGAAGCAGGGTAGCAACAATACTGATAGCACCAGTTGAAAACATGAAACAAGCAAGCTTGTACTTACGACACATTATGACGTCAGATATATTTAATCACCATCCACATTTTGTTGAAATATTTTGAACTTGAATTACCGGTAGTATTTCTTCAGCTACAAGTAATAAAAAAACGCTGTTTTTCTTGATTTTGAAGTCGCGAGTCAAATTTAAATGATAACCGTACGTCGGTCTACTCATAACGATGGTAATAATGCGGTGATAATAACGTGGGACGCAACTGTCATCAGCACGCTGGCAGATTCATTTGCATGTTTTCGCACATCATCCCTGAGGTGCTGCTGCTGGTGCATTGGCCGCTTCGTGGAACGCATACGAGTAGTAGTCGAGTGCGGTCACTGCGGTGTTGGCGCTAATGGGGTGTTTACACGATCCAGCATTCATCCAGCTAGCTGGAAGTTCTATGGTAATTAGGAAGACGGGTGGGTTGTAACCACAGATTTCAATATTAATGATATTGGTGATAGGCATATTGGAAAGCCTATATAACACAAGGCCTGTCAGCTGTGGGTTAAGCCTAGGCGGCGGGGTTCCATCAGGCGAGCTGGATGTTTGCTGGACGTTTGCTGGAACTTTGCTGGAAGTTTGCTGGATCGTGTAAACACCCTATAACTTACAGTTATATGTGTTACAGTCGACTGCCTTGGAGACATTGCATGGGAGGAAATTGATACTTACGTCTTGGACTTTCTGTCCTCGGTCTCGGGTCGACGCCTGAGCGATGCTGTTGGTGAACACGGTGATCCTCGTAAGACCTCGTTCCTATTTCAACGATTGTCCGTCATTGTACAGCGTTTTACGGTTCTGGTCCACCACGAGAGTTTTACGCGCGACAGCACTTAGTGCTATAGCGCATCTTAGCTATCGTTGAGGCGTTCACCTGTTCGTCCGTCCGTCTGTCTGTCACACATTGCGATTGTATCAAAACGGTGCAAGCTAGGATCACGAAAGCTTTACTGTTAGCTTCGCAAAAAACTCTAGTTTCAGGATCCGGAAAGCTATTCCGAAAATTCGAAAGGAGTAATCTCGGCCAAGAGCGCTGAATGAAAGGGGGTATAGCAAAATTTGGGATTTTCAACGAATAAGTCGCTGTGTCTCAAAAACGGTGTGACACCGGGCCAAGGTTACCATTATTCACTAAATACGACATAGAAAGTCGCACAGACGCTTTGGATTAGCACGGAAAACAATGACCTCTGATGACCTTGAACACCAAACTATGGGTTTTATTCGTTTTTCGATTTCGTGCTCCGGCACACATTTTAAGAGCAAATTGAGCCAAAATCGCTAAAGATCGATCAGAACAACCTGCGTATGAAATTTTCAGCATTAAACGTAGATTTTAACAGTCCAAGTCTCGGCCCTCTAGGTTCAAGGAGGCCTGCGCAGGCAAGCATCAAATAAAGGTACCCCCTAAAAAGTAGTTATTTTACCGCTTTTGCCTCGTCTAGCGTGAAAACGATTGCAGATAACATAGACTTGCTGCTTGCCGTAACCATAACTGCTGACGGGCTTTTAAGAAGTACCAATATTAATGACATTGAGCTATCTTGATCCCCCAAAACAAAGGATTTTAGTGATTTTTTGCAATTTTCGGCTGCAGTAAATTGCGACGAATTGTCTGAAGATACGCCAAAACAGCGTACAAACAGGAACTGCTATAAACCGTAGTGCGTCTCGTGAGCATTAGCTTAAATTACTTGTACTGGTCGTGGAAGCGTAGAAGCGTAATAACTTAATTTCAGTATTTTTCAACCCGTCAGCGTATGAACGAGTAATTGTTCTGCATGCACCGCAGCGACGCTTAGAGGCAAAATGTGTTGCATTATTTACGATTCTGCGATAACGGACATACGTGTCTCATTTACGCGCCGGGTGCCGCGCGTGCTATTGCTAATTGTATGGGGCTTTATTGGTTTGCTGAATTGTATCGACGTATGTACTACCGTGTCGGAGCGCATTATCTATTCAACGATCCCATACAGTACTGTGCAGAGATGTGCGAAGTGTGCGAGTTTCGATCCGCTGTCAGGCCTCAGTTCCGTTAACAGGTTCGCGTAAAGCTGGGCAAAACTATTACTAAAATATACTTACAGGCCAACTTGCCTATTTGTGCCACTGTGTCACAAAACAGACGCCCTTGTCTCTTTACTTGTCCGCCAGAGAACGGACTTCAGATAAGATCTTTCTTGGCAGTTACGTTGAAGCACGTAAGTACGTATCGTAGGACATTAAAATCCGTAGAAGCGGTGCCCGATAAATTCTTCACAAATTATTGGGGGGGAATTGCTCCCGTTGTCCGCATGCACAGACAGTCTCCGTGATCCATCGCTCTGCAGTAGTAGGTTTAGGCGTTGTTCAGAAGCTGTCATTTGTTTGCGAAATACTGTAGTCAGCGCTATAGCGATCCTTCATGATATCGAGCTATGTGAATTTAATGGGGACATCCCGACGTTGACAGAGTCACATATTATAGGCCTATCTATGCACGGCGCGTGCTGTGAAGTTGTGAACTGTCCGACGGTCGCGGATCGGTATGCGTAAACCGAGTCCGTGCGTCAGTCCCTCCGTCGGACCGGTGGTCGTATGGAGTCATTCGGGCACAAATCGATCGTCTCGCCTGTGCGTGGCGCGCGAGATAATGGATAGGACCCGTGCGAGCACTGTGCTGTCGACTGCGCCACCGGCTGCTACGGAAGCTGGTCGCTGGTCACTGGGGTGAATATGGCGTCAAACTGTTGCCTGCCTGCAGGCTGCAGCGGTGCGTTGTGCGATGAGATGAGATGCTACGCTACATCCGTCGCCGCGTCGTTGTCGAGTGCTCCAGCTGCCGCAGCAGCAGCAGCCGTACGTCGCGCGTTGTCGTCGTCCCGCCGTCCCACTGCCCTCTAGCGCATAATAGATGAACCAACCTGTACAACATACGACTGTTTGTTGCTTGTCGGCCCATGGACCTGGAACGACGTGACATCTGCCGAGTCGTTATCCGTCTTCCGTCAGCGACTCAAAACTCATCATATTCCGTTCACCGAATCATTTTTACGCGCGACAACAGAATGCTTCGCGCGTCTTAGCCAAGGCCTGGGCGTCTGTGTGTCCGTCCGTCCGTGCGTCCGTCCGTCACACTCTGCAGCCCTATCGAAACGGTGCAAGTTAGGATCACGAAATTTTTACTGTGAGTGGCCATGGGAGATTAGTTTATCATGACAAAATTTCGTGTCCGTGGGTGCGGGAGTTCCTCTCGAACGAGGGCGTCAAAGAGGGGTGCCCCCTTAAAAGACGTTATTTTGCCATTATTGGCTCGTTGTCTGTCCAATGCAATGCATAGCATTGGATAGAGCATAAAATCACTTTTGTGTCCATGCGTCCTACATTTCTTAAGCTATCTTCCTTTCACCTTCCCTTTTTCTCCCCCTTTTCCTTCCCCTAAACCCTTTCCCCTTTCCCTTGCCTTTTCCTCTTTTTTTCTTTTTCCTTTCTCTTTCCACTTCCTCTTTTCCTTTCCTTATCCCTCCCCCTTTTCCTTCTCTTTCCCCTTTCCTTTATTCTTTCCCCTTTCCCTTTTCCTTCCCCTTCCCCTTTTCCTTAACCTTTCCCTTTTCCCTTTCCCTTTTCATTTCCCTTCCCCTTCCCCTTCCCTTTACTTTCCATTCCTTTTCTCCTTCCCATTTCCCTTTTTTCCTTTCCCCTTTTTTCTTTTTCCTTCCCCTTTTCAATTCCCTTTCCCTTCCCTTTACCTTCCATTTCTTTTCTCCCTCCCCTTTTCCTTCCTTTTTCCATTTTTCTTTTCCCTTTTCTTTCCCTTCCCCTTCCTCTTTTTCTTTCCATTCTTTCGTCTTTTTTTCTGTGTCTAGGTCCGTGCGTCCAATATTTGAGGCGCCATATTTCCGTAACGGTGCCAGATAGACGCATGGTCACCATGGACCACCCATAGGAAGTCGACCCCCGGGAGTCGAACGGTCACGTGACCGATGACGTCAGGTGACCCCAAAAGGTCAAACTCGTGATCCCATTATCTTTGAGGCGCCATATTTCCATAACGGTGCAAGATAAACGCATAGTGATGATGGACCATTTATAGTGAATCGAACGGTCTCGTGTCTGACAATGTCTATTGTTTAGTTAAAATAATAGAGAAAGATGAAAAGATCATTGCTGCTGTACAGTTCCAGATTTATCAACATCAATGACCTTGAAAAGTTAAACTGTTTGATTTTTTTCTACCAGTCTAAACAGCTCACTGATTATATTTATACGGTCATATACTGTAAACTATCGAAATGCATTGGAC
>Ga0209671_1005051_pt1 | contig 13244 bp, 8 predicted proteins | sample WorMetHERISLAND2_2_FD_187401 | JGI IMG/M metagenome (GOLD analysis project Ga0209671, IMG submission 187401) | Marine gutless worms symbiont microbial communities from Max Planck institute for Marine Microbiology, Germany - Olavius geniculatus... | ecosystem: Host-associated > Annelida >... | reverse complement strand
TTTATGGAAAAGCTTTACGGTTCCTGAAACTAGAGTCTTTCAGGCAGCCGATGGTGAAGATTTGGAGATCCTAGCTTGAACCGTTTTTGCCTGATCCACCCGTGTGACAGACAGACGGACAGACAGACAGAATTGCGATGGCTAAGACGCGCTGAAAGCAAAGCTGCTTTCGCGCGTAAAAATTCAACCCCCCACAGAATCAAAACCCCTGATCTGATTGAGATAAAATTTGGCACAGTTGATTACGTCGGCTAGGTGACCCCTCATGCAAAATTTTATGTAAATTCCTCCAAGGGGGCTTCTCGGCAAATGGGTGAAATATACGCAAAAATTGGGCGTGACACAAGAAGGAAGTCGTTATTTTTCTTATCAATTCGCCCAGGATTCTATACCGTCAAGCGACAACTGCAGCTGCATTACGTCCTTCGTACTCGCCAGGTGGCAGCATCGTTCTCGGCAGAGGTTTAAGCTCTATGATCGCTTCTAATTAAATGTTTTGTTGTGCTGGAATAATATTCCATCGCACTGTCAGTAGTTCGTAATTGTCTGGTTTATACCAAAGTCAACAGCGGTGCGACGATCGCAGATAAACACAAAGAATGATGCTGATTAGATATATCATAACAAGCACTGTCAATGAGCTTTCCGTTGGTACCGACAATGATGACCTTGAATAGCTTTGAAATTCAGGAAACAGGTTTAAGTGATTTTTTCGCGATTTCAGATTGCGCCGAAATTACTGAAGGCAAAACACGATAATCTCAATACAAATTTTGCAGCACAAAACGTAGATTTTAACTGTCCAATTCAATTTTCTAGTTTCTGGATCATTCTTTAATAAAATTTAGTTATTTTATCAGGAAATATTAGCTATAGATATGCCAAGTAGCCGCAGTATTTTTGACATTAACAGACGTTTAAGCTTTCTGGCCGTTTCTTTACGCTCATAGTTGTTGTTGTTGTTGGCGTCGTCGTAACGTTAAAAGTTTCAACGACGATCAAGCAAAGTCAGTTGAATTTCCGATAAAAATCAATGATCAAACACCTCTAACGAGGGCTCAAAATCTGAATTATTCTGTGATTTTTCCGACAGCATTCCTTATAAAATTACAATAGGCTACTGTAATTCGTGCCGGCAGTAAAACAGTTTTTGACGAAGATTATTCACTTTCTGGACCACCCTGTAATGCGTGTAGATCTGTGTCATCGAGCGCATTAAGCTTATGCACACATGACGTTGCAAACTTGCAGTAACAAGAGATGGTATTTATACACCCGCATTAAGTTAACGTTGTTTTATTCACTATCGTTTGCTACTGCGTTGGTACTTACTGCCGACGAATAAAATTTAGTCTTGAAATAGGCCTAGACCTAGGCCTGCGTTTTTACCTGCTATAATCTCTAGTAATACGCGCGCGACATTTATTATTGCACATAATCACAGTTAACAAACGAAAATAAAATCATGTTTATAATGCACACGGGATCTATACAACATTCACGCGTCGTTTTTAGCATTTGTCGTAACTTTGCAAAATACTCAGCGATTTTCATTCCTCTTATCACTTGCACGTTTTTGCGCAATATTCACAACGAAATACTCACCCCGTTTTTCCTTGTTGCCTCCCCATATCTGTACTCCACTCCTATTCATTTCATCTCTTTTTCTTTCTTACCTACCTCTTCCCTTCCTTATTCTCCTTTCCCCTCTTCTCACTACCAAATACACTCAGATCCGTGGGAGCGCAGTACTAAACTTAGCTGACTAAACGTTTAACAGGACGCCGTCAGATGCCAAAAATGTCTCCTCATTCTACTGTTGCAAGACAAAGTCGTCAGAAATCGGACGCCTCTATACACGGGCGTCGCCCCATCGCAAGCTCTATGTCGTGTGGGGCTGGCGATCGATGGTCGCCATGCATGGATGCATGGGTCACGGCCTGTGGACCGGATATCCGTCGATGACGTCATACTGACGTACGTGTGACATCTGCCACGGTCGAACCTCGAGCGTCGTCGTCGTCTCCGTGTCAGGCGCCGGGCGTCGCCGTGCCTGCAGTGTTAATTCATGCATCATTAGTTCAATTTACTATTGAAATACTAATGCGGACAGGCAAAAGTTTTCACCATTTCAAATAGTATTTCCATAAAAGTCAGCTGTTTCAATAGTAAAACTATTTGAATGGTATTTCAACCTGATCAACTTTATTTGAACTGAAATGTTTAAAATGCCTCTCTCGTACCACTTCCCTCAACTGCGCGTAAATTACAAAACGAGATGTGAAAATATATAGTAATCTGTAGATCGTTTTATTGGAAAACTTAACTATTTTTAAAGATGTTTAAAACTAAAAATCAAACTTAACCAGAAGTGGCGTGACCACAGACCCACAGCATAACTTACCAAAAGCTTACTAGAAGGCTAGAAACGATCACCTATTTTAAAAAATCCGTTAAATGTTTTCAAACTATTTCAATAGTGTTTAAATGCTATTAGCTAGCAACAACCTGGTAGGGTGAGACTGCTCCACCGGTGACGTCACGGTCTCGCGAGGCTCTAGCACTACTGCCTGGGGTGGAGCGGGTGGGGGCAGGTAGCAGTGGAAACGCTTCATAAGCCGCCCTGGCTACCTCATCGAGCACGGCGTCGTCATGACGACGTCTGACCACGCCGACGCCACGCCCCTCAGACTCCGTGTCTACTGCACCACGTGACCGAACTCTCTCATGACCCGCCGACTCACGACCCATCTGACACAACCAAGCACAGGTGTCAACACGTCTTAAGCCCGGTACACACTATTGCACCAACGTGCTTCACCTTTAATATCCGGTCAAATTTGACTTTAAGTTTAAACCTATACACTGTGTTCAGAAGCAAACACCCCCTTAACGTTTTCTTTTATGTCTCCGTGGAAAATGTTTAGATTTCCACAAAATTTTTACGGAATGTTTGCGAAGAATTAAGTATTTCATCGGCAAAAAAGTTAAATATTTTCTGCCGTTGGTGATGTCATGCTGACGTCATATTTCCGTGTTTTTTTAACTATGGGTTTTACGGTTTCACCGGTGAAGACAGATATTTTGATGAAAAGTATGCGAGTCAGCAATGAAACCGCAAGTTTATGGGAAATGTTTCTGAACAATAGACAGACAATCGAATATTGGTGAAATAAAACTTTAAAAATTGACAAGAATGGAGTATCAAAAGCTGTTTGACTAATGGCGGGCAAGTGGTCATCGATGTAACGCAAACCAAAGCATAGATGTAAAAAACGGTCCAGAAAAATTTTAAAAACGTTAAAAAACGTAAAATACGTGACAAAAATTAAAAAAACGTTTAAAAACGTTGAATAAAAACGTTGGTCTTAATTTGTTTAACCCCTTGCCTAATGCCTAATGCTGTAGGTGAAACGTGCAATATACCTAAAACTATAGTCTAGATAAAGATAAATTTATTTAATTTTAATTTAATCCTGTGGTCATAAGACCAGAACACTAAACTAACTATATAAACTAAATAAAAAAACTGTTTATTTGGTATATTTGGACTAAGTAAGTGAACTACCGTCACTTTGGTTCCAAAAGAGCTTCTTGAAGTTCTTGATAGGATTCTGAGTGCACGTTTTTTAAAAATAAAAGTCGTTAAAAAAATTTTTAAACGTTTAAAAATCGTGAAAAAATGGCAAGAATTAAAAAAACGTTAAAAACGTTTTTTTACATCTATGAAAGATCGGTCGATTTACCGACCCTGGAGGAATGGAAGGCTGAGTTGACCTTCGTAGCTGGATATATAGAAATCAGTCACCCATCGAAGTAATAACCACTTAACCGAGCTTTTCCAGTCGCCGCTGCACGTGTCTGGAACACTCTGTCTGAACACATCACCTCCGCATCTTCCACGGGTGTCTTCCGGTTCCGTCTGAAAATTCCGTCGGAAAAATCATCCGTTCCACATCTCGTATTTTCTACGCCTTTGTGACTCTACAGTGTCCGCGTATAGTGACGCTCATGTTACTATAAACACTCTAATCGTTTTTGTTACGTACTTACTTATTTACTGAGTTACTAAACCCTATCAACAGACACAGACCTGTGGCTGAGAGGTCGGGGTGGGTGACGGTTGTACGGGGAATCTCTCCTTGCATCTGAAGTACAGTTCGCCGTGTATTGGTTGATCAAGCTCATTGCGTCTGTCAGTGGCGCTACTACCACCGGCGCCGGTGAAAATTGGCAGTGACTCGAGCAGACCCTGGAGCTTGTGAAAGTCCGTCGATAGATTCTGAGCTTGACCTCGTGCCGTCACCACCGTCTGCTCCGTCCCGTGACCTTACTCAGCCAGACGATCATACAATCAGTCAATCGATCAATCAAATCAAATAAATAAATAAACTATAAGTGAATAAATGAATAAAACTCTTTTATCATAAACGGACAAAAGTCACAAGACGCTTATACATGTAGTTCAGCCTGTTATGACGGTTACACGAAAATCTATCTTTAGATAGAACAAATATTATACAAAATACAAGGCTAGTGCAAAATACATAAACCTAACAGAAATACAACAAAAATTCAAATCAAAATCAAAACTAGACTGTCAAGCCTTGTTTAAGAATAAGTACTGTCCGCGGTAGTAGCACCACAGTATACAGAACACGTTCTATATACCGTGGTAGCACCATGCACACACACAAAAAAAAACAAAAAAAGCCATGTGACCTTGACCCATAAGATATTGATATTCAGTAATTTTTAGACGTTAGCAGAAAACATGTTTAAGCTTTGTCAAATGTCATCAAACTAAATGCAGCGGTTTATGAGTTATCAAAAGTGCACTAGATTTGGGACAACTCTAGATTTCGATCGCGAATATATTTCTGGAACGGATAAGGCAATCGACAAGCGAAAAACAGCGTTATTGACTAGGACTTTTTTCACGTTCGACGAAACCGATTTGCAATTTTTTTGGTCCACTAACAAAAAATAACATTGACCTCATCTATGTCTTTGGCACTCAATAGCCATATAGGTTTCTTGCGGTTGTGGAGATACATGTTCGTGCAACATTTCATCAAGCTAAAAGCAGCGGTTCATAAGTTATCGTGTGACAACCTTTTGCCCTATCTCGCAATGGTGAGAAATCCGAAAATCCTGTCTTGCATTTGGATATCGATCCCGATCACCACCAAAATCTAACTATGGCCAAGTCCAACCTTTCCCGAAGATTTCAGCCAAATCCGATCAGCAATTCACCAGTTATCGTGTTAACAGACAAACAAGCAACAATTTAAGAAAAAAATCAGCTGAAAACAAAACAGTCGTCGCTACCGCGGACAGTAATTACAATGCGGACTTTACCTTTGAGCTTGCCCTTGACATCATCGGGGTCAATAGCATTGCGTCGGTTCTGCTCGCTGACGTAGACGCCCTGTGAGAGCGCTGAGCCTATAACGCTGCCCATGCCAGAAAAGTAGAATATTGTGTTGTAAAAGTCGTCCCCTTTGCTCTGGAAGGTACTGCCAGAAACAAATCACATCCAAATCAAATAGAATATTTTAATAAACAAAAATTATTACTGATAACACACGATTGTGCAGTGTACGGTAAATGTGAAAGAATAGCCTACGACAATTATTTATAAATACTCCATTTACACGATGAAGCATACATAAAGCACATATGAAGCACACAGCATATCAAGCCAGCTCTAACAGTGCACGACGTGTGCTCGAAGTTTGCTTAAGTTTGCTCTAAGGTTGCTTTAAGTATGTCATGTGTGCTTAGTGTATGCTTCCTCGTATAAACGGGGTATAAACGAGACTGATCCGTTTTCTTCACTGTAAATTTTACTCCTAAACGGTTTTGTTTTATTGACGATGATGAGCTGACGAGATGACAATGACAAAGAACGACACGATCAATAACTTTCAGATAACAAAAACGTTATTTTCAGCTATATAATACCGCATGATACAGTAGAAGCGGTAGAAGTGCTTGCAAAACGCCAGAAACGTCGATGGATGAAAAATACGCGGTGACTATATAGCAGGCAGCCGGATAAATAGCTGGGCCGTCTAGCAACGGCTATTCACCCGGTTGCCGGATAAATATCCTGTGCCTTAACAATAATGGAGTCGCCGGAAGTTGCAATTTTCCGACAAACATCTACACTGTGTTCCAAAAAACATTCCCGACATTTTTGACTGTAACTTGAAAACCAATCAACAGATTTTAATAATATTCGGCATAAATATTCCTAACACAACTTGCCATCAAATGACTATTCTGAATAGTCATTTGATGGCAAGTGGTGTCAGGAATATTTTTGTCAAAAATTATCTAAATCTGATAGTTGGTTTTGAAGTTACAGTCAAAAATGTCGGGGATGTTTTTTGAGACACAGTGTAAGTTCTAGAGGTTTCCGACAACATTTTAATTCTGCCCCTATATTTTCGCATGATGGGGGATTTACAGCCCTAAAGTTTGTAGTTTTGGTAAACAATTTTCGGATTGGTATAATTTCGGGGGCAGTTGCCTCGCGCCCTCTGCCACTGCAAAACGTGTCGCGTGTGATTATTGTTCGCAGTGTCGCAGTGTCACAGACCTCGATGATGGGTTATGCGGTGTGTCGGTCTTGGTCGGTGTCTTTGCCACTGGCTCCGGGTTCGCAGCTGATGGCTTGGCGTCGCTAACTGCCGCTGGTGCAGTCGTCGGTTTCGAACTCGCTTCCGGCGGAGTCTGCTTTTCCGCAGCGGAAGTGACGACATTGACGGTCACGTGCTCCGGTACGGTCGCTGCGACTGTGACTGCAGCTGCTGCAGCTGTACTGCTGCTCGTCTCCGCCATCAGTTACACCGATCGACCGTCCTACTGCAAACTGTCACAGAAATACACCAATGGCAGTGCTCTCACGACGAACCCATAATAATCCTTGAATTAAATTATTGTCACGTCGCCGACATTATCGAGATGGTCAGAAACTAAAAGCGTGTACATAGCAACAAAAGTGAAGTGAACGGTACTGTTCGTTTAGCAAACTAAGCTAAAATGAAATAAACTTAAGCCTAACTACCAGTTCGTTTGCTCAGTAAGTTCGTGCAACGCAACTGAACTGGTATTTCTGTTCAGTTCAGTTCAAGATCAAGTTCAAGACTATGCAAGCGATACTGTGACTAATTGATTAGCATTGTGTCGGTTGTGTAGGGCCATAATAAAACCTGCCTTAGGCCTACACCACAACACTGACTACTGCCTATGAATGGCACGTATCGTCGACATGCAAAAGTTATTTCTAATGACTGCTTCATTTTAAACCAAACTTAAGTACAGCGAAATTCCAAAGGGGTTCCCTGATCAGGTCATCCATCTTGATCGGGTCGAGTCGGGTTAAAGATCTTAAACCGCCAGACTCAGCAACACGAATCCAACAACAAAATGCTATTCTTACACATTCAATTGATAACATTAATCAACACAATAAGGTAGACAAAGAAGCCTTAGCCTACTGTTTACCTTACAGTTTCGACAGCTTTGTAACACTATGTGCTGTATAGGCCTACATATATAGGCCTATAAATGCACAACAACGCATTTGTCAGACACAATGGAGTTATCGCTACCGTCCCATCAGCAGTGATTATAGGCCTAAGCCTGCGTTATCATGCGAAAAAATACCGCAAACAGTCGCTTATCATTTTGACGCTCGCAAGCAACGGACTGCTAGTGCTGATGTTAGGTAACTGGCGCTAGCGGCTGCATCTGGTAGAAATCTATGCATGACATTCTGCGAGAAGGTCTAATAAGTGACGAGTGAAGTGTGAAAGCATCGCAAGAGGAGGCCTACCAGCGCTGTTCTCGGCAGAGCAGCAGCAGCAGCAGTAGCACAACTGCCGCGAACATGGAAAGGAACCTGCCGATATTTGGGATTTCGCGGAACCCTTAGCATATATTTGGGCCCTCCGTTTTTGGAAACAATAATAGTGGAAATCACAAGTTAATTTCTATTTGAAATAATGCATAAATATCAAAGCTACGAAAGACGTTCTAGGTTCTTCTGGTTGAAAACACGCTTGCCGACCAAATGCTTATGTACAGCATTACCCAAATTCCGTGGCGGGGTAAAAGAGAGAAAAAAAGATGGGGTAAATAAAAAAGGGTAAAAGGGCAAAGGGAAGAATGTGTTCCCCCCTTGAACTTTGAGAACGTTGTTGCGCCCATGGCAACACTTTAGCAGCTGCAGTAGCAGCACGCACATATTGGCGGCGAAGGTCGAACGTCCTGTCTGGAACTGCAGCTGTCTGTAAGCTTAGAGAACAGTATTTGCCCCGTGCGCAGTTCACTCAGCCGAGCTAAAATAAGCTTAGAACTCGTCTGAGAACGTGATGTGCTTGACCTGCGAAGAGCGACAACAGGCTTCCATGCGAAACTCGTTAAAGATTAAAAAGAAGAAGAAGAAGTGGCACTATTTTGCGTGCGCGATTATGCATACAGGAGTCCATGGAAATGGACAGGAGTCCATCGAAAGTATTCGCGTTTGCAATCTGTCTCTCTCACTCTTTCCTTCAGATTGTCAATCAATCAATCAATTGTGAATTTCTCAGGTAAGGAATCAGCGACACGAGTTCTCCTTCTCCATTTATCAGGATACCTTGCGTCCTCCAAATCGAGCAGCTTGTCTTCCATGTTGTATACTTGACGACGTCGAGCTCATATCTTTCTCTGTCTTCCTCTGCTCCGTTGTCCACGAACGTTTGCCTCCAGGATTCGCTTGACACAATCATCTGCATCTCTCCTCTACACGTGTCCGTACTTTGTCCGTAATACATGCTACTCTATAGGATGCAACGAATGTCAATTCATTTCTTTTCCTGTCCCTCAAGGTAAGACCAAGGTGATTCCATCGTAACATTCTCATTTCAGTTCTCACAAGGGGTGAAAGGGCGTTCTTCTTCACGCCTTTTTAAGGTCCATTCGCCTAAACCATTCGTGTTTGCAATATTTTAATTACAGAACGCGGATAGCCTATGCAAAGTCTAGTGCGACGCAAATAGTGCGATGCGGTAGTGCATAACGTTAATCTACGACAACAAAATAATGAAGGGCATATCCAGCTAAGATAAGCCTTAGGCCTAAGCTTAGGCTGTTTACCGCTTGGCCAAAACAAAAAATAACGAAAATTAGTAATATGAACAGTAGACGTTAACAGGCAAAAAACAGACTTACAGTATGATATTCTGACAATTTTATTCTTAGTTCTTTAAGTAGTAAGGGACGGGAAAAATGACAGTTCAAAGCAAAGACCATAAGTTCAAAACCATTCGGTACTAACGGCATTGCTGTTGGTCGCATGTCGATATGGTTCAGCTTACAATAAAAATTTTAACTGTGGACCGATCGACCCCACGTCTCCCCTTCCCATGGGTGGCCAAAGCCTTTTCTAATATATGCTATGTACTTAACTGGGACATGATAAATAGCTGTCAGCTTGCCGCCTAAAATAGTGAAACAGGACAAAGTGAAGTCAAAACTGCAACCAAATAATTGTACCATAAACTAAGCCAATATCCTTAGAAACAAGAAATCTGAGCTAATGCTCATGAGACGCGTGAGAGGTTTATAGCAGTTCCTGTTCGCAAGTAATCTTGGTCTATCGCTATCCATTTCGTCGCAATCAGGCCCGTCGAGAGCCACAGCGGGGCCCGGGGAAACATTCTTGCGGGGCTTCCAAAGATTTTCACGGGGCTCCTCTAGGGATAAAATTTTTGGATTTTTTTTTCAAAATGGTACATTCTAGCGTACTTTATAAATTTCTGGCCGACGGCAAGGCCCCCCAAACGACGCGGGGCCCGGGGTAGCTAACCTCCCTACCCCACCCTCTCGATGGGCCTGGTCGCAATTCACTCTTTTGCAGCAAAAAATCGCCAAAAATCCTAAAAACCAATATTTTAGCGTTCAAGGTCATTTAAGGTCATCGATGTTAACATTTCTAAGAAGCTCATCGCTAGTGCTTGTTATGATAAGCAGTATGTCTGTGCATTATTGCAACTATTTTTACGCTAGACAAGCCCACAATGGATAAATAACCACTTTTCGAAAGGCACCCCTTTTTGATACCCACTTACGCAACCCTCCTTGAACGTAGAAGATTCGGACTTGGACTGCTAAAATCTACATTCAATGCTGAAAATTTTATATGCAATTTTGGTCTATCTCCAGCCATTTTGGCGCAATTCACTCTTGAAATGCGTGTCGCAGCCCGAAATCACGAAAAATTCACTAAAACCCGCTATTTTGGGGGTTCAAGATCATTCAAGGTCATTAATGTTGACATTTCTAAAAAGCTCGACGCCAGTGCTTGTTATGATAAGCAGATGTCTGTGCCTATCTGCAACCATTTTCACGTTAGACGAGCCTATAGCGGTAAAATAACGCTTTTAAAGGGTGTTGCCTCTCTTTCGCCCCCTCGTTCGAGGGGATCCCCTTTACCCAGCGGGATGAAATTTTGTCACGAAATACTAGATACAATAGGCTATCATATCATATCTCACCTGGTCTTAGATTGGTACCGGGTCGTGACGGACAAACGGACAGACAGAATTACCGTAGCTAATACGCGCTATAGCTATGCTAGCTCTCGCGCGTAAAAATTAATCGAGCAGTTCTTCGTAGACAGATTAGTGTCAAAGTTTAATGTCATTTCCCTTTATCAGTCTGCTAAACGTAGCTTTTATCCCACTGCATGCAAAAATGCAAACAAAAAACGAAAAATTTCCAACAGCAAATTTATAGAAAATAACGACCAAAATCCAGAATGCATTACTTAGGCCTAAATTGGATTAGTTTTCACTGATTTTTTAGTTATAAGGTATTGCACAGTGAGCCCCACGCAGCTCTTCGTGGCTTCAGAAGACAAAGTGCTCTGGCATCGTATGGTCGCCAACGTCGTCGTCAACGATGACGCAGCACCATACTAGCACCTTTGCAGCAACATCAGCGTAGGCCTAAGTGACAATGTTCACGAAGTACGAGTACACCATCATGTATATATTTTACGTTTATGTAGCCTATATAAACGTCGTAACTACCCAATAATGTACGAACCTGTCGAAGTGGCTCAGTCTGCTGTAAACTAGAACTTTGCTGCCGCTTCCAGTTAGTCACTAGCGCACTGCGCTCTGACAACATCTGCGTGGAAGCGAGATGCCCAGATGCGTTGCTATAGGCAGCGCAGCAGCTGCAGCAGCAGCAGCCCTGCCCATTAGAGCAGCATTCCTTGCTGATGATTAGCCGCTGTGTATGCAAGACATTAGGCCTACGCGTCGTTTAATGGATTACGGATTCGATGCCTACCGTGAATTCTGTCATAGATCAGATGTAAAAACGCGCCGTCCCCGTACGTCAATGCGCTATGCGAGAGTGCATAAGCAATATAATTATGCTGCTCACGTTACTTTCTGTCTTATAGGCCTAAGTTCCATCAATCAGTTGATCAGTCAATAAATTTACTCGCCAGAGATAAGCAGTTCATCTAGGAGAGCTACAAAGAGAAACAACAAACGAAACGAAAAAATATGATAACGGCAACATTCACTTATTACGACGTGGTCAGGCAGACGCGTAGTGCTGGGAAACTGCTGTGTACGCTACATGCCTGCAAGCCGCTACGTTTATGCAATTTCCTCGTGGTAGGAGGCCTACACAGTTAGTTGTAGCTGGTAGTAGCTTGCCTGGAAGTACTGCACGCTTATTGCACGCACGCCAGTCGAGACTGCTGCGGAGAGTGCAGTCTGAGCAGTCGCTGGAGTGCGTAGGATCCTGCAGACGTTTGTGGAATGCCTGCTGGGAGCAGCTTGCTGTTACCGTACTATACGACCGCCGTCCTAACTGCTGTCGACTGCGGCTGCTGCTGCTTCTGTAACAAGCACTGTTATGCAATGCATCTGTAATGTGTCTGGACGAGTGGGCTAATTTCTTTTCTTATACGATTATTTTTAACCGACATTACGACATAGTGAAGTTTTCGTTTACTGGGTATTTTCCCATTCTGCATTATGTCTATGCCTATTTTATACAGATATAGTCTAGCTTCTTGACTGCAATATTACAATAAACTTTGATTTTATTTTATTTCAAGCAATTAATCAGTATCTTTATTTTAAGCACACATGTGGCCCATAAATAAGGAAAAACTACGCAACTACGATTAAGCTGCTAATTAAGGTTTGCAGTTCAGTCTGCAGCAATGTTTACGAAAAAATTGCTTGTTTGCTTACAATATGATATATGACCTATAGGCCTACGTCACAGTCCGCCATAATGCCATTAACTGGCTGTAATGTCAAGTTTATCAACACGGCGTCAACATGTGAACGTCTACGTTCAGCTGAAACAACCGACTACGTTCTCCCGCAGCTGTGTACCAAGTTCCCGTTTACACGATCAAGCAATCATCAAGCAAACATCGAGCAAACATCGAGCAATTATAGCACACTTCGTGCACATGTATTTTGAATGCATTTGCTGGATGTTTGCTCGATGATTGCTCGATGTTTGCTTGATCGTGTAAACGAGGTATTATACGCCACCAGCAGCGTGGAACCGTTTGCCCGAGTCAATCCGCAGAATATCGTCCCAAGCAGCCTTTAAATTCTTCAAAATCAAAATTGTTTTAATAAACTTTTCAGTTTAGTTCATTTGATGTATCAAGTGAAAGAGAAACAACAAACGAAACAAAAAAATATGATAACGGCAACATTCACTTATTGCGACTCCTCAAAAAAATTTTCATAAGTCAAAAATTGTTATGAATTTTTTTTCTGTGTCTGCATGGTTGATGGGCTGACGTAATGCACCATGGTTTATACTTTGTAATTAAAGCACTAGCCCATATAAATTTAGCATAGGCCTATTATAACTTGATGATGATGATACGAGGTGTTCAGCCGTATGCATAACGCGCTATTATGTTCGTCTCCCGCTTGTGACCAGGGGCGTCCATTTCCCTCAGCACCAGGAGGCAACCTTCCCCCAACTCGGATGCCTTCCCTCTCCCCCTACCCTTCCGCCCCTTACCCGTTTCTCTTATTTTTTCCCCTTTCTTTCTCTTTTCCCTCCTTTCCTTCTTTTCTGTTTTCCCTCTCCCGTTTTTCTCTTTCTCTTTTTCCTCTCTTTAGAAGTAGGAACCCTTAATCCAGCTAGGTGTTCTGGGGAGCGCTGTAAGCTCCCCTAGCGGGGTCTGGGGC
>Ga0209671_1005050_pt1 | contig 13248 bp, 6 predicted proteins | sample WorMetHERISLAND2_2_FD_187401 | JGI IMG/M metagenome (GOLD analysis project Ga0209671, IMG submission 187401) | Marine gutless worms symbiont microbial communities from Max Planck institute for Marine Microbiology, Germany - Olavius geniculatus... | ecosystem: Host-associated > Annelida >... | reverse complement strand
GCACTCGGAGAGCGCAAACCTCCGCCAAGCATATTGATTCGAAAAATTCAAAGTGATCCAGAATCCAGGATTTCTTTAGGATCACCCCCAAAATTGAATCGCTTGTAGTTTTTGCCATTCCCGACATGCCCTATAAATTTCAGAAAAATCCTTCCATAGCTTTTTGAGTTATCTTGCTAACACACAGACAGACAAACAAACTCTGGCAAAAATATAACCTCCTTGGCGGAGGTAATTATGAGATTCCTGTGAGACTTCGTGCGACTAGGACTACGTCTGATGTGATCCGTCGCTAGTGGTGTAACGTGCACGCACGTCTCCGGTGTCAAACTAATCTGCATTGTACGACGAACAGATAGCTCGTTAGTGACCAGACATCTGTCGACTCACACACTGCCACTCATTGCATGCTAATCTGCTCCGTTTCGGCTTCTATTGTCCACCTTTTTGTTGCTATGTGGCTTAAAGCTATTGCAACAACTAAAATGAAAATAAAAATTACAGTTTTGATGTTCGTTTTACGAGAACATTATTTATAGGCCTAAGAAAAACAAAATCAACTAAGTAAAATACAAATTAAGGTAAGCAGGAGAAGCTAAGATAAAAAAATTATTCAAGGCGAAACAAACAAAAACGACATTTTTGCGATGCAGGTCAATTAAGCAATAATTGTTTGCAAAACGGCAGTTTCCAGCGCAAAATGTTGAAACATTTGCAACACAAAGCATAGACAACAGTGCGACTTATCTCTATATAAAAATGACAAAGTTGCTAACTTGCCACGATTCTTTTATTAAGTAGCTCAATCGCTGCATTTGTCGAACTAAAGTTGAACCGAAACTGTTATAAAATAATAATCGTTCACTTGGTAACTAAATAAAACTATAATTAAATTTCTGGAAAAAACGGCAGCTGTATTGAAAGTTATAATTATAAGCATTAAATGAATTGCGTAAAAACTAAAACTATTTGAAAACTAAAACATCTCTGCTATTGATGGCTAAAGCATCCATCAGTCTTAGCGTTATACCGAGTGAGTCTTTATGTTGTCACGTCGACGCTGACGACGGACAGGAATGCTTGCTCTGCACTCAGTCTTTGGCATTTTTAGTGTCCATGTTGTGCTGAAAAGAAACCGCGAGTTAACCTTTTAATCCCAGTGACGACTAGGCCTACTGTTTATGACCTTCAAAATACACTGATGTTATTAGCCCTGTCGATGAGATTGTGATTTCGTAACGTTCTATGTCTGTATGCAAAAATACACAAAAATATTTAGATTACTTTTAGAGCGTAAACCAAAATTGCATATTGGTGGCAATCATCCAAATCAAAAGATTTAGATCAAAAGTTTCTAAAATCCGGATAACGCAATAAAACCGATTTTTGTGAAAAAATATTACTGCGATTCCAAAATTAAACATAATTTTTGGCCAAGATATGCGCTTTACCAAGTGCTCTTTCGTTTTTTTACAATTAGTTGAATCGGTTCATAAATGTCTGTTTTGTCACATTTTGAATTTGATAGAGTGCGTGCTTCTCGATGGCTGGTCAGCCTAGCTGTGAAGTAGATTTTATAGGATGGTGCTGATCCATTAGGTGCCTGCTTGCAGCTGTTATCATACTTAGGTCTACTTTTTCTACGGTTTGGAAAAGCAAACAATACAGTTCTACATGTAGAAAGAATGTCGATTTGCTGTTACGAACAACAACTTGTGGTAGATATGGTAACACTGAAACGCCGAGTAATAGAAGCGTCGAGTATAGGGTTTTGACAGGGTTAGAAAAGGCTGAGTAACTGAAACATAGAGTAATAGAGTAATGGTCACTGGCTGTATATGCCAAGTAACAAAAACGTCGACTAATGACCACGAACTGAAAATGTCAAGTAACAGAAACGCCGAATAATTACCATGGACTAGAGATGTCAAGTAATTAAAATATCTAATATTTAATTTAAAAAATCCCGAAGAACAAATTTTATCAACAGTACTGTTAAAACAAGCTAGTTGCAATAAAAACGTTTCTGCGCATTAAAAAACGGCATAGCTCAATGTTTGTTTGCGTGGCACACGATAGAAACCGTTGTAGGCCTACATGTAATAAATAAAAATTATTAGCATAATAAAAAATTATAAAATGAGTTAATCAATTAAAATAGGCAGTAACGAGGCAATTTCTCGTCTACATATGCCATATTTTTTCGTAGTTGCAAATTTTGATGTGCACACGAATCGCAGAAACCTGCATGACCACAAGGAACAAACACAATTTTAGCTCTTAGATTAGCCCAACAAATGTCGCTCAAGTCATCTGACGACAACGAAGCCCAAAATACTAGAACTACAAACGCCGCAATGGCTTCTTCTGGCAATAACGGCAAACATGTTGAGTCTCCAATTTCCACCGATACGCTGTACAAACCTATACCGGCTTGTCCGTGACAGTTATAGGGTGTTTACACGATCCAGCAAACGTCCAGCATTAGCACGTGTATTTTGAATACATTTGCTATAAGTTTGCCGGATCGTGTAAACACCTCATTACTCAATGTTTCTGTTACTCGGCGTATCCAGTTCTTGGCTGTTACTTGCAGTTTCCCTTACCCGACAATTTCCGTTATTGGATATTACACAGCGTTTCCTATACTCGACGTATCCAACAAAAGCCATTACTTGCATTTTTACTCAAACATTCCATTACTCAAAATTTCAGTTATTCGACTTTTCAGCGTTCCCGTAGATATGTCAGTGCTGCATTGGTTCGCCATGAACATCGGATGGTGCATAATCCTGATGTATGGGCCTATAGTAAGCCTACTAGTGCTGTGATGAAGGCCGTCCCAGTGTGGTGAATAATGGCCTGTCTCGATCGCTCAACGACTATTTCGGTTGATTACTCCGTACAGCTATTAGCACATTGTGGGATTTTCGCGTCTTCAACCGATGTGAGAGTGATGGGGCAGTCAAAACGCCATTATATGTAGTCCATAGAACAGAGTTTGCCTCCGAAAAGCGTGTCATGTAGACGCTCTTTGAATCTACGCATTTAACTTTAGTTACTTCACAGTAGTCCATGCAGTTTAGTCAACTGATTGTTTCAAATCGAAAATTAACTTAATTTAATCTTTGTCTCCATTTTACTCCTCGCGCGCTACGTTCCTAACGTAGCGACCGACCGACGACCGACCTCTGTTTCCGGAAAGCCTTCCTGAAAAAACTTCAAACGGCCATATCTCCATAACGGTGCTAGATAGGCGCATGGTCACAATGGGCCACCCATAGGAAGTCGCCCACTGAGAGTCGAATGGTCACTTGACCGCTGACATCAAGTGACCCCCAAAAGTCAAGGTCGTGACCCCATTATCTTTGTGGCGCCATATTTTGATAACGGTGCCAGATAGACGGAGAGAAAATTTTCAATAACGACCTTGACGCCAGTAACTATTAGTATAATATTAAACGGGTCTCAATTAGATCCCAAGTATCTAATACAAGCCGAAAGAAACGAAAAAGTTTTTAAAAGAATACAAAAGAAAATGATGCGCGCGAGGAGTACATTAGATTGGTCACAATCTAATAATATTTCTTGTCAAAACATAATATATCTATTATGTACGTTGTACGTTGTATCGTATTTCTGAGATAGGCCCTATAGTTACATAGCCTGTCTCCTAATTTAAAGTGGCTTAACTTTCCACAGAACTTCGTCACGTTTCAATTAACTGACATTTAAGGAATTGCTATATAGCCGTTTCTGAGATTTTTTTGCCATTTCCTCACAGAGCTGTGAGAGCTACTGACAACAGGAACATAATAATAAATCGGGTTGTCTCCAGCGCCTGCTTGTTTTGCCGCGGTCAGTAATGAATATTACAACGACGGTCCGGTGACGTATAGATGCGATTGGTGTACAGTTTAGCAGCAGTGTTGAACGAAACAGTTGGCAGCCAACATAGACGAGACTATAGAGCCGCGCTGCATCAGTTGGTTGCACAATAATGTCACGAGCGAGCAGTAAGCTCAGCAGCATGGGTCGCCTGAAAATGCAGGACCTGACAATGGCGGACCAAATTGTGTTGCTGCATTGTTGGACAAGTTATAATCGGGACCAGAGATACGTGAGCATATTTGAGATTTTTAAACGTTATTCTCTACACAAACTGACGTTACTTTACTTACTCACTTTGAAGCACGCGGTGGCAATCGCCTTCTCGTTTATTAAGCACTTGTACAAATATATATTCAAATTTTTGTGTTTGGTTAGTGTAAAAATAAGCAATATTATACTTTCATTTTAGTTGTAGGCCTATTTACTCCATTCATTGGCAGTCTCGACGTTTTAAAATCCTGCAAGAGCTCTAATATTTGATGCTTCAAAGCTGAGCATCATTTCACTGCTTGGACAACAGAGTAGGATAAAGAAGGAGGAGGTCCGTTAATGTCGGGTTTTTCATTGTCAGGTCCTGCATTTTCGACGCCCTCTGCAGCAGCAGCAGCTTTGCGGCCCGGTATCTCGCCTGCACAGACGTTCACCAGCAGCTCTGTATAACGGTCCGCAGTCGGCGCCGCCGTTCTGTCCGTCCTCTTGGCGCCTGTCAGGGCAGTCGGACGCTAGTTTCCGCGTGAGCGATTACTGTAATTGAACGACCTGTCGCACCAGACTCTGCAATACATTGCGGGCTGAAAATGCTTCAACTGTTCCGTCAATAAAACAAAGCGCTCGCCAATATCAGTTGGCTATAGCTACTGCGAATTTAATAATGACTGAGATGACGTCTGTTGCAGAACTGGTGTAATCGTCGGATGCAACGATGCAAGTGTACCTGCTAGATGGCATTTACATTCATCGAGCGGTTTAAGGCAGAGTGATGCACAAATGTGACAGACGACAAATGAAAGACAGACCACGCTATAAAGAAATGGGTAGCTGTAGGAAAAATCGTCAGCGCTAGAGCGAATTCCTCTCGTTTAACAAAACGAAAAGAGAAAAAAAGTCACCGAATAAATTAATTTCAGCAAAATGTACCTGCAACTGTCACAGTCTACGAACGATTACAATACGTTTTTTGTTATAGAACAGCTGTAAACAAAATACATCGTGTTTGTTGTTAATTCGTAGTATGGATTTGCTGTTTGACGAGGATCCGAGTGCTGATTTTTCCAGCAAATTAAATGCAGTACTAGGCCTATAACTCGGATACCAACAATATACTAGTCCCATTTTTTTCTCAAAAATACAACGTTTGGGGCTAAAATCTTTAATTTCGAGGAAACATATAGACAAAATTTTAAAAAATTCAGCATTATGTCTTTTTGTTGAATTATTTTCAGCTGTCTGTCGAGAAATTGCAATATTTTGTTTTTAAATCGTTTTATCCCATGACGGTATTAAATGTTAGTTTTTATTTATACGAGATAATCGACGTCGTTTAATTTATTTGTTAAACAAAACGATAATCGTTTAGGTCTACTAGTGTAAAAGCGAAAATAAGAGTTACCGCGATGGTATTGTTTACAGGGCGAAATTGTGAAGCGAGCTATGGACTTGGCCAGAAACAAGCGATAGTAAGTTCATGCACTCGTAATAATGTGACGTTTAATTAGCAATGCCTAACTACGATTAGCGAATTATTGTTTTGCTCGCATATAAGTTTATTTTTATTTTGTTAGGCTGTAATAACTTTTAAGTTGACTGATAAATAACGTTTTACGCAGCCGTGATATTAATTACGGCTTTGTAAAAAATACGGTTTTGTGTAGAATTGCTGATATTTACGGGAACGCGTGGTCGCGCAACAATGACTGCTTAAAAGGACAAAATACAACACTCTAAAGTAGACCCATTTGCAAATGCAATCATATCACAATACGTAAAACGTATGCAATAAACAATAAATAACAATGCAGCGTTAGCAACACTTACTATTTTGAGTAACAACGTACAGCTGTCTTAATCATTAAAGTACACTTTATAAGTACACTTTTTATAAGTATTTGGCTCAGTTTTTTTTTCGCAAAATAAAAAGATTTAATAACAGATGAATAAGCAGTGCTTAGTTAATGCGTGTCCTTTCACTTTTTATTCAAGCGTAGGCCTGTACTGTTGACTGAATTACTGCTCAAATAATTTTAACAACGTAAGGAAGTTGGAAAAACGATAAGTAGTTATAGCTGTCGGTAAAATTTGTATCATTAGCGCGTTCAATTACATGCTGCTAATTAACGTCGTTATGCTCGTCGGCGTCGTTGACAGAAGTCTGTTAATGCTGCTGTAACTGATAGGCTTATCGAGTAGTGAAGTAGACAAGGAAGACCCAGGCCGGGGCCCAAGCTCCCAATCTCATTTTTTTGTTTAATGTTAATATTAGAAACTCAAAAAATTAAGACAAATGTTGCTGTCAGATATCATAGTGTATCAAATTTGACTTTTACTGGGGTTTTACTTTAGATCCTTCTAAGGAAGCTCACATTCACAACGCTCCCCAGACCTTCTAGGTAAAATTTAGGAGTTTTACTTCTAAGGGAAGGAAGGAGAAGAGAAACGGAAAAAATGAGGAAAAAAAGCAAAAAAAAAGGGAAAAAGAGAAAAAAGAAAGGGGAAAAAAGGCGAGCCCCCACAATTTGCATTGTCTGACTACGCCACTGTGTGTGTGTGCGTTCGTAGCACGGACTTCCAGGAGCGCGCGTCGGCGTTCTGCACCGGCATGTGCATGTACCAGGAACGCAAACCGTACAGCGCATGCTTCGACGCATGCAATTGGTAGTGTTCGTGAAGGTAACATAAATGTAACAGCGGACAGGACTCGCAAACAATCTCTCGATTTAATCTAAAATACCTCTGTAGAGCGCATATACGAAGCTCCTAATGCGCTACAGTTGTGTTAGTCATATTGTCAATATGTGCAAAATAAAAATGTTTCAACTGCTGCCTAGAAGTATTAAAAAAATGTCTGATGACTTCAGGTAGTCAGGTAGAGCGTTCGAGTCTCTGTTTCCCCAGGCGGCTAATTAAACGGGATAATTAAATTGTCGGTGGGGACACCTGACACGATACATCTCCATCCACCAGTAGTGTCATTATTAATTCGTAGGGACATATTGCTTTGAAAAAAGTCGTTATGCAGCGTTAGCAACAATTACTATTTTGAGTAACAACGTTAAGCTGCCTTAATCATTAAAGTACACTTTAGCTGCAATTGTGATAACAGAGTCAAAATTACTTTCAAGAGAAATATTCACTGCCAGTTTTCGGATGTTACTGTTTGTAACAACAATCCATTACTCTTCGTAGGTTTTAAGTTACTTTTTTATTTTGCCGTTGCACATCTTATTTATTAAAAAACCACGTCGCATAGTTTTTATAAGTATTTGGCTCGGTTTTTCTTTCGCAAAATAAAAAGATTTAATAACAGACGAATAAGCAAGCCAAATATTAGCAAAGTCGACTTGGTTTGGTTTGCTCCGCAAAGCGTTCGACACGCTATTTTTATACAGCACATTTTATCAGCAGCCATTTCTATGGCACGTGTGGCCCATTAAGCAAAATAATGGCAATAGTCGAGAGCTCTTGTCAAGTATGAAGAAGGGCAGAGAATGAGCTAGCTTCGTCACGGTCACAGTTGATAGAGGCAATCCAGAAAAAGACGTTGTAGTAGGAGAGCGTACTTATCCCATTTAGTCCCAGCGTACTATATATGACACCTACTTTGACGGTAAATGGTGAATCAATTCAGCACTTAATGGGTTACGGTCGACCATAAAGAAGATGGCCACAGGACGCAATGGCTGTAGTGACCGTCTTGGGTTTAGTGAAGCTGCTTAATGAAAGCAAAACAGAAAGAAACGGGAAAACTGTTCACCACAACGCCCACCCGTTGCCCAGGATGGCACCTGACCTGATCTGACCTTTATCGTTTTAAATTTCGACGAACAATCAAACGAAAACGCAGTCCAACAGAGTGTAGGCTATACTTAACCTAAATACAGATAGACCGTGTTTATGTGCAAAACAAAACAATTTGGCTCAATATAGGCTTAAGGCCTAATGTGTAAGCACTATTGCATGGCGGATTGTGAAAAGTCTACTGCGCACATTAAACGTGTGCGATTCTTCTGAATTTGCTGCGAAATTTTATTGCACGGTCTGACTCTAAAAGCGCTTACAGAGTAGCGTGACTGAACTGAACTAAACTGAACTGAGAAGGTTTAGTTTTTGACGAACTAACCAATAGGCAAACAGTAATTGTATTACAGTAGGCATGCGCCGTCTAACGAAGTCGGTGGTCCGGCTGACTACGCTCAGAAACGCGTCAACCAATGACCAATAGGCTCGTCCCGATTGTCCGTTGGTCATTTCGTCAAAAAACTAAACCGTGTCCGTTCAGTTCAGTTTAGTTAGGCTACGTCGCTCTGTACGCGCCTTAAGAAGCACGTTTGTCGCGTTGCAGGACTGGTCACGGCCAGTCGCCGTGGGCCAAGTTCGGCCCAGTTCGCGCTGCTAGCAGCAAAGTAGACAACGGCGTAGCGTCCATGATGCGAACTGGCGGCGGCAACAGAAATCGAGGACGAAACGGCAGAAAATCATCCCGAACGCATTGACACTCCATACTTGCTGCGCCATCGGTCCCTGTATACGCCGTCGCTCAACGACTTCCGAGACGAAATTGGCGGGCATAGCCAAGTAACTAATTAACCCAGTGTTCTCCCGCTGCTGGTGATTTTGCTGTCCATTTGTGATCCTTGTTTGTTATCGTTGTGTTTATAATATTTAGACTGTACAGATTTTACCAAAACATTACACAGCTATCGACGTGTTGTTATAGGCAACTAATACATGGTTAACGTATCGTAAATTATTGCAGAAGTTTGTACATTTTCAAAAGATGCATAGCTCAAACACGTATTGTAGTGTATATTCTGTTGCTTTTTAACGCCAAAAAGCGAAAATAATAGTACCAAAATGTATGAAAATTACTGGGAATTTTAGACCTAAGTTTCTCTTGTGTTGTTGTTTGACTTGTTTTGTTGACGTTACTGCACCTATCTGCTCAATTTACTGCTGTGTTGTTTAACGTTGGAGCCATCTGCATGGATAATATTGACAACTTTTTTATATTGGTAGGGCCTATACGCGGTCGTTTCATTGCTTAGCGTACATAGTAGTCAATCTTAATTTAAATTCTAAAATGACACGTTATAGACCTAACATTGTCATTGCAGCGTCATCAGCATTTGGCCCAAAAAGCTATTGTGAAAATGCTGTATTTCGTAAAAAAAAATAGTTTCCAACGCCGGCTATAGCCTGTACGCTTAGCTTTAGTTTACTGGCATCTGCTTTTACCGTCATTCCATTCTGCTAATATGCAGTTCTGTTCACGTATTATACGTAGCTTAGAGAGTTGCTGTTGTAAGCTTATAGCAATAAAGTTTCAAAACACTTTACCGTGTAGTGATGCCAGCGGGTTAAACTACTTTATGTAGGCTAATTTAATCGGTTATCAAAACAAGTTGTAGATAGTTGCGAGCAAAAATTACGGATGAGTCTTTATGCCGTTTGAATTGCTCGTTCTGTCGATTTGTGTGGCATGAATTATTATAGTAAGCAGGCCGTAATGGAAATTTAGGAACGTTAAATTAGACAAACGACTGCAAATCGATAAGCCTAAATAATTACGAAAAGGTAAACAACAAATGCAAAACAGTGCATTAGGAATTAAAATATTAATCCTAAGGAATAGCATTTATTCAAATTTATTTAAATGTATATTGTTTAAATCAGTTTGCGGGATCGCCGATATCATAATTACAGTGTGCTGGCTTCTGTTACAGATTATGGCTTTACTGTCAGCTAACTCATTTACCGGCTACAATATTAATATGGTGCAGTCATGTAGATAGGAACTAAACAAGTGTAAGCATTAAATTTCTTGTGAACGAACGAGTTATAAAAGGTGTCTGGCTTTTTCGCCTCTTTGCCGGTTCGCCCCCTGGCTTGTTCGCTCTCTGGCTTGTTCGCCCCTGGCTTTTTCGTCATACCTTGGACGTTTCGCCCCAGTTGAATACCGATAATTCGACATCAAGGTTTATACGTAATAATTGTTTTTAAGTTTAGACAGTTTATGCACAATGATGAGAATAAACGATTGTGTAAATGTTTAATGCTTTGTTCAATTCTGAAATAAAACCATTAGGCCTATACGTATTTTATTATACAGAGTTTTAGTAAGCTTTCTCATCTTAGAATGTTTGCAATGATGTCTGGCGCTCTCTATAGATCTAGGCGTTCGTCAAGCGGTTATTAGGCCATAGACCCAAGTATATCTGTAAGAATTCATTTCAAAGAAAGCTTGACGTTGACACAGAGCGCGTTGAATTCAAACACACTTAGCGTGATCGGAGTGGGGTCTGTGATGCAGCTTGCAGACATACCACCACCTGCTGACAGTGGTGAGGTAATGCGTTTTTAGCCGACCGTACTGAAGTAACGGTCGAGCTATTAGAATGGACCGTCATCTGTCTGTTACTTACTTGTTGTCTTTCAGTAAATTGAAACACAAACACAAGCCTTAATAATGAATGATCACAGGTATATTCAAGGAGGGCGAATCAGCCAGGGGCGAACAAGCCAGGGGGCGAACGAACCAAGGGGCGAACAAACCAGGGGGCGAAGCAGCCAAGCACAGGAGGCGAACAAGCCACGGGGCGAAAAAGCCAGGGGGCGAATCAGCCAGGGAGCGAACGAGCCAGGGGGCGAACCGGCAAAGGAGCGAAAAAGCCATAATTCTTATAAAACACGGTTATAGACATGGATTTCAAACTTCTGTGGGTTTCGCTGAAATGCTCAAATTGCCCGATCTCATTCAGTTTTTTTTTTCATCAGTGATAAAAGCATCAGTTAAGGCGACTCAAAACAACAAGATAAACTACAATCTGTTTATGTAAATGCCGATATTTAACAAGTTTACTTGCGTACGGTAATCTATTTCTTATCATAAGAAAAAGACTGAGCAACAGATGGATCGGTGGCGTCAAGTACAACATGGAGGACTTGCAGCTCAACTTGTAAGAGGTAGAAGAAGAAGAAGAAGAAGAAGAAATTTATTTGACTCAAACAAAAAATACAATTACAATTGATAACATAATACAACAGTTAATTACTGAGCCAGGCTGCTAAAACCATACTGGTTAACTGTGCTGGCCACCTAAACACATACAATTTTTATTTTTATTCTCTAAATTAAACCTACTGGACATAAAAGAAGACTACTAGCCGACAGTACTGTTGTCAGTGACCTACAAGGTCGTTCAAGGTCAATGATGTTTTTTTTATCTGAAAAAACGTATGCCACTTTCTATTAGTGATTAATAGTTGCCTAGGCCTTATCTGTCACCGTTTATCCACAATAGCCCGTACTGACCTACAAGATCATTTACATTCGATGATTTTCAGGTCACTTGAAAGCCAATATGTGACTTCCTTTTAGCAATTAATAGTAACCTTGGCGGTATCTCTCACCGTTTTCGGGATATGGTTAGTTTTTCATTAAATTTTCTACCCCCTCCCTTTTCTTCAACTCCCAACTTGAAAATGTTCTCCTTGCACTAAATCGCTGAAATTTTTCATACCCGAGTTTAACACACATGGCTAATTATTCGTGTTAAAGTTTTTCCCTACGAACTAAAACTTAGCCACAATACATCCCTTACAGGAGGACAGAGAGACAGACCAACGGACGGACAGATAACGACAACTATGCCAGTAGTTCGACAGTTAATTATCATATTTTAATAATTTTCGGTACGAATATTTTCGAGACAACAGTGCCCATCAATTTCCCACATTATCCAACGTCCGTTCCTGCACAGCCTGGGCTACAATCGAAAATGTTGAGGATGTTTTTAAAGGGGGGGGGACAGTGTACATCGGAACGAACTCAGTTAAGACGGACGTCGCCGGTGACTTCTGCGGACGACAAAGAATGCAGCAGACACCTCGAGCGCCGCGGAGGCGAGCGCGACAAACGGCTGTCGTACGCAGAGTCGCTTCGACATGCGGTATTGTGACGTTGCAGATTCGAGCCCTCCATCGCTTCCCACAATCCACCTTCGCCGGACTCCAGCGCCGAGCCGGCAGCGTCCAGCGGACTCAGCAGAATGTGCGGACCGGATCGACGCAGGCGGGATAAGGACCGCTGATGGTGGTAACCGGCGGGAGAGGGACTGGTGTTGTAGAGGGCGGTGCTAGAGGCGAGACAGAGGCCGCTGTTACACTGGGGCCAGTGCTGGCACGGCGGTCGACTCGTTGACGTCCAGAACGTCGTCGTCGTCGTTGTTGCCAACGTTGGCGTTGTTGTAGCAGTTGTTGTTGTCGTTGTTGTCGTGTTGTCGTTGTTGTTGTTATAGTAGTTGTCGTCGTCGTCATATTTGTTGTTGTTGTCACTGTCGTCGTTGTTTCGTTGTTGTAGTCGTTGTCGTTGCTGCGTTGTTGTCGCTGTTGTCGTTGTTATCATCGTTGTCGTCGTCGTCGTCGTTGTTGGCGGTAGTCGGTCGTAGTTGGACACGTCGTATTTGACATCGTCGTTTATACTGACATCTGTAGGCGAATTCCTGCGCAGTGTGTAGGCTATGCGACACCTGGCGAACGTCACAAAAACCACATACATATTCACTATAAAAACTTGACGAAAATACGACAGATATTCATAAAAAATAAATATAAAACTTTACAATCTTTAACAAGTGCACAGTAAGTCCAATAAAATCAACTTCAGTTCCGTCAAAGTTCAAACAATAGCAAATTTGATAGGTATATGATAAAAAAATTAATTTAAACAAGCGCTCAATAGGCCTACGTATAACCACCATAAATAGCCAGCTTAGTTTCCCGCACGAAACCAAACTAAAATTAATTCCAATTATACCATAAACCTGTATTAACCAAAAAAAACTTAACTGGAAAAAACGCTAAACTTTAAAAGTCAAAATGCTTGAAAACTCTAGCACTAGATCGTAGCTGTGTTGGATGCAAGCTTGTAACGTAATTTAATCAAAACTGTGATAATCAAAAGTGTAATTTTCTAGCAGTTTAGTCATTTTATAGCATCTATAAAATGCAAAGTTTACGAAATAAAAAACCATATTGAAATAACCAGCGTTTATCAACTTATCGGAAAAAATTTTCTCATTCCTGCAGTGGCGTCATTTCACAAAATCCTTGGGGGGGTCCACTCTCTCCCTCTTCCTTCCC
>Ga0209671_1005049_pt1 | contig 13248 bp, 11 predicted proteins | sample WorMetHERISLAND2_2_FD_187401 | JGI IMG/M metagenome (GOLD analysis project Ga0209671, IMG submission 187401) | Marine gutless worms symbiont microbial communities from Max Planck institute for Marine Microbiology, Germany - Olavius geniculatus... | ecosystem: Host-associated > Annelida >... | reverse complement strand
CATCCGTGATATGGCTCCAAATTTTTTCAGCCGATGACAAAATTTTGGGATGGTTCTGCCACTGAGACATGTTTTATTCTTGAGTAGCTAACTACTGGCTTAGATAACTACAAGCTTAGATGTTTGTTGTTAAATAGTGGCCATACTGGATGGTTGGTTGGTTTTTAATGTTGTGTTTTCTTGTAGGAGTCCTGGGCAGAGAAGGAGCAGAGCCTGAGAGTGGAGATGGGTAAGTTGAAAGAGAAAGCATCTGATCTACAGACACAGAACTCAGCATTGCACAATGAGCTTGAACGAGTTAGTAAACCTGGCTTTATTTTCTGTCTCTGCTAAATTACATTTTTCATGTGTATTTCTTCAGTCTATATTCCCCTCATTTCTGCTTGCAGAATTATGAACTTTCATCCGATAATGTCTATTATAGCAGTTTGGTATACTGCTGCTGCTGTTTTGTAGGACTTTGTCATGGAGTTGTTGATGCAAAAGTGGTGTAAAAACTTTAGCGAAATTTAAAATCCATGCAAATTATGGCCAAGTGATACATTACTGTTTTGTAAACATTGTGTGTGACATCACTGTGCTTGTTTGGTCTGCGTCAACCACTCATCCATGATATAACTGTGATGATTCGGCTGATACGAGTTCAAGTTAATGCAATGTAATGCAATTTAAGTCTTGATCTAGGTTCAGCTGATCGTGATTGGATCTACACTGTGTCTCAAAAAAACGTCCCACTTTGTAACTGTCCATATCTTTGACAAATATTAACCGATTTTCAAAATTCTTTCACTGGCACACTCTTTGGACAATTTGCAATAAAGCAGTTATTGTATATTCCACCACACCATAACTGTGTCACTACACTACCTTGTGAAATATAAATGCAAGAAAAAAAGTAGCAATACTAGGCAACAGGCATGCTGGAAGATGAAAGACACTTCAGACCAAAATCGCGACGAATGATCTGTACAATGCTTCTCAAGTTGAATTAAGATGCTGACGTCATCTGTTGAGCACAGGTATTATGTTTGTGTGTACATAAGATGTCGTCTCAGATGCTGCAGCTGCAGTCACGTCAGGATCAGCAGCATGTCGAGATGCAGCAGTTTGCTGACACTGTTGACAGTGCATCGGCTGAACAGCATTCGTCATCTCAGCAGCTGCTCGATGTCATACGGTAGCACACTATAATCTTTCTGCCATACTGCTTGTTAGTAGAGTTTGAATAATTAATGATCACACAATTAAGCAATGGAGATTTTTGTTAATAATCAAAATAATTTTTATCTTTTAGATTTTGATTAAAGTCATGTCAGTAGAACCTTATGAAGTAAATACATCATGACATGCATCTGAAATCATTGCATTCATCAGTTTTTCCAGAAAGAGTCAAAATTTTAATCTGTTTCTTTCTAAGACTGGGTTAAGAAGATGCTCAATGATTGTCTCACTATATCTGTGACAGCTTTTAGCTTAATAACTGAAAAAAATTGCTCAACTACAAAATGCACTTTTTTTGACTGTTATTATGGTCACCTTTTAATTAAAATAAAGTTGATTAATCGTCATTTTAGCATGTTAACTATTCAAACATCTAATTTTTAAAGCTCTACTTATTGGAGCTGGTGACAGTTAAAAATCGTGAAATAGTTAAGCTTTTAGTGCACTGGCTGGGAGTTGAACTTGCAATCTTTTAATCATGAATCCAATGCTTTAACCACTGAGCCGTGAAGCCACCTTACCTTACCTCCGGGGTGGACAGGCTCTTACACCTGCCCAGCGCTGAGGCCGTATCAGCTCGGCCCATTGCGCGTCCCCAAATGTAACCAGAAGGTTACAGGTAACGGCCATAAAGCCGTAAACGGCTGTGAAGCCGTAAATAGACGGCTGTAAAGCCGTAAGTAGATGGCTATAAAGAAGGTTACAGGTAACGGCCATAAAGCCGTAAACGGCTGTGAAGCCGTAAATAGACGGCTGTAAAGCCGTAAGTAGATGGCTATAAAGCCGTAGTCGGCTGTGAAGCCGAAACCAGCACAAGAGCACTGGTAACGTAGCAATCTGCCTACACGAGTTTCGTCAGCGCTTAGTTGCTCCTTGCCTCCAGATTTTAGAAATCTTTTGGGTCATCGGTGCTAAGCCCCACCACCACGGCAAGGTGGCTGACCACGGTGGGGAAAAAATATGGAATGCTTCACGAATTTGCGTGTCATCCTTGCGCCACCATCGTCTGGTTATTGTTAAATTGATGTAACTGTTGGTGGAATTGCCGGCAGGTATTTGCGGAGAGAGAAGGAACTGGCTGAGGCGCGGCTTGAAGTGAACTCGGCTGAGACAAACAGACTTCGTCAGCAGGTGATGAACCTCAAGAAACAGGTTGATGCAGCAGAGCAGGCTGTGGTACAAGAACGACAGAAAACTGAGGTACTCGACTCTGTTTTTTTTTTAAATTTAAATTATTAATAAAACTATATAGAATAAGAACTAAAATAATGCTAATAATAGTAGTGATGTTGTAGCTTGATCTCTGACAGCCACTGGTGTAGGTAGAGTCATTGGTCGCATCAGCGAAGTTTATCAATTCTGTGCCTGGTTAGTACTAGGATGAGTGATGGTCACAGACGGGTAAATCGTCTTGGTATGTAACCAGCCATCTTGGTCAATTAAGCCAGGCCAGCCTTGCATGGTTAGACGCGTTTAGTACCAGCCTAAGCTGGGACGTAAATAAGCACACTGTTTGATGTACTAGCCCTGTATCGGTAAACGTCCATTGGGGGATGCTGAAATCGTGAGACTGGACAACGTGAGACCATGTAGCAAGGGTGGACATCGCGAGACCTGACAACGCAAGACCACGTAGTAAGCACCAGATCAAACAGCGGTTGAACAGACTTTGCTACTGAGGGAATTTCACCCCTTTATATTTTACCCCAACCGGACTGCGCCGGGCGGACTCACGTTGGGCTTTGCCCCAAATTTTAAAGTTTGTCGTTTTAGACGTACTGCATTATCATAACATTAAACTGTTATTTACTGCTTCGTTAAACATGCTTCGTTAAACATAACACGCTTAGATGGTATACAGTGATAAACAGATGACTAAGACAATGATGACAAACTGATACCTACAGTTCGTATAACATTCATAGTAACAAAAAAAACTTAGAGCAGATACTCAAACATTGAAACAAGTCTCGCGATGTCCACTCCTGCGATCTGGTGCCGCGTTGTCAGGTCTCGCGATGTCCACCCTTGCTACATGGTCTCACGTTGTCCAGTCTCGCGATGTCAGTTTCCACAATTTTGATGGTCTCACGATGTCAGGTCTCGCGTTTTCAGTCGCCCCATGTGTTGTAAGCTGGTGTCTGGCTGAGGGCCAGGGAAACGGGTCAGCACTGCTTTGTGGGCCATATGGCTTGGGATGAACTATAGAGGCTAAAACATCATGATAGACATGATAGGCAGTTAGACGTATGGTCGTGTGAACTGGCAGGTGAACGTACAGACTGCAGCGCAGCACGCCGAGCTGCTGCGGAAAGTTGAGACATTGAATCTTCTGCAGGACAGCAATCATCTACTGCGTGATGAGCGCAACCGTCTAGCTGAACGACTTCAAGACATTGAGGCCAAGGTATTGTTAGAATTTCAGTCAGTGGCATTATTTTGTTTTTAAAAAATTTATTTGGTGTGAAGAAATAGCATGGGAATGTGCATATATACATAACTCCAAGTTATCTCGTGCTTCTTCAGCTATTCTTCTATCTAAAACTTTCGTACTTGTGATTGGTTACTATTATTGGATGTTATTTTACATGTCTGGTGTTACCTGATTTTAGCAGCTGTGGAAAAATTGGTAAGTTTGATAAAAAGCAAAATAGCTGCAGCAGTAGTAGGCATTTGGCATTCAGTTGTGTATTTTGTTGCATAGAGTTGTGGAAGAACATTGCATGAAGAAAGTTGTGTAGTGTGTGAAACATTTGTGAGTTAACAGGATAACAGGATAGTCAGTGACTGTGCTTCACTCATTGAACACAACAATAGGTGCAAACTAATAGCTATGAAGTAAAAGTGCCGAAGGAGAAAGTAAAATGCGATTTGCTGTCAGTTATGTTTTTTCTGCTTGCGCTTTGATTGTAATTTTATGGTGAATCACTAGTGAATCAACATGTGCATGTAAATACATTTTTTTGGATTTTAACAGAAGACCCAGAATGCCTGAGGACAGTGTTGAATGGTTCATGCTATTGTGTTCTTGTGACTGTCGAAGCACGTCACGCTTGTGCTGCATTGAATCCGTTGTGTTCACTAGGTAGCAGCACTGTATTCTTGGAGTGTTTCCAGTCTGTTTGCAGTTGGAGAGCATACTTGTGTAGTAGTGAGTCTATTGTGTTAACCAGGTGGCAGCGTTGTACTTTTGGTGGAGGTTTGAGATCTGCAATCACTTCTAGTTTGTGTGTTGATGTTTGACATTCAAAGCAGTTGAAAGGCTAGCTTGTGCCTCTGTCGTGAAGCCGTCGCTCAGAGGGACTCGCTACAGAAGTTTAACCCTAACCCATGCATTGAAAAATTGATCGTTAGTGCCATATGTAAGCCCAGTTAGTACTTTATGGGTGGTCATTGGCAGAAGGGTATACCATCTAGGCATGCAAGCACCCATCAAGGTTAATTCAGTCTGGCCATCTCTCCAGTGAAAGTGGGGTTTAAACAGGCACACCATGTGATGGACCACTCACATATCTCGAAGTGTAAACTGGTGTCCGAGTGAGAACAGTCGACTCTTAGTGCAGTGTGCGGTATATAAAGGCAAGCATCTGTAGTTTGTATGTTGATGGGTGACAGTCTAAGCAGCTGGAGAGCAAGCTTGTGCCGCTGGAAGATGAATGTCGTGAAGCCGTCGCTCAGAGAGACTCGCTGCAGAAAGAGGTGGAACTGTTGAGGTTGGAGACTGAGAGATGGAAGGCAAGGACGAATCATCTGATTGAACAGTGCAACAAGTTCGACCCTGAAGAACACAAGAGAGCCATGTAAAGCAGTCTTATTATCTCTTGGCAAATTATAGTTCTGTCTGCTTTAAAGATTTTATTTCCAAGTATGTAAGCCAGTGAATAGATTTAACAGTTTTCCGATTTTCCTGCTTAAAGTGCCAGGTAACAAATTTTAATAACTATTTTAGCTCATTGCTTTGATGTGTCAGGTAGAAGGGGTGTGGTTGTAGAAGCACTGAAAAAGTGGGATGGTGGATATTTGCTGAGGGAGATGGATCTGGTAGGTAGCTTGCTTCCTGTTCAGTTTTGGTGGTTTTGAGTGTTACCCGTGGAAAATTTTGGACAATTTTGTGAAGTTCAGTGCGCTTTGGGGGTGAAAGATGTATTTATTGGGTCAGTGATTGAGCAGTTTGCTCGAGAAGAAAATGCATTTTCGGTTGCATTAGCTTTTGATTGAAATTGATGATTAATTATGGTTAATTTTTGTAAAGTCAACTGTTAAACAGTTTTCAGTGGTTACCAGCTCCTACTAATTGTTTGCATGGTGTTGTCTAGTGAAGAGCGTGATGAAGCTAAGAAGCAGCTGTCCACAGTGATGGAAGAGTCACACAAGCACAGAGCAGAGCTTTCTCGCATTAATTCTCTGCTTGTTTCTGCCCAGTACGTAGCTACAGGTCTTTCTGAAGTGCTTGTAGTTATAGGAATAGTTAGTAGTAGTAGTAGGAGTGAACAACAGTGTTTATGGTGCTGTCAACTCATCATGGCACTATCATTCCTGTGCAGAAAGTCCTAGTGTACACACTGGTGTGTCTTGAGCTCTCATGATGTGAAGAGGCTCTGTGATGTGTTGTTTATTTGTCTTTGCCATCTTACAAAGTAGATGATTAGATGCAGTCAGTTACAGTATAACCAGAAGAAATGTCTGACAGCACCATGTCGGTATTTTTTCATTGTATTCGCGAGGTGGAAGTTCCATATTCGGTGAAGGTTTGCTTTCTCTACCTGAATCCACATGCTGGTCTGGATCACTAGCAAAATCTAATCACCTCCAAGTTGGGCCAAGTAAAATTTCAGCCAAATCTGCATCTAAGTTTTTTTGCGTAATCTTGCTAACAAACCACCTCAGATAAATAAGTGCTTGGTATCACATCGCATAATGTAACGATTTAGATTGCTGGCATTTTTTCTCTAGGTCTGAGAATGAACAGAACCAGCAGCAGATTCAGAACCTCCAGTAAGTCTGTTGTTACTTATACAGTGTCTTTCTGTTATTTAGCATCAGTGTTAATCAGTGGCTCTGGTCTTTAGGAAGTAACATGACCGCCTAGGTGGCTCGGTGGTGTAATGGTTAAGATGTGAGGTCATTTGGTTTGATTCTTGGTCACGTCGCTATCAAGTGATTACTGCCTGCATTGGCGACTGTCTGCAGACAGGTAAACCCATGGTTCTTATGATCAGGAGAAGTCAGGGAAAACTCACCGAGGGTCAGGAAAGGTCAGGGACTGTAAAAGTACCAGGGTGCAAAAGTTAACAAAGATGCAGATAAAATTTTGAACTGCTGTACGCATACTACGTACACTAGTTCAGAATTTTTTCTGCTCTTTTCGCTTGCACATTATTTGTACCTCTACTTTTAAATTTGTTCCACCGCCCTTATTTCTAGTGTGCTTGCAAGTGATTGAAAACTGACATTGGTATTTCGCAAGAACAAATTAGTCAGGGAAAACCATTATTTTGTTTTGGAATGCCAGGGAAAAGTCAGGGAAAATGAATTCTGCCGAGGAGTAAGAACCATGTAACCATCCTGGTTTACAACCAACCACCATGGTCAACTCAGCCTTCGATCCTTCCAGGGTAGGTAAATCGAGTCACTGGGGTTAAGATGTTCACTTATATCGAGTGGCAGGAAACACTGTATGATCCGTTATGGCAGGTGGTGCTTCGTAGCCCAGTGAGACTTTGAGATGTGTTACTACTAAGAGCTGTACCGGCTAGGCAACTTTCACTGCACTTCTTAATCTAACAGCTTCTGATAGCTGGTGTGACTAGGAGTCAAGCCAAATGATCATATACATTGGCTAGCCACAATTTTACTTCCTAGCTTGCTATGCAGTAAATTACAGCTAACTATAGTGGTTAAATGCAAAGTCGAGTGATGTTTCTGCTATCTGTTTTGTATTTGCCCGTAACTCTAAAGGCACTAACATTGCAGTGTGTTTGTTTTGATTATCGTCTGTGGTCGTTATCATTATTGTTGTGACTACATACATGATGGCTCTACGTAGCAGAATGTAGTTGAATAATGTTGTTGTTTATTTGCACGAGTTGCTGCTTTGTTTTATATAGCAAAGACTTGACGGCTGCAAATGCTTCGATGGCTGCTAAAGATGCGGAGGCTGAAGAGAAAAATACAACCATTTTGCAGGTGTGTATGTGATTTCTTCAGTTTTTCGACTCCATTTATTAGTTAGCATCCAGCCTGTGAGAATTCTTTGCAGCAGGCTATGAATATCATCCTCCCAGAGTGTCTATCCAGTATGGAGTGGCTCTAGAATAGTAAAATTCAGCAGTTGAACAAAGTAATGACAAAATGTTTAGTAGTGTTAGTACATAATAGTAGTTTTTTGGTGTTTGGACTGCTAGATTTTTATCAAGCTATTGTCGTTTACTTACCAATTATATGTACGAGGGTTGATCGATAAATAAGTTTACAAAATGGTGCCATTCCATTAATTTTTGAAATAGGAAAAATCCAAAATATGCGATTCATAGGGAATTTAATTCTGAACATGCGAGAAATTCTTTTTGATGCTGACGTCATTATTGTGACGTCATCTGTTAATAGAACGCAGTCCATTTGTTTATTATTTTCTCCACCAGTAATGTAGCATAACTCACAAGTGACAACCAGCATAGGAGCGAAAAAACGAATAAACTTAATAAGAAATTGTCACCTCTTTAAACGTTAAACATTACTGTTTAATTTTTCAACGTGTCGTCCAAGTTTGTTCAAACTTTTGTTTTATCTTTAAACAAGTTTCTGAATGTCTGATACAGAGAACGATGTCAGCTGCTGTTCCAGCCGAATGACGAATGACTGATTGCATCTCAGTATCTGATGCAAATTTCTGCCCAAGCATTCTCTTACGCAAACTTGTACTGTTGGCTTCGTAAAACACTTGTCGCAATCCACTGGATTCATCACAGAATGAATCTGATTTGCATTAAGTCTTTTTGCCCACACAAAGGAATATACGGCATGCTGTTCATTACGGGACATTTTCAGTGTGAATGTCGTCGTATTTAATGTTTATAAAAGACGTCACAATGACGTCATCTTCATAAAACTCACAACTTGTACTCAGAATTAAATTTCCTACATAACGTATATTTCAGATTTTTTTTTAATTTTAAGAATTAATGGAATGGCGCTATTTTGTAAACTTACTTATCGAATGACCCTCATATATTTTCATTGCTACAGCTATTGTTTTATTTCGTTTATTAAGTTGTATCTAGTATCTTTTTCTGAACCAAGTGGCAAGTGTTGTATAGATGAATTGAAAGCCACCACAAAATTTTGTTGGTGAATTTAATTGATGCTGGGCCCAGTTAGTACTTTATGAGTGGCAATTGGCAGGTGGGTAAATTCTTTAGGTATGTTATCAGCCGTCCAGGTTAACTCAACCTAATCTCTCTAGTGAAGGTGAGGTTTAAACAGGCACATCATGTGATGGACTAGCCATATATCTATGGTCTCACAGTGTAAACTGGTGTCTGAGTGAGAGCTAAGAAAATGGTTAGCACCACTGTCCGGTGGCTTCATGGCTTGGGAAGGACTTTACATTTTGGTTCTGTTTATATTTGAGTAACTTAGGTAAAAACATATGGCCAAGCTTGTGTCTACATGCGCATGTCAGCTGAGAAAGATCGGTCGCAAGTATCGGATGCAGGCGGAGGAAGTTCAGAAAGAATTAAAAGAATTGACAGCAAAGAACGCCATTGCCGAGCAGACGTCACAGTCAGACGCCGTTGCTCTCCGCGGGCGCCTCGAATCTTTGGAGAAGGAACGCGACGAATTGACTGAACGACTAGGTGAGGCGGAAGTGGAGCGCAACAATGCAGTCAGGAAAATGAAGGAGATCGAACAGCGCAGTCACGAGCTTCATGAAAGACTTGTCACTCTTACGGAGGTATGTAATGTTGTATTTTTTAATGTAGACTCAGACTGAAACTGTAAAACGGTAACTAATAAGCTTGATTTGTGTAAAAAGATCTGTTAAGTCTATATACGGTGTAAGGGGGTGATATTTTTTAACCATTTGTGGCACTAAAAAATCTAAACTTTTGGCGTAAAATATCGCGATACATCGAAAATATCGTGATATATAAACGATATCGCGATATATCGAAAAATTCTATATTTTTTTGACGATACGATATGATATCTCAATGTCGAAAATGATATATTGATATTTTCGATATATTGAATCGTCACTAGTGTACGCTTATGTGATCATCATAATTACTTGTGTAGATTGGTAGTTTAGCATTTAGAATTTTGGACTAACGATCACAAGGTTGCAGGTTCTACTCCTGACCATTCCACTGCCAGGTGACAACTCTGAGCAAGTTGTTCACACACATTTGCCTCTGTCACCAAGCAGAATAATTTGGTACTGGCCTAATTGCCAGGAAGGTAACGGCAGTATATTGGAGAGGTCTGATCAAGTGCCAGTATAACTGATCTAGTTCACTGCCAGCTCAGGGCACCAGCCTCTACGGTCGCAGAGCAGTGAGAGGGTGATATTGATTACTATTGGTGATATGCCTTGGTTTTTTTATGCTGGCTCTGGTTGCAGGAATGCACAAAACTGACAAACGACAACACGGAACATGAGAGTGAAATCCAGAAGCTGTCTGCGGAGAGAGAAAAGGATGCGGCTGATCGGAGCCGGCTGGAGACAGAGAATGCATCGGTCAGCGAGGAAAAGAAGAAACTACTTCAGATGATTCAGAATGCCAGGCAGAAGCTGCTGGCTCATCGGACGGATAAGGAACGCCTGGAGTCCAAGTGCAGTGATCTAGAGCGTCAGATAGAAGCAGAGCGAACTGAGAGGGAGTCCGCCCGGCCACCTGGCACTGAGCCAACAACAGGTATGTGTGAGCTAGAGCTCTGCACGGGGACAGAGACTAAACAGAGCAGGTATCAGGAACTGTAGGGCTGAGTCAGTGTCTGTACATGGTTTCGAAGCATCCATAGACGTTTCAGAAACCAAGCTTCCTTTAAAGGTGCGTACTTTTCCCAGTGCAGTTGAGGTCTGGTTACTGTGCTAGGCTCAACTCGTACAGACACCGACTCAAACCTACAGTTTCTGATGTCTGCCCTGATTGTAACACGTTGCTGCACAACGTCGCTCATCTATTTGAGTGCCTGATGAACTTGACTGATCTGACCCTCATGGACATCTGGCAGTGACAGTGATCCAAGGACATTGCTGAGTTCCTCAACAGCTGATCACTGAAGAGGTGGAGGGCAGGTTACTACAACAACAACAACAGAGACTGAATGCATCCCCACTTGTCCCCATCCCACCCCAGTCCAAATCTCAAACACCACAGCTGTCTGTCCATTTATACTATTCCTGCATCACCCCTCTCCATCCCCACATGTCAGTGTCAAGCCAAATGTGTATGAGTACAACATGAAATATTAGCAGAAGATCTGTTAGCACTGTGCAAAAGCTGGGAGCAAAGCCTTGCACTCCACGCAGGAATAATAAGCCATCAATGGAGTCAGTTCTGTTTTTAAGTGTATCTGTCATTGTGCCCTGCTGGAGAAAAGGAGCTAAATAGTCTTTGTTACTCTTTAGCTTGGTGTTTTTATAACTAGTTACTTTTAATACTGTCATGGCATGAAATGGCATCGATGTTCCACTAAGAAACTAAACACTATTGAGACATGGATCTGTATTGTATTTGATGAAAGAAAACTTTGACACTCTTGGCTGTATTGGTTATTCGTGTTTTGTTAAATTGCACTATTCAATTAGTTTATTCATCTGGTTAGTTTCTGTCTGCATCAGTATGGCACATGGCCTCTCTTGTACTAATGTGCTGTCAGGAAAAGTCTTCTCACTAAATCATCAAGTAATGTGGACCCAGTCTAGTCTGTATTAGCTAGAGTCCAGTTAGACGAAAATAAAAGCAGTAATTATGCTGTTAGAAATTTGTAAGAATTTTTTTTATCTAAGTGTCATTATACTCATTAATCATTCAACTCTTTGCAGGTTGAAAATAACCACGTAGATTCTTGAGATTATCACGAGTTGGTGTAGACTGAATGGTCTGATGTTGTGTTCATCAGACGAGCAAGTGGAGGCAGTGAGAACGGAGATGCAGGCAACAGTCTCTCGGCTTGAGAATGAGATCATTGAGTTGCAGCAGTCAAGGACAACTCTGACCCAGGACAATGCTCAGCAGCTTGAGTCACTGGAACGACTGAGGCGCGAGAATACAGAGCTGCTACAGAGGGTTAGTAGTCATCATCATCATCATTTCTGGCAAGCACCACTAAGAGTGCGTAGCGCCGAACGTAGACATCAATCTCCAGAGTGGACGGTTCTGAGCCAGGTCAACTGCGTCGTCCATATTGAGGTCGCTGGATTTCAGATCCAGCTGAATGGTTTTCATCCATGTAATATGAGGACGTCCCAGTGGTCTCCTCCAGTTTCGTGCGGGGGAAGCTGTTAAGATCTGTTTTGCGTCTGTTTCATCAGGCATTCGTGCAATGTGTCCGAACAGGGACAGGCGCCTTGACTGGACTATGGCTGAAAGATGGGGTTGCTTGGTTAACCTTCTGACTTCGTCGTTGCGCAACGACGTTAGTAGTACACCATGGTTAGTAGTACACCATGAAAATGCTGAGTTTCTACAGAAAGCTTTAGTACATGTTGCTACGAAGAGTTAGTATTTTATGCACGGTTTACTTTGCTGTGTCAGTGAAAATGTCAAGATATAAATGCTGAGTTGCTGCAAATTGTTAGTACACTGTGAAAATGCTTAGTTTCTGCGGATGGTTCGCTTTTGTACATTGAGAAAAATGTCAGTTTGCCACAATTCCTTGCATATGTAATTAACATAATGTTAGTTCTAATAATCTTTCCTGTTATCCTCGAGATTGATGACTGTCTGGAGGATAGCAGGGAAGATTCTTAAAACTACCATTATGTTAATTACGTATTCACGTGTATAATGGAGTTCTTACAATTCTAGTTTTAGCCTGTGTTCTGTGTTTCTGTAAAGGTTAAACTTACTGAACATCTGTTATTGTGTTTGTGAGCATTCTGCCTGAAAATGCCGTCTCCAAAATGACCTATACTGTGTCGGGTGGGATGTTAAACTCTACTCACTCACTTATTATCTTGGCACTTTGACACAGTGAAGCAGACCATGCGTAAGATGCTAAGTTGATAGAAAGGGTTAGTACGTTGAGAAAATGTCAATTTGCTACAATGAGTTAGTATTTATTGCACAGTTTACATCTGTGTTCTGATGAGAATGCACTGTCGCTAGAAATGGTTAGTACACTAAAGTGCCAAGTTATTACAAAGCGTTAGTATTTTGTGCGTGGTTTACTTCACTGCGTCATTGAAAGTGTTGAGATACAAAGGGTTAGTTCACTGAGAAAATGCCGAGTAGCTACTAAGTGTTGAGTGTTTTGTGCATGGCTCTGTGTCGATGATCTGTGATGTGTTAGTTACTTTTTCACCAGATTAGATGTCGGCAGAGTCTTAGCCCACAGTTACGTGAAAAATAAAAGTATTAGTGGCTTGTTTTGATACTTTTGACATGATGTATGATTTTTTCAGGTTGTTAGTTTTGTAATTGACATATTTAGTGGAAGTTTTAATACCACTCTGCCTTTATTGCTGCTACCAATCTTCATATGATGATGATGGTGATGATCACATTTGCTCTGAATTTTTGTTTAACTGGCAATTTTTCCAGAATTTCTTCAGGTCGGATAGAATCCTCCAGAAGTCAACACTTCTAATGGTTGGTCGCTGTTGGAGCCAAGCTTTGTAAGATGTTGAATTTTATGTCTTTTGCTTCTATCAACGTAATAGCAACTGATTTAAACAAACGAACATATTTGCTGTTTGTGGTTTAGGTTCACCTGCTGCAGAATCAGCTTGAGTCAGCCAACAAACAGGTTTCCGCATCTCCGGCTAAGCCGACAGTCTCCGCACCACCTGTTGAAAGA
>Ga0209671_1005047_pt1 | contig 13251 bp, 10 predicted proteins | sample WorMetHERISLAND2_2_FD_187401 | JGI IMG/M metagenome (GOLD analysis project Ga0209671, IMG submission 187401) | Marine gutless worms symbiont microbial communities from Max Planck institute for Marine Microbiology, Germany - Olavius geniculatus... | ecosystem: Host-associated > Annelida >... | reverse complement strand
GCAGTTTATTTGCTAGCTAACTTGGTTTTACGAGCTGTTGTGAGATGTGCAATTACTGATAAGGCTTTAAAAATTCCTGTGCATCTGGTTGCCACTTGTGTCTTAAAAAAACTTTGTGTCCTTAAAATTTTTATTGTATCCTGAAAACAATTTTGCAGTTTTAAGTTTGTTTTTGAAATTTTTACTAAAAAACTGTCTGCGTGAATGTTATTTATTGTGTCAACTTGTTTTTTATGAGTTGTTGTGGAATATGCCTGTATGTCCTGATATAAAAATGAAAATTTTTAAAAAATCTACCCCCCCTATCTCTACTTTTTCACTGGCTGCAACTAGAAGCACACAAATTTTTCAAGCCTAATGATATCACTCCTATACACTATGACTATATACACTATGCGCCTTGAATCTCTTGTGATATTGTGGCGCTATATAAATTGCTACTTACTGACTTACTTACTATATTGCGGTGGTGATAAATGTGTTTACAGAAAATGAGTGGACAAACGGCAGATGCATACCACAGAGACATTAGTAGAAGATTACTGCGTGCTGATAACACACTGACGCTGTCTCTTCTGCATGTCGTACTGGGATCGGCGTCGATTGCAACATGTGTGCTGCTGGCGGGCAGTTGGATGGACAGTGTACAAGTCCATCTTGGACTGGATCATTATGCCGAATCGCTATCTCCACTCTCAACCACATGGCTGCCAATGCCATTCAACGCCGTTGTCAATGTCGGTTACGTTGCTGTCGGCGTCTTCTGGATACTTCATGTTCGTAATAATGCCGCGTGGATGATGCGTGCCGATGAAGCATACCTGATGTATGTCTTGGCTTGGATGCTGGTCCTGTATGGACCGGTCCAATTGGTCCGTATTCTTTCCCACTGGCGGCGGCTGGAATTCTGGACCAGTGGTTCACTTTGCCCATTTTTGCCTGGGTCGGAGTTGCTTGCTACGAGATTGGAGGACGTATCGGCGGTGGTCAGTCGGATGATGGACTTGACTTCAGTCGAGTTGAGTTAATCGTGATGTTGTCGGTGACTTCGTACGGACTGGCGCTGGTGTTTCGACGTGGTTTTGAGCTGGCGTTGGCAGCACACATCTTCGGCGTGGTTGCCCAGGCCTGGCGGGTTTGCCATCGAGGCTCGTCATCTTCCGCTACCATGTCGGAACTTCATCGGCGGAGGCAGTTAAGACCAGCGTTCGTCAAGGCTGTGCTCTGCTGTATTGGGTTCGTCACATTGAAGCTTGCAGACTGGCCTTTGGTCCATCAGCTTCCAGTGCCGTTTGCTGTCCTCAGTGGCCACTTCTGGTCCAAGGTCGCCGACTTTCTGCAGGCTCACTTTGCTTGTCGCTTTCTTGAAGATGCTATGCATGCCAACAGACTCCACTCAGTGGAAGAGACGCTATCTACCTCCGATCGCCATAAATATAACTAACTATACAGTTTGCAGCAGGGCTGTGAGGTTTTTTTGGCTTTTGAAGTGCATTTTTTGAAACCTGTGAACCTTGAAACTGTAGGCGTTTTGAGGTTACTTTGTTTGTTTGTGTAATTTTCTCTGGATTAATTTTCTTTGTCGCTTGTCATTTGGTTTGCTTCACTCTCAGTGAAAACGTAAAAGTTAAGTCCTTCCAAGTCATAGACCTATTGTCCACAAGACAGCGCTGATCTCCGTTTCCTTAGCTCGTATTCAGACACCAGCTTATACTGCAAAACCATGTATATGATGCTAGTGTATCTTTGAAACATAAACAAGAAGCCCAGCTGTCGCTAGGATAGCCGACCATACTGGTTGTCAGTGACCTTCAAGGTCATCCAAGGTCGATGATTTTCATTTCATCCGAAAGAGCATATGCCGCTTCCTGTTAGTGATCATAAGCAGCCTGGGCCTAATTTCTCATCGTTTCCGAGATATGGCCGGTTTTCCGTTGAAAAATGCACATTTTTCTTATTCCCTGTCCATTCAGTCTCGAATTTGAAAATGTTCCCTTTGCATTAGATGGCGGATACTTTGCATGCCCGAGTTTAAGACACGTGGCTAATTATTCGTGTAAAAAGATTTCACCTACGACCTACCTGTTAGCCGGGTACATCTGTTACAGACAGATGGACGACAATTATGCCAATAGCTTGACCGTTATGTACGTACGGCTAGAAACATTGTTAAACTTAGTTTTTTAGCTGTGCTACATTTACAGTTGCACGGTATACCAGGAAATGGAAAAAATACATGCACATGACATTATTCTTTCCACCTAGTGTGTCATTTTGCGGAAATTGGGCCTTTAACATGGGGTCTTTCGCTTTAAAATAACTTCCATTATTACTACAATATTGAGTGCGCTGTGCTGGGATTGTATTCCAAGGTGTGGTTAATGTTAGCATAATGTAACTGAACTCGAGTCGCTTTTACTTCCTTGTGTATGTTGTCGCCTTGACACTTTAACATTTTCTGTGAACACTTAGTGTGGTATATATGTCTTATTTGGCATTGTATTTGCACATCAATCTGTATACTTTTTGATTTTTAATCCATCAATTAATTACGTTAGTGCTTATTGGACCGCTCAGAAATGTTGATGTAGTTTTTTTTGTTTTACTCAAAGTTTCAATGAAACAGAACTGCCTTTAGTCTGTTTTGCTTTAGCACTTTTACTTCAACTTCAATGTGGTATTGAATGCTTTGAATGCTTAATAACAACATACATAATTTGAGCAATTTGTAGTTGATTGATTGAAGTTATAATGAATTAATGAAGTCATTATTGTTATTTAGAAGTTGTGCATAATGGCAAACCTATTCATTTGTAAACATTTGATGTTGAGGAATAAGTCGTTGAGTTTCTATATTTTCAGTAGGCCTACAGCACTTTAGGGCTGTTTCCAATTCAGTGATACTATACTAGGCCTAATTCATATAACTCCTCTGGTGAATGCAGTTCTTGTTGTTAAGTGACGTTATAAATATATTATAAAATTATTCTTAATGGTTTTTTGTTTAAATACTATTCAAAATAAAGGAGTAGGCCTACGTGTAATTAATTGCCAACTAGGCTACTTTTTTTACCATTTTTAATTATAAATTTAATTATAATGTGCTAATAAAAAGATTTATCTACATTTAGGCCAATAGGCCTGGAGCGTAGCATGAATAATATGCAGAGATGTAACTGTCGCTATTAACAGTAAGTAAAACAGAAGGGGGGGTTGTTTTCACTAAAATCATTTAACTCTCAACAGTAAACAACTGAAATTACATATAGGCCTAACCCTGACGATGATGAATTAAGCCTATTTCAATAAATGAACAGTGATATTCACTCGAACATAAAAAGCACCATTAATGTAACGTAGTCCGTAGGCCTAAATTTCTGTGGTATGGCCTAATAATTTTAGTGAATTATCCTGCGGACGGGCGGGTCTAGTCCTAATCTATGCGGTCGTTTATCAATTATCACGAACTGCGAAGCTAAAATTGACTGTTTGATTATGTGGCCAAAATACTTAAGACTGTCCTAGCTCCAACGAAATCAAGTTTGACGGCCGCATGAATACGCACTGATAATCAAAGCACTCCCAGACCTTATCTAACTGCATTTGGTTTGGACAGAGTTTGAATTGCCGTGGGGATTAGGGGGGTTGAACCCCCAACTGTTTTCTCAACCCCCTCCTCTAGCACACTGTCAAATTACGTATTGGAGGGTCAGCTATATACTACATACATACGACTTATATCACGATTTCGGTCGGTCGGTTCAACCCCCTAGCTAGTTTTTTCACAATTCAAACACTGGGTTTGGATGGGAAAGAAAGGCGGACGCTGCTATTTGATTGCAACTTGCAACCCCTACCTTTTGTCCTGACGCGCCCAACGTCTAAACGGTGAGTCTGTTAATGAACCCACTCAACTCAGCCTGGCCATCCCTCCGAAATAAGTAGGTGCAGTAAGTAGGCCTACCGGCGAAAGCAAGAACATAAATACGCACGCCGCGCGATGCACTAGCCCCGTATCCATGGTCACCCCGCAGTGTAAGCTGGTGTCTGGCTGAGGGCTAAGGAAACGGAGATTACGATTCGGAAAAGACTTCTGACGGGGCATTTCAAAGTTCGTAAGCACAAGACAACGAGCGTGTAATACATGCAGGAAACGACTGTTGGAACGATGAAATTATTTCGAATACAAACACAGTCTTGGCACAAATGCACAAACAAATACAATAGGGGCCTAGTACAATGCGGGCTAGTAATTGTTTTGTGAGGGGCTTGAAACGTCATCACGGTTGTCTCAAAAATTTGAATTTTAATTACCACGCAGTGGTTCGCGAGGTTCTATAACGGTAGTAGCTGCTACGTATAGTCGAATGCGAATTTTGTATTCGGCTTAACATTCTGTCCGAATAAACCAAAACCGAATACAATATTCGACGCAGTTCTCATTTAGGCCTACGGCTTAAAAAGTCCTGTGCTTCCAGACGTACTCTGGCAAAAGAGTGTAGTCAAGAAATCTTTTTTGTTCGCTTTTTATGACATTCGATGACTTTTGTAATATTACACAACAGCTCATAAACAAGCGACAAAGTAAATAGCATCCACGAGTGCGAGTGAGTGAGTGAGTGAGTAGGGTTCAACGTCCCACTCGACAGAGTATAGGTCATTTCTGAGACGGCTTTTCCAGGCAGATGCACACACTCTCCATGAAAACTGAAGTAGAAATACTGCAGCATAACAGACTAGATGCAAACAGTTTCCTTTCAGTAAAACTTTGAAACCAAACCAAAAACGCACTACATTTGGAATCATCATCATCAGGTCGAGTCTCCTCGGGCAATGGCACGCCACTCGCACTTGTCATTCATTAGTGTCTTCAACTCCGCTGTAGTCTGAATTTGGAATAATCCAATAGAAAATTAAGGAACGAAGTTGTTTGGGGCTGAACGGGCGGCAAATGGAAGCACAAAAATTGTTTAAGCTTGACAATTTCACCTCCAGTGAGAAGGGAAAGTAAACGAAAAACGGGAGTTTGCGTCGCACACAAAAAGCCCAGTGTTGCTTTCGTACGTACACATTGTAGCCTATTGTAACATTCTGTACAACGGCAACAGCGATATGAAAGCACAACATACTGAAACGCCTTACATACTTAATATTCTATGTACAAGTCAAGTAAGTAATAGATAGGCTTATTAATAATTACATTATATAGGCCAGTCGTATTAGTCGTGTTTTTTCGGACAAAGAAGAACGATGCAGCTAAAGGCGTCTACGGAGCGACGTAACTGAACTCAACTGAAATGGTTTAGTTTTTGATGAACTGAGCAGTAGGCAAACTGTAATGCATTACAGTAGGCACCGTCTAACGGCGTCGCTGGCCTACGTGACTATGCTCTCACGTACACGTCAACCAATGACCAAAAGGCTCGTCCTGCTTGCCTATTGGTCAGTTCGTCAAAAACTAAACCGTGTCAGTTCAGTTCAGTTCACTTATACCCCGTTTACACGATGAAGCAAACATCGAGCAAACGTCAAGCAAACGTCAAGCAATTAGAACTCACGTCGCGCACGTGTATTTTGAATATATTTGCTTGATTGTTGCTTGACGTTTGCGAGATGTTTGTTTGATCGTGTAAACGGGATATTACGTCGCCTTGTACGCGCCTTAACGCACGACGGCAAACCGACTAAGTGTGTGCGTAGGACATCAAGTGCGCTTTAAATGAAGCCTTTGATCAAATATCGTCGAAAACGCGTACAAATACGACACTTCAGTTTAACTGAACGGCAGTCTCGACGATAATGGCATGAACTAGCAACATCATAATTTATAAATGCAACGAAAAAATAAAGTTAAAGAAGCCGAAAACAAATAAGCCTATATGTCAGTGCCAAACAAAGTTTATGAAACAACAAAACACATACTTTACAGATTTGGAAATCTTACAAAATTGCACGCAAACTGTAAAGTATTTAGAAAAAAATTCGAGGTAATTAGGCTATAGCTTTACCCTATTCACACTGAAACAATATTTATAATTTCAAGGTGTAAATAATCTGCAGTGACGAGCTCCATTAAGTACATAGTTATTTATACTGTAAACTTACTGCAAATTTATTGTTCAAATAAAAAATGTAAATACAACTCATCCTATTTGGTTTTGGACATTATTGTGGAACAAATCGCGCATGCGTGTAGACCGAGTTTAATGCACGTATAATGTGTGCGAACAAAAACATTCTCAAAGCAACGGAACGATACACTTTGTCTACATCCGGCAATGTCTAGACAGTTTTTTTACAGTTGTAACCTAAGATAAAACGTTTTTTTCGTTTTCTTTTTGTTTCTCATTCCCTCGGTTTAAAACACGCCACTGCAGGAAATCGCGTCACGTGACCAACCCACGTTGCATTGACCATGGACACCGGGTAAACAGTGGAAAATATCAACCGGTTAGCATTGACCAATCGGTCAATAGTTCGCTGACTGCGATCTTCGATCTTAAACAAGCAAGACAAAGGCATGCAAGTTACAAGTAGCTAACGTTAAAGCTCGCACAGAGCGACATGATACCCCGTTTACATCATAAAGCAAACATCAAACAGACATCATGCAAACGTATTCAATATGCACACACTGCAGACGTGCACGACATGGGCTCAGACTAACTGTTTCATCTTTGCTTGATGTTTGCTTCATCGTGTAAACGGGGTGTAACTGAACTGAACTGAAGAGCTGTTCGCTTATTGGTCAGTTCAGTTACGTCTCTCTGTACGCACCTTCAGAAGGTAACGTTTCGCACACTCACGAGAGGGCAATATAAGAGCCTTAATTTTGCCCTCGAACAAAATTGCTTGGCTTGGCACCGTTTAGCCTACGCATGTAGTTAAGTAGTTAGCTTACATATTAAGTTGCGCACTTCTATCACAAGTAGAGTGCACATATTCGGCGTCCGTATTACAATATAACACCGTTCAGATGTCTGCACACAAAATGACTGCAAAACAATTAATAGCGTTCATTAAGTCAATGCATTATTGTGCACAGCAACAAATGAACCTATTCCTACTTTCGTACGTATGCTTATGATTTATTTACGTCCGCTGTTAGTGTTGTTGCTTTATGAAGCGTAAAAAATGCGACAAGTTAAATATTTTAACCGCAAGAAAAATGCCGTTGAGAATTACGTACTTCTGGCCCCAAAGGTAGGGCCTACTATAGACCGTATCTAAGACAACCTGCGTGGAATAACTGCAGGATTTACAATAATTATGGTAACAAATAGTCGCATAATTCATCAACAGTCAGTATATGCAACACCATGTCAGTATTATAAGTACAATATTGGTTTAAATTGTTCATGTAGATCAGTGGCGTCATTTCAGTAAATCGTTGGGGGAGGTCTCAGTGATTCTTGGGGGTCTAAGTCTGCGTAAAGTATTGTTTTGGTAGCAGTAACACCCTTTTCAAAGGTACGATTTATAGGAAAAAACTAAAATCGTAAATTCTTGAGGGGTCCAGCCCCCTGCCCTTAAATGACGCCCCTGATGCAGATGGACGCAATATGTAGGCCTACATCTGGCAAGTCCTTTTGACTTTTTCCTGCTTCAAGCTTCTGAACTTCGACCAGACTAAGTGGAATCTGCAGGGGTCTTCTGCGTCAATTCCACAATAGTTCGACTTGTCGTGTCCAGCTTGCTGTACCGTGTACAACTCGCCGCAAATACATAACAATTCTCGTGACTTCTATTAACCAGCGGCGGCGTGGGCTAAAAAGGTATGGCCTAGGGGAGAGAGGGGGCAAAAAGTTAGTTTTCTGAGACTGAGTCAGTTGCAAATTTCTGACAAACGAGATTACAGACACTTAAAATTTCAATTGTCCATAAATTCCGCAAAGTGGGGCATTTTCAGCTCCAAGCCTTGTATTTTCCAAACACAAAAATTTGCCGACGAGACAAAAAAACAATTGCCGATAAACTGAAATTTAGGGGAATGAGAATTGCTCCCCTGCCCCTCCCCTCCCACGAAGCCACTGTTGATGTCCGTGAGAGCCGGCAGACATTAACTTCATCGATCGATAACTTCATCAATAACTTCAACAAGTCGAAGTAGCTGGAGTTTGGATCTGGCGAACTTCTAGGTACATACCTCGCTCAAAACCTGCTCGTGACAGATCTATCCGACCGGATTCCAAACAGTTCGCCGCCGATAGGTCAGAAACAGGTTAGAATCAAGATTCGATGACCACCTAGCGACTGACACCGTTAGACAGTGGGACCACAGGGGTCGGTTGTCGTCCGTTGGGAGGTCCGACGGCACGGTTGGCCGACAGTGAGGTGACTTGTAGCCGTTCCATGCTGCCGTTTTCGATGATCGTCTCCTCGGCGCCCGGCACGATGCTCGGCTGACGCGTAGGAACCATCGACATACGGCGCAGTCTCTCGTTCTCTGGTTTTTGTTCGGTTGTCATCATGGCTGTCGTCGTTATTTCCTTGTCACGCCACGCAATCTCTCCTAATCTCGTTCTTACCATCGTTCTCTCATTGTTGCCTCGTTGCCATGCGGCGCAGTCTTTCGTTGGCCGAGCGCAGAGAAGCGTGCGATGCGTTCAGACGAGGGCTGATCATCATTGAACCAGCGCGAAACGCCTCCGCTGCTGTCAGCTAAACAACACCGCGCCAAATGCATAAGCATTAAGGCGCGTAGTATAGAGAGACGTAACTGAACTGAACTGATGTGGTTCAGTTTATGACGAACTGTCTAATGTGCAAGCAGTAATGCATTACAGCAGGCACCGTCTAACTGCGTCGGTGGCCTATGTCAACCAATGACCAATGAGCTCGTCTTGCTTGCGAATTGGTCAAACGCTAAAAAAACTAAACCGTGTCAGTACAGTTCAGCTACGTCGCCTTTACGTTTTAGCATAAACCAAGGGTTAATTTGTTTACCGACACTTATCTCTGAAACGATCGTACGTCGGAAGGGACTACCAACAGCTTTTGTTGTTTTGCCGCGGTCCCCTCTACACTAAATTACACTGTGTCCCAAAAAACATCCCCGACATTTTCGACTGTAACTTGAAAACAAATTATCAGATTTCGATAATTTTTGGCACGAATATTTTTGGCACAACTTGCCATCAAATGACTATTCAGTTTCTCACCTCACCCAACGTTTGTTTCTGCACTACCTGAGGAAAGCACAAGCAGCGAAATATCACTTTTTTTATCCAATGCGATATGACTGCTCAATTAACATTACGCGTAAAAATATATTTTGTTTACATTTCTGACACTGTGGCTGACAATTCATCCAGTTGTCCATTTTTCAACTGCCTGCAGTAAAATTGCTTGAAGTGTTGGCCCACTATGTGCACACATGCAAGGAGACGATTTCTCCATTCATTGACAGCAGTATCGATAATGTTCTGCTCCAGACCAATCCAGGCTGTAACAGTCACTTCTGGACTTCACAAACATTCCTAAACTTCATCTGGTAGACACACTGCTGCATGACAGTCAAACCTTGTAATAGGCCGGCTGGTGAGGCCCACAGATTGGGATAGGTGCAATTTGTCGACGTTTTTCCATTCATTTCAACACGTATTATGCTTGGTCTGCTTTCCCCAGGTAGTGCAAAAGCGGACGTTGGGTGAGGTGAAAACTAAACATCCCGACATCATCGACCGTAACTTGAAGAAAGATCAGCAGATTTTAATAATTTATGGCAGAAATATTTCTGACATAACTGTAGGTCTGCCCATAAGAACTAAAGTAGCCAGTTGTGTCAGAAATATTTCTGCCATAAATTATTAAAATCTGCTGATCTTTCTTCAAGTTACGGTCGATAACGTCGGGGATGTTTTTTTCACGTTTTTCTGTTATTTCAACACATATTTCACTTGATCTGCTTTCCCTAGGTAGTGCAGAAGCATACATTGGGTAAAATAGAAAACTGAGTTGGCAAGTAGTGTCAGGAATATTTGTGCCAAAAATTATTAACATCTGATAATTGGTTTTCAAGTTACTGTCGAAAAATGTCGGGGATGTTTTTTTGGGACACAGTGTAGTTTGTAATTTGTGTCGGATAAACAAGCAAAAAACACTATGTCTCAAAAACATCCGTGACATTTTCGATTGTAATTTGTAGAAAGATTGTCAGATTTTGATGATTTTTGGCACAAATATTTTTGACACAACTAGCTAATGAATAACCGTTTAATTTTTCACCTCACTTAACGTCTGCTTCTGGGGAAAAGATGAAACGTAATAGCGTTGAGATAAATGAAAAAAACGTTAATAAAATCCATCTGTGCCCCCTCAGCAGGTTGTCGATTACAAGGTTCGACTGTCTTTCTGAGACACAGTGTGGAACGACGGTCATAAGAAGATTCTCACCATATAAATAAGTAAGTAAATAAGAAAAGCTGCTACCTGTTTCTGTATGCGAGCTGCTCCACGCATCCACATGACCCTTGTGTTGTTGTTTTCCTGCGATTCTCGCCTGCTGTCAGGGTAGGTTGTTGACTGGGTGTCTCCGTTCTCAGGTGCCACGCCCACCGGCGGTAACCATGGCAACGACGTTATGATCTGTCATGAAACCCGCGTCATCACCACCACACATCATTTATACCCCGTTTACACGAAGAAGCTTACACTAAGTGCTGGCTCTACGAGCAAGCTTCTTCGTGTAAACGGGATATTAGGCATATAAAATTTAGGCCTATGTGTTTTTGGTTTCAGCCGGCGAAAATGCAGGGACGGGAGAGAAGATTTTTTATTTAATTTTTTTTATATTTTTATATCATGACATTTCATGTACTGTAGGTCTACCCACAAAAACTAAAGTAAAGATACCGTAGCGCATCAGAGACCAGATGTAAACGGTTTTTCCTGTAAAACTTCAAAAAATTAAAATTTTAAAAAACACACAAATTTTTAGCAACAAATGGAAACCGGAAGTACAGCAATTTTTAGACCTAAATCAAAGCACATTTCCATGTCGCCATAACGTCGCGAACAAATTATTAACACTCATCTGCAGCATTTGTAGCCCTCTTAGCCTACTCTGTACTGAATAGAGTAACGGGTTTTTTTTTCTTTTTAGTGTTTTCGTGTTTTTAACTGTAGGCTCACTTATGTACGATTTTATAATAAATATGTAGATTATTAATATTCTAAGGTAACAATGTAAAGATTGTCCAAAATGTCTTTAACTTTAATCCACAAACATTCATCGGACAATGCGGTACACATGCGTAGTCCGCTTATGTGTACCAACCGTAAAGAAAAAAATAAACGGATCATTCCACTGGAAACGTAAAATTCGTGTCCGGCTAAGCAAGCTGGCAATATATTCATCTTTCAGAAAAATAGATTATATTTTTCAAATGTGCATCAAGAGTGAATATAAACGGTGTGCAATACTCGTTTTAGCTGCGGCGTATGGACTAAAAGAACGCTTAAATGTCTTCAACGTGGCACAAAAAAATCTCTTGTACCCCGGAACAAAATTTCGTGCAAGCTATTCACTCGTCAGTTTCGAAACTCGTGTTAAATGTCCCCCACGCTCTCGTGCGTTGTATCGTATTGTAAGAAGGGTAAAAGGTAAAAGTATCCCATACTCAATAACGAGCATAGAGGCTGAATCTGATCCCGGTTCGCTAGGCAGTCAGCCCACAGGTGACGTAGTCATAAACCCGGTAGTGGGCTGTCATTATTTTCCACCAGGCCCACGGTTACATTTCCAGCCAGAAAGTGTCACTGGCCCTTGACCGGTACCAAATTATGCTGCTTGGTGACAGAGGCACATGTGTGTGAACAACTTGCCCAGAGTCGTTACCTGGCAGTGCACTTCTGGACGGGAGTCGAACCAGGGACCTTCCGGTCACCAGTCCGGCCCGCTACCGTTACACCGCCAAGCCACACCATCGTATAGTATTATAGCCTATATTGTTATTACAGTAGCCTACTGCATCAGCTGTAGTCTTTCTGCCATTCGATCAAACTGAGATTGAATTGCAATCTTATAGGCAGCCACTGTAACACGCAGGCACGCTTCGTCAGCTTCGACATAGTACGTGATATTATCGGGAACGAAAATAATAATTAAAACAAGTACAAAAAATAATAATTTTCACCAACAAAAGATATAGCAGAAACAAAACTGAAATGGAAATTGTAATAGAAATTACATTTCCGGATTTCAAAAGTCAGACTTATTTTTACCGTGGGACGGTGGGTGGCGTAACGGCTATGACGCTGGACTTGAGATCAAAAGTCGGTGGGTTTCACTCCCGGTCGAGGCGCTATCAAGTGTATAGTACCCGTCTGCGGACAGATAAACCATCTCGGTATGTAACCAGCCACCTAGGTCAACTCAGCCTTCCATCCCTCCGGGGTAGGTAAATCGAGTACCGGACTATCTGGCTGTGGTTAAGGCATGGCGCGTTTACTTGTGTCGGATGGCAAGTAACCCTATGTGATCCCATATGGCAGGTAACGCTCCGTAGCAGCTCTGAGATGGGTCACTCACCAGTAAGAGCCAGAAACAGACAACCCATAATCTTTTAGCGCAGTTTTTATTTTCCGAACTGAAATAACATTGCGCATGATCGGATCGGTCGCAGCTGTGTAGAGCGGCGATCATTTTTACGCGGCGTCGCAGCTTATAGGCTACTGATCCCCCAGGTGGGAGCACCGATGCTGTCACCGCGCGTCACGTGAGCTCAGCTCAAATCAATTGTTATGCGGTGGTGGCGTCGCAGCTTTTACTGATCCCCCAGGTTGGAGCTGCAATGCATCACGTGAACTTAGCTTAGATTAGTTGTTTGCTGCCTTCAATTTTTTAGGGTCACCCCAATTTTTGGACCTAAGTTTTAAATCTTCGCCTATCTCCCGTCATTTGGCAAAGTGTCACGCTGATCGTACTGATCCCCACCGATGCCGTCGCGCGTCACGTGAGCTTAGCTCGGATTAGTTGTGGTGGCGTCGCAGCTTACCTGACCCCAGATGAGATCTCCGACACCAAAGAGAACACACCAGAGCCACTGATCGATGGTCAGCGGAGCCGTGGAGAACGCAAGACTGCCGAATTGGACGATCAGCACCTGCATGTATACACCAACCGCATATAGGCCTTGTATTTTATACACACACATCTTTATTCACCGTAATACGGTAGACAAGAAATGAACAGCAAAGAAATAATACAACTTAACTAAAACTTAACTAAGACTTAAAGATGTAATATAA
>Ga0209671_1005044_pt1 | contig 13254 bp, 5 predicted proteins | sample WorMetHERISLAND2_2_FD_187401 | JGI IMG/M metagenome (GOLD analysis project Ga0209671, IMG submission 187401) | Marine gutless worms symbiont microbial communities from Max Planck institute for Marine Microbiology, Germany - Olavius geniculatus... | ecosystem: Host-associated > Annelida >... | reverse complement strand
CCTCAATTTTTAAAACCCCGTAATTCGATAGCCAATCCTGGCTTGCATATTTTGCTACCAACTTTGTATCGTTAAGTAGATTTCTTTAGCTAGTAAATTTTTTCGCGCTAGTAACCAGCTTGTTTGTGGACTCGTGCTATTCAGATGTCTCTAGTCATAGGCGGATTTAGGGGGGCCGAGGGGGCCATGCCCCCCCAAGATGCCAAAGTCGCTCTTTTTTGCCTTGCATATGCAATGCATTATAAAAAATTTGTGCAGTAAAACTAATAAAATTTATACTCAATTTATGCATTTTAGGGGGTTTTCATGCCCCCAAAAGCGTTTGCTTCCGGGGCTGCGCCCCGTCGACTGGCCCCTACCCAAGAAGTTCACCTTCGTTCTCTGCTTTCAGCCTCAATTTTGACGTTTGGGACTAGTTTGCCTCTTGTAACTCCAATTTCTGGCTACGCCTACGTAAGAGTAAGCAAAAAATAGCAATAAAATAACGTCAGAGGCGTCTACACCGTGCAAATGTTCCAAGAAAAAATAGAGGGGAGGTTTTTTGGGAAATTAAGGGGGAAGTTGAATATTATTATTGTTTTGCATTTTTGATATATTTATGATATCTTGCAAGCAGAAGTGTTCTGTGATTTTTTTAAAATTTGTTTTTCGCCGGGGCTGTCGCTCTGTGTTCAAGTAAAATGATTTCTGCTGTTTTGGATGTGTAACTTGGTCACCCTTACACAGTTATGTGAACTGGTAAGTTTTTTATATTTAGTTCATTTATATGCAGGGTAAAGTAAGTTACGTCTCAGTCCACATTGTTATCAGCCATTGTTCTGTGATACCAAATTGTGGTTAAAATTTTAAGTATTGCACAACACAGAGCTATGAACTTTATTGTTAGATTCCATGGAATACTTGCACACTGCACAGCTGTATAGCCATGTCATGAATGTTTCTGTGCATTTCAGGCAATATTCGGCCCGACAGTATTCAAGCCGTCAATATACAATCTCTTTTGCGGGAAAAGATTGCATTCCTGTCAGGCAAGTGATTCTTCATCATATTTTTTGCATGCTTGTGTGCATGTTGTTCTTACAGTTGCAATTACTTATGCTGAAAAAATTACTATGGTAGCTTAGGCTTATGTATACTTTTGATGTGCTACAGCTATGCTGTATGGCGTCTTTTGTGCGTTTTCCGTTGTCGTCGTCTGTTCGTCTCCTCACAGATGTATTCTGGCTAAATGGTGCGAGATAGGGCCTAGGAGTTCTATTGATCGCTAATAGGAAGTTGCATATTGGCTTTCAAATGACATGAAAATCATTAACTTTGGATGACCTTGAAGATTCATAATGCACTATGATATGCCTTTTTGTGTGGTATTGTGGCTAAATGGTAAGTCGTAGGGGATCGGCGATGGTACCGGTACCATCGGATAGGCCTTGGCAACTTTTTATAGGCGGTCAATAGTACCCAGTAACCAAGTCTCCATCTGCAGCGGTTTGGCCTTAATTTTCAATGGAAGTTTTCAATCGATAAAGTGGCCGTATCTCGGAAATGGTAAGAGATAGTGCCAAGGTTACTATAAATCACTGACAGGAAGTGGCATACACTTTTTCAGATGAAGTGAAAATCATTGACCTTGGATGACCTTGAAAGTCAGCACTGCAACATGAACTGTATAGGTTGTAGCGCGTCTTCTCCAGCGACAGCTGGGCTTTTTTTGTTATGATATTGGTATAATGGCTATGATGTCTGTGGCTTCTGCTGTTGATGCACGGGTTATGCATTGTAAGCGTATATCGTTTTGCTGTCTGAATTGTAATGCACAGTTTAGGCTGCGTGTGTTAAACAGTCCGAGACTGGTTGAAGGCAGTTGAGATAATGAAAACAGTGTATTGTCTGGTGCTTTTAAAACCATTTCCTGGTTTATGTGGCCAACAGTAGGCCACGTTACATGTCTTGTCTATTTGGCTCTTACTTGAAAAGTGGCAAAAAATTGAGCAGTGATAAAAACCAAGAGTTTTCATGCAGTATCAAATGTTTCAACGTATTGATGTCACTCGTTGATTAATGATTTTCGTCAAAGTATTTATCATGAGATGTGACAAAATATGCAATTTATGATAACCGTAATAATAATAATTATTATTTCACTAGTTAACTAGATTCAAGAAATCGTTTGTTATATGTGTGCTGTGCACTTTTTATATGGACACTGATGACGATTCTGATGATTTTCTTGACTTTTAGTTTTATTTGACGTTTGTGTACTGTGTTTTATTGTCAACTTTTATGTACTACTGATTATATATCTAGCATCTGCTGTCAAGCATAATTAAACGAATCGATCAATCAAAATGCTGTTGAAGCGTTTCAGTAGCAATTGCTAGCAAATTCTTGAGCTGTTTTTGTCGGGACCAAGACTTTTGTCTTGAGGTGGCTTAAGACCAAGAATGGACTTGGTCTGGAGGACTGCGTCTCTACTCTGTGTGGGATTGAGTAATCATTTTCTACCGTATGAGTAACCAGTGTGTTAGTTGTCGGTTCAGAAAATTAAGGGTCTACATTAGGGTCGCTGTGAAAAAGGTCAAGAAGTTGTCTCATATCTTGCATGCGTGCTGACTTGTGGCTGTTCGATTACTCAGGAGTGGCTGAGGCGCCAACTGCAAACTAAACGGATCCTTGTTACTGTGTGGTTGCCTAATTTACTATCCTATCAGTGCTTGAGCCACTCAGCAACTGAAGTGGACGGATAGCCACATATTATGCCAGCACTCGTCGCCAACATTTTTTCTTGTTGCTGTCAAACTGTTCTTTGAAATCAGCTGAATCTGCATACTAAAAGCCTTGACAAGGAACGTGATAGTGTAAAAGTAATATCGATCAAATCTGTTTTGACAGTAAAGACTGTATTAGATGTTGTATGGGATGATCTGGATTACTCTCACTAACCACTAACTGCCAAAATAGATTCTTATGCGTGTGCCTTTAAAAGCGTTCTGTTGTTAGCTTAGATGGCATCTTCTGATTCTTCTCCACTTTCCGGGTGGACATTGGCCTAGTAACGTTACTGACACAGTGACAGCAAGGACGAGTATTGAGTACTTGTGCTGATGGGCCTTGGCATAGAATAACCTGGATGGTTTCAGAGTTCATATGTGTAAGCTATGATCGCGCTGTGGCCCTAGATTGGTTTGGTGGCATGGAAAGCTGACACTCATCCGGGTCAGCACGGGATTGTGTTTCCTGGCAACAAGTGGGGGGAAGAGGGATGCTGCTAGCTGATAGGGCCTTGCAGTGTGGCTTCCCTCTTCTCTCTGATGTTGGTGGCCCTACTGAACAGTGATTTGGCCGTTTGTTGTCTTGATTTAATGTACCCGTAAAGTGAATGTGAGTCCAGTCAGTCAGTACGTCATTATGCGGCAATCCTCGCGTTAGGCGTACTATGTTACCGTCCGTCTGTCTGGTACGGGTTTGTTAGTGGAACACAAAAGACGTAGATAACCCAACTGGCGTGAACGTTTCACTTGACATGAGTGACGGATGTGTTAATTTTCAGTTTAGTAGGTAAAAGGTCACGGTCAGCGGACGTCAGAACTCGAGAAAATGACGCATTATAATGCATTATAATGTACTGCCGTCTGCCAACGTCTGAGACGCTATGTAACCGAACGACAGTGGCATATCGTGGTGACATTCGAGGCATCTGAAACGGAAAATGACACGTTCACCTTGACGGTGACCGACCACGTCGCGAGGCGGGAAATTGCAATTTACAGCTGTTAATATTACTTTGTGATCCGTCGTATTCTAGTCCCGCAATTTCATTCCTCCCCCCACTCCATCGGTGTCCATCAACATCTTTTCTCGTTGGTATTAGTTGACGTTGACTGCAGTTTGCTGTAGCAGGCCAGGCCAGGGCAGTGGTGCCTGGGAGAGCGCCTGGCTTGGGACGCTGCCACTTAGGTAATGTGTGAAGCAAGCGGTCTGCTGGCCAGTGCTTCAGGTCATCGCATGGCTAGCTGGATAAGCATCTGGACAGCAGTTGCACCACATGTACTGATGCAGTTGCACGTTGGTTGCATTGCGTTTTGGAGCCTCGTCGTTGCCGCTTCTGAACGCATCTCGGCGCCACCTAACACGCAGTCCATGGGGGAGGGTGATGGGAGAGTCGCGAGGCCTGGTTCCAGGTACGGCGCCAGGAAGACCTCTGAGGCGAGGCAGGCGTCCATCGGTCTGTCGTTGGCTTGGACTGTAGTTGCGTTCGGTCATTTTGTAATTGCTTTTTACGCGCGAGAGCTAGCATAGTAGCGCGTATTAGCTATGGTAATTCTGTCCTGTTGTTTGTCTGTCACGTCCTGGTACTGTTCCAAGACCAGGTGAGATAGAGACTTCGGGTTTCCACCGTATGATAGCTTAGAGCCTCTAGTATTTTGTGACGTAATTTCAGGCCACTGGGTGAAGGGGGTCCCCACGAACGAGGGGGCGAAAGAGGCCCCCTTAAAAAGGCGTTATTCTACCGCCATTGGCTCGTCTAACGTGAAAATGGTTGCAGATAGGCACAGACATGCTGCTTATCATAAGAAGCGCTGGCGACGAGCTGCTTAGGAATGTCAACATCGATGACCTTGAATGACCTTGAACCATAAAATAGGGGTTTTTAGTGATTTCTTAGCGATTTTTTTTGCTGCAAAAGAGTGAATTGCGACGAAATGGATGGAGATAGACCAAAATTACCTGCGAACAGGAACTGCTATAGGCTCTCGCGCGTATCATGAGCATTAGCTCAGATTTCTTGTTTGTCGTACGTGTTGCTCTCTCACGTTTGGTTTGGCGTGTGTGTATATAAATCGTCCATTGTTATCATCGTCGTCGTCTGTGCTGTACAATATAACGATGCCGTCTGTTACCTACCTACCATTTCAGCCGCTGTGTCTGAAGCTGAAGCAGTACATCTTCCTCCGCACAATACTTGTCAACGACCAACCAGCCTCACCTATTGACGCTGGTGTCACTTTTCATACAAACTGTCGTCATTCGTTTTTAGGCATCATGGCTGAACATTCCGACAGATGCTATGCTACCGTATTGTGGTCTGTCCGTCTGTATCCGTGTAAATTTATGTATCTGACACACTTGTCGTTGTACGAAATGAAATACTGTTTCAGACATTGAGACTGCCAGGGTGACCGTTGCCAACTGTCTAGAAAATGTGGAAATGCCAAAGAATCGTCAGACTCAGGATAACTGTTTACCGTTAACTTTATGTTTTGGGACAACATCAGCTTTGTAACTTGTATTGGCGTATTATTTTCGACCGTACGTACATTGTCGGTGCGCTGCCTTGCGTTATGATAGCGTTATGTATGTACGATGTTTGCCATTATGCGCGGTCGCTCCATTGTGACGGGGTTCCTACAGGTCAGGGAAAACTGGAAAATGTCAGGGAATTTGTGTTGTCAGGGAAATGTCAGGGGAAAATATTATTTTTGAAAAGTCATGAAAATGATCTTGGATCATGCAGACTACAGATAACTGTGATTTTTTTACATCTCCAAATATTAAAAAGCAGGCAAATTTGCGGCTTCCATTGAACGTCCAAAAGCCAGACGTGTTTCAGCTTCAGGGGGGGGTTTGCCCCCCCCCAACCTCTCGACCAGGGCCTCTGTCGTTTGCGTATTGCTCTATTAATACCGTTTCGTTACTTAATACCATTTATGACATATGTACGATAGGGTTATTGTTTCAATCATGTTAGGGAAATTGTCATTCCTTGACTGAAAAAGTCAGGGAATTTTGCTACAGAAAACCTGTAGGTACCCTGATTGTGAGTGTCCTCGATGTCAGGGGGGGTGTCGGGGAATTTCCCTTTGCTCTAGGGCGGTCAGCAGCAGCGGTGTTGTGGTTAGGCTCGGCAGGAAGTAGCAATTTTCGGTTACCGATAGAGTTCCGACAGACAGCTGCTGATTTCCAACAGAGGAGATTATTACAGCTTTGCCCTTGAATTTCCTCAACATAGGGATTTCAGTCCCAAATTTTGCATCTTTGGACGAAATTTCTCCGACAAGAAGAAAATCTTCCAACACTTTTCCGACAACTTAGAATTTAGGGTGGGAACATGCCGTCTGCTTGCCCATTTTTTCTCCCCAGCCAACACCACTGGTGGTGAGCCCCCCGTGGTGCTATGGGGTGTGTATGAATGCGTTAGCAGTATGTTGTCGGTGATAGCGGCCGTATGCTGTACGTTATACCTTCGATCAGTGGCGGATGTTGATGGTCCAGTGTCAGTCCCTATGCTGGCCGGTGGTCTGAGGCTGTTGCGTCATCTGTAGCTTATCAGAGCCTGGTCAGCGCCTGTTCTGCCGTGCAATGTACTGCCTATTGCTGGCTGCCAGTGTATGGCGGACGCCGTTTGATGCAGTCGTCCATCATATTACATCATATCCCCGCCTGGTCCTGGCCCTGGCCGTCCAGTCGACTTCATGCGGGCTCGCGGCCACCCACGCTCCCGCCGTCCGTCTCTCTGTCCACCAAGAGGCGTCTCTACACTGTGTCATCTTTGAGCAAGTCATAGAACTTGTGATAATCGTTTTTCCTCTAAGGATGAACGACCGTGATCGAGAAAATATAAAAGACGAAATTTGGAACTTGCATCACTGATAACATCACATATTTTTGTACGCACACTATTTAAATTCAGTCCAATAATTGATGTATGTTCCAAAATCGATGGCGGCTGGGGCTTTGCCCCAGGTTACGTAGACTTGGACCTTTCAGCTCTTGGAGCTCTAGCTAGATTTAGGGAAAAGCCCACCCCCTGCCCAGAAGGAAACGCGTGAATTGTGAAGGATATGGAAATGGAAGACGGGGATGTATGTAGAGCATAAGATTTCCTTGACTTGTTCCGCTGGGGCTGGCTTAGTGAGGGAGAAGAGCTGCTCCTACCAACGAACGTCGGTCTGTCGACGGCGCCAGCAGCAGCAGCAGCATTGACGTCATTGAGTGTTGGCGTTTAACTGGATTGCACGCGACGCTGTCAATGATGCACTGTGATGTCGCTACCGACCCGCCGTTCGGACACAAACTCCCTCCTTCTCCCATAGCGAAATCAAATCTCCTTGGGTCCAAACGTTCTCCCATCTAGCGCCATAGTGTGTACAGTAAGGTATTCGTATTTCTCTATTTCTAGTCACAGAGTCTATGCGTCAGCAATTCGAATTGCGTGTGCTGTTGTATACAAACGTGCTGATTTTTGTGCATTGGTTTCTGTGTTTTGTTGGCCGTTCTGGACAATAGTGGCACTGGTTGCGGTGTGCGGACTATCTTACAGGACGTGAAACGCTGAGAATATAGAGTCGTAATCTGCTCAACACAGAGCTAGTTCATGCTATGGTTGTGTACTTCGGCACCAAATCTTGGAAACAGCAGCGCTGCAGCAGGGACACGCAACTCATATGATTATAATGATGATGATGAATTTTGATGATGACGGTTTGTTGCCCTTATCACTCCTGACGTTAGCGTGCTGGGATTTCACTTCCGCATGTCAAGTGCTTTCAATTCAGCTTCAGATGGGTTAGCTATACCTGCCAATGCTGATCTAATCCTGTTTTTGAAAGCACGCGGTTAGTTACGGTTTGTCGTGGCCCGTGGAGGGGATTTTGTCCGAGTCTGATCCATGACAGTCCAGTTGCTGTAGCTGAGACTAGACTATCCGGCTGGCTGGTCCATCTAGTCTGCTACTAGTCACTGCAATGCATGGCAATATATAGCACAGATGGACCGATCGACAACGCAATCCTGGACTGCACATCAGCTGATTACTGTATACCAGAGCATGGATACACTGCCGCCATATTGACTAACTATATACGAACAGTGCCGAGAACTATTTATAGGAATTTTGTTTTTTGGGGGGGAGGATCGGGGGAGGTGTACTTTAGCAGGAAGGATTCTCTTTCCGTCCCTGTCTTTCCCTGTCGCCCTGTCTTCTTACCTTTTGCCCCTCTTCTTCCCTTTCACTGGCGCCCACCTCAGGTACCATTGAGGGTTTGGGTTGGAGAGTGTTGTAAGCTCCCCAGGGGTGTCAGTGTCTGGAGTGCGGGGCCCAGTTACATTCAGGGGGTCCTGCAAGTGCTGTTCACTTTGGGTTGAGCACCATGTGAAAATCGTAGTACACTGTACATATGAATGTTTTGAGTTTTTAGAGTACTGTGTATACTTCGATGAAAATGGTCGTTTATTCTGCTAGATGGGTTTAGCGACTGCAACAGTTCAAAGTATATCTTTCTAGTGGAGTCTTTATAAAACGTTGATATAGGACTTCAGCTGTTCGTCGTGACCACTGATATGCTGTAATTATCTTCATCGCTGCTCATACTTTGTACTCTGAGGGGTTGTAATTTATCATCAGTCATCATGATACTGTGTCATCTGCTGTGATTGCTTTGTCCAGCCAGGAATACATCTTACTCTGTCTTAGATGTTTCAATTCATATTGTTGGCCACTAAAAACGTCAAGTTCTATTATCTGTAAATGTACAAAGAAATACTTAAGCATCATCCATTGCTGCAGTTTTTTCTCAGCATTTTATTTAGTTTTTGTTACAGAAAATTGCCCGTGTCAGTCTTATCCGTATTCATGGTTCGACTGTATGTGTGCTGAAATAAAATAACCAAGTATTGCTGCAGTTTAAAACGTGCATTGCATTTTTCATGAAAAATGGAATACGTTGGATACATTATCACTGTCAAAACGTGCGATCCTGTATATCATAATCGCACTGCACTGTCTAATGCAAAATGCATATACTGCTTGCTATACACTGGTTGTGATACAGAGTAGCCGCTCAGGTGTAGCGGATCCGGGGGGGTTAGGTGGCTGAGTTGATGGGTGTGGTGAATAACTACTTATGCCACCGCTGGTGCTTCCACAGTGTTGACAGCTACTGCAGCTAGTGGTGTTACATGTAATCCGTAAGGGCTTATTCAGATATTTTATAACTGGAACCTAACCGAGGACAGATGCATTGAAGGGCGTCTCGAATGCTTAAGTTACACGTACATTTCATCAGAATACAGCCTTTATTTTATTATCATTGTTCACTGCTGCCTTCTTTGGAATGGCTGTCCGCCACATATTCTGAAGAATTTTACGTACAACTTATGTGCCGTTTCAAGCTATGAGTTTGTTAAAAGGTCTCCAGTGTTGGCAGTTTTACAGTACACATAAACGACTCGGTTGCATTGACCAATCACCGCCGAAAGACGAATGCAGAATGTAGAAACGTTTTTGCAGATAATTCTTCACCTTTGAGTGACAGGGTCGTAATAAGTTTGTCACCTTCTTGTCGTTGTAATGCGAAGAAACGAAACGGAGGAAGACAAGCAGAAAAATAGCAGAAGTCATCTTGAAACTGAGCGTATTGGAACTTCAACGTGGGAGGTCATTTAGTGCCGGCAGTCTGACCACTAGCCACAGGCTGCGACAGCTAGCTAGGCGTGTGCGGTAGACGACATATTTTAAACCTGACTGATGATATTTTATGGCACTGAATTATGGAAACTAATTACAGCCGTGTGATTGATGTGATTGGGCCGATGAACCGGACAGGCTATGTAGTGTGTAAATTGTCAATTAGTCAGTTGGCTGGGTATTGCTGGGTCCTGATGACAGTGAACTGATTTGCTATTCCTGGTCACTGCCTACAGCTGCAGTGCGACTGCTTGGCGACCACATGGCTTATGGGCTGTTTACACGATCCAGCAAACTTTCAGCAAATGTATTCAAAATACACGTGCTAATGCTGGACCTTTGCTGGGTCGTGTAAACACCCTATTAGGCTCTTTCTTCAGTGCTGTCCAGCATGAAATACTATGCGCTCAGTTGCGCTGCATGTGACTAACATACACTCAGATTGTATATGGTGGATTGAGAATTTGTGACAGACTTACCATTTTAAAATCCGTAAAATGTACGAATTTAACAATTCTTTTAAAAAATATTCTTTAAAATTGTTTTTTTCTCACATCCCTACCAACCTACTTCCCAGTAACCATAACTGTTAAAATTCGTTCACAATTGGTGAATTTTAAAATTGTTTTAAAGCTTGTAAACATTGGATTTTCAGTCTGTTATTTCCATTTCCCAAACATGCAGGCGTTCTGCAGTTGGGTAATAGGTATTGCTTGATTTGCTTGTTCTGGCGTCTACGACTGATATTGCTCAGTTGATATTTGATTTGATCTGTATAAGTTCTTATGGCAATGTCGAAATGTGACTGAACCTGTTACTGTTAGTGACCATGTGCGTTGAAGCGCTGGTGGTCAGATATATAGTCGTATAACAACGCACGTTTACAGCTATCCTCTCAGCATATTATGGTGGATTTTGAAACATGCAGATGATTAAAAAGTCTGAATCTTTTTTAGTACTAAAAAATAGCATGCATGGGAAAGATATTCAGAATCTGTTGAAATACAGTTGTGTGCTTTTTTAAGACAGTCCACGTGATAAGTATTTTGTTTTATCGTCTTAATTCACTTAGTCGCCTTCATTAAACGCCGACTGTCTGTGTTGATAGGTGGGCGAGATAAACGTGGCGGTGCGATATTGTCTTTCCTGGCGTATCAGCCGATTGTTGACAAGCTCAAATATGACGACCTCAGAATGCTCATCACTTACCTAGCCAGTATACCCAGGTAGGATATTATATGTATGATTCTGATACAGTCAGTGCTGTGTGCCAGTTGTATGTTGAATTGAATTAGGACCAGCCGTGCCATAAAGCGATTGATTCAGACGATGCTTTAAGGCCGATATTGCTTCTTTTGCTGAACTTTTTCATTTATTTATATCGGATTTCATATTTGATCTGAATTACTAACTGGAAATGTTGATTAGATGTTAACAGTCAGTTTTGAAAAAAAATGCTCACATCCATGACCCTGTTAGTTTCAGGTTTCAAGACAGCGACTGATAAAGAACGAGACCATCTGCAAACTTTGGGACCAGGACCGTAAGCTTATTTGAAGATCGGCTGCAATATCTATAGGACTGCTATCTATAGGACTACGGTGCTTATTGCTCAAGACCGCACCACTTAAAGGCCGTGAAATACCAGCGATATCTGTTGAAAATATGCAGCGTTTTTTTGCGGTGCAATTTGAATGTGGTGTGATACACTGTACACGGGGAGAAATAGAGATAGTTTGAGTAGCTTCTAGTGAGTCATTAATGCGGTAGTTGCCCTGCGTCAGTTGCTGCTGCTGCTGGCTGATCTATGGCGTCGTTTAGCAGTCAGCACCGGTGTCACATTAAAGTGTATCCCCCGTGAAAAATCCACCCCAGGGAGAGATAATCATGGATTTGATATATCTCGCCCTTATTAAAAGTACCCCCGGCCTCATAAAAAGTCTCCCCATTATAGGATTGCCCCCAGAGAAGTCTCCCCTCGGCCGACAATTTACCGGTAAAAATCCGTCCCGGGCAGATTTTTACTTTGGTTTGTCGGCCAGAGGGAGACTTTTCTGCGGGGCGATCCTATAGTGGGACACCGGCGCCAGCCCGGGCCGTAGTGGATTAGTCAGCTGGGCATTCGCTAGGAGGCTACTAGTGGCCTGGTCCGCTGCGTCCTTGCCCCTATTGCAAGTCTGTTTATAAGCTCTATCATCTGCCACCAGTGGCCTGGACTACTTGGTCTCTGATCTCACAGCTCACTGGATAATACTGCCTTGAATGCGTCCTGATAATGGAGCATTTCGTTAATTTCCCTTTGCTCCAAGTGTGCCATTTTCGCTCTAGGCGGAGGGCTATCTGATTTGTTCACTCTTGCTCAGACAGACCAGTCGTCACTGTAACGTAGCAGTTGCCTTCTGTTTCGTGTTCTAGGTTTATGTGTTCAACAGCTGAGAAAACATAATCTAACGTTACAGAGTTTGCCGCACAAAATATTGCCAAAACCTGTTAACTGATTTCGGTGAATTTTTTTGTAAGCTGAGGCATCAGTCAAATTAGATTCCGCTGACAGTCTTTAGCAGCTGATTCAGATACATGGCTGTACTTTTGTGATTCTATGGACCATCAAGGCAGGATAATCGATGACAGTTCTTGGAGGAACTGCATGTTCTGCAAACGAGTGCTCTGAATTTCACGTATAGGATCTGTGATTTTACATTCTTGTTTCTGTCACATGTCCTCTTTTTCATTTTTTTATTTGCATTTCTGCATCACCTGCCTGCTGTTTATTTTATTCCCCAGTTAAAAAGGCTTAGTTGACTCAGGGCACGTTTCATTTGAGGGGATCTACATCGACTTTGGAAAGGGATGTTTGCGGCTGCAGTCCAGCAGCGCTGCTATGGAACATCCTTCCAGTTTGTTCAAAGCAAGTGTACATTAGCTTGGAACAGTTTAAGCATTTGCTGAAGATTATTTTGTTCGGTTGTGAGAATGTGGTGGCACATTTTGACTAGCTGTTAACTGTGGCTTGAAATTCTCTTGCTTATGCACTTATTTCCATTATTATTGGCACTATTGTTGTGGTTGTTGCAGTGATGATGTGAAGCGGCACGGGTTCTCTGTGATAATTGACATGCGAGGTTCCACATGGCACAGCGTTAAGCCGTTTCTCCGAGTTTTGCAGGTATGCCATGTACTTTGTTGCTCTCACATTGCAGTTTTGTATTTCATCACCGTGTACTCCAAAATTTACTGAGAAATTAGTTATAGACTTTCAAATGGTTATTGGTTAATATTGATGTGCCTAGACGTAATATATGTGAGCAAAAAGAATGAGTTGTATTTGTGATTGAAGGAATGTTTTCCACGCGAGATCCATGCGGCATACATTATCAAACCAGAAAAGTTCTGGGAGAAGCAGAAGACGAGCGTCGGCAGCTCCAAGTACAAATTTGAGGTAATTATGAGAAATACTGGTAATTAATTTTAGCGTATAGCTTATAGCATTGATGCTGCTATAAGATAGCCTGTTGTCGTCTCTGTTCTTCTGTACGGCGCAGAGAACTGGACACTTACTAAATTTGATGAGCGTAAACTGGAAGCATTCCAGATGTCATGCATGCGAAGAATCCTCGGCATTCAGTGGTTCAATTTCGTGTCAAATGCGTCGGTGATGGACCAGGTCAAACAGCGTCCTATCTGCAGCAGAATACGCGACAGACGTATCACGATGTTTGGACATGTACGCCGTCTACAAGAGTCCGTTCCCGCGCACGAGGCACTTTGTCTGGCAGTCAACACCCGTACAG
>Ga0209671_1005043_pt1 | contig 13255 bp, 6 predicted proteins | sample WorMetHERISLAND2_2_FD_187401 | JGI IMG/M metagenome (GOLD analysis project Ga0209671, IMG submission 187401) | Marine gutless worms symbiont microbial communities from Max Planck institute for Marine Microbiology, Germany - Olavius geniculatus... | ecosystem: Host-associated > Annelida >... | reverse complement strand
CACAGACATCGACACGCTGCTTATCATAACAAGCAATAGTGGCAAGCTTTTTATTGGTGTCAACGTCGATGACCTTGAATGACTTGAACCTCCAAAATAGGGGGTTTTAGTTTATTTTTTGCGATTTTCGGCTGCGACACACATTTTAAGAGTGAATTGTGCCAAAATGGCTGGAGATGGACCTGGACAACCTGTATATGACATTTTTAGCATAGAACGTACATTTTTAAGAATCTAAGTTTCGATCTCTTAAATTCAAGCAGTCTTCCGTACAGTGGCCTCAAATTTGTACTCTTTCATGTTCATTAATATCTTATTGCTGTAGGCCTACACTGATTGCCAAAGTGGCAGGACCGCTGCTATCGCGCGTCACGTGAGCTTTGCCCAAGTTACTTGTATTTATTTCACTCACTGTGCTCGTTCCATTGCAGTGCTTTGGTCGGTGCAATTTTTAAAACGAATATTTCTCACAAGGCAGTGCAGCGACACTGTAACACTGGTGCGATGAGATCTTTAATATCAATATATTGAAAATTCCCCACTGAGTCCAACAGCAAACAATTTTGAAAACTGGTAAAAATATGGCAAAGATATGGACAAAATTCGACGACTTGCTTTTCTCTTCACAGCTGTTGTGGACCGATAAAATGTGATTCAAAAAATTCAATAATCACAGTTTTGGAGACCAAGACAATAAAGCAAACTTGCTGGAGACTGCCGGGGGGGGGGGTGACTTAACACCAAAGTAGACACTGTCATCACAGTACCAGAAATTCAATACTACTGCTGCGTTTATGACCGTCATGCAATCTACATGTAGATGAACCTCTGGCCGGTGCCAACAGGCTGATGATACGGCACGGCATCAAGTGCAGTAGCTGCTGCTGCTGCTGTTGCTGCTGCCATGGCAACGAGATGATCGCTGCAATATCTGCTGTCGTCAACAGCAGCAATTGCAAGCAATAACGCCCACCACACGGACGCGTGAGACGTGACCGTGACGGTTGGACAATCTATGGAGAGCTGACTGGGGAAGGGGAGAGAGGGGAGAACTGCGCCCAAGGCAGAAATGATAAGGTTCATCGCCAAGGATCAAGCGGCCGTAAGCCTGCAGTACAGTAAATGACGCTTCAATAGATAGTCAACGCGACGGTAAGGCCCAAACTCCACTGATTAGCTCCGCTGTGGACTTGTTGGACAACGAAAAGTCAAACAACTAAACAAGCTCTGCAAACATCATATCATTATCATGACACGTCAAAATGGTGCAGATTTTAAAGGGTATTGCTTTTCACGGGACAATCACCCCAATGCTGCGCAGCGTCACCTGCCACATGGGATCACAGAGGTGAACGTCGATACTCGATTTACCTACCCCAGATGGGTGGAATGCTGAGTTGACCTAGGCGTTGGTCATATACCGAGATGGTTTACCTAGGTCTGCAGACAGTCACCCATCCAAGCAGTAACCACTTGAATTTGAACTAACGACCTCGCCATCACAAGTACGTCCTATGGGCTATACCACACCGTTACATTACCAAACCGCCGTTACTCTACTTCGATTTTCTACCATGTATAGCTTACTCTGAGTTTGTTGCAAACTTACGATCTGCTGTAGGCCTACAACACGTTGTAACAACAAAATGAACCCTCTCTCTGCTTCACGCTGTGGATCCCTTGGGTGAGGGGTGAGGGGTCAGCCACACGGGTTCTCCGTCTCCACTCGGCTCTATTCTCTACGTCTACCAAGTCGAGCCGCAAGTCCTCCATGTTGTACTTTACGACATCAATCCACCTTTTCTCTGCCTTCTCCTGCTCCACTGTCCACGAAAGTCTGCCTCCAAGATTCTCTTGACACAATCCTCTTCTTCTCGCAGTTGTACATGCCCAAACAGTCTCAGCCTGGCCTCCCGTGCCTTGTCCGTGATGCCGCTACTCCGAGGATGCGACAAATGTCATCATTTCTTTTCCTGTCCCTCAAAGTAAGACAACACATGGAAGCCTGTGGAGTGTGGAGCATGGGCATAATGCAAGCAACAGATCTGCATCAGCTAGTGACGTAGTCGGTCGCGTGTATCCGCTTCGCTTCGCAGCAAACCAGCCGTAAGCCGTACACACATCGCGGATATCATGCATCACGGCTAGACTACAGCTGTTAGTTCTATCAACGCCAATGAGATGAACAACGCAACCACCATCATTTATGCTGCTTAACGCATTAAAGGAATATGGTTTTTTCTCCATGTTATTTACCAAATCGAAAAAAAATCTCTATTGGCCACAAAGGCAGCGAACAGACCTAGAACTGGTTGCAGCTATTATTACAGGTCGGCTAATGAGCTATAGAGATTTACATTTGACATTCAATTAACAGTTAATTATCGTCAATACAAAAGTATTTTAACACGTAGACACGTACACTACAAAACTCAGTCTTAGCAACCTGTACAGCAGAATATGCACTACGTTGATGGTGGCTTAGTACTGTAACGGGGTAGGGTATCGGACTTGTGATAGAGAGGTCGTGGGTTTGATTCCCGGTCTAGTCGCTATCAAGTAGATGCCTGACTGTCACTCAACTCAGCCTTCCATCCCTCCGGGGTAGGTAAATCGAGTACTGGCCTGTCTGGCTGGAGTAAGGGTAGGCGTGTTCACCTGAGTCAGGTGGCAGGTGTGATCCCATATGGCAGGTGACGCTCCGTAGCTCTGTAATGGGTTTCCCATAAAGAGCTATACACCACTTTGACTTAACCCTTTTAAACTTTTTTCCATGGTTTGTTTGATTTGATTATATGACAGCAAACGCACTACCGGGTAATTAATTTACAGGACCTGAAGGCAGTTGTCAGTGTTCCCCCGAAGGCGGACCCCCGGGGGAGGGGGAGGACCTTTCTGTTCAGCCCATGCACTCTGTCACTATCACGTCATTTCTTTTGTTGCCAAATAAAAATATATGCACAGAGTACGTAGATACAGTCACATGCATACACAATTCAATAATGTTTTAGAACAGACACGCATACTATTAACACGTACGACACGTTTCACGGAAAAAATACACAATGCCCTGCAAATCGTCATAATGCACCACCACACAAATACATATCAGCTAATTTCCCCATAGTAGTGCTCTAACAACAAGTGTGGCAGAGATATATACTGACCTTTATTTTCATTAATAAGACACAATAGCAGTTCTGGATCTGACGGGAGTAGGCTAACTGCCACGCAGTGTTATATTACCACGGCCATGTAAAAGCAGAACGGGAATGCAGCCGGATATGGCGTGTGTACTACATGGCAGTCATTATATGAAGGCAATATTCACGCCAGCAACAGATGCCATGGTCGGCTATCTATGTCTGATGACTGCTGCAATCTCAAAGCATGTGAAACTAGAAAATACCTCGGCCCAGTGCTGACATATTGTGCGGTCGTCCGCCTGTAGCAGCGCGACCCTAACCTTTTGACTTATGAGTAGGGCTAAAACAGATTAAAAATTTTTAATTAATTAATTTCCAAAAAAATAACCTTGATTAATTTTTGTAGTCAAGAAAGACCACGAAACTGCAGAATTAAACTCAATGGCTACACACTGAAGCAAAATCATAAACGTACAGAGTGCACACTGTTAAACTACTGTTAACACTATGCAAGTAAAAAAATTTGATGACATGTCCTATGCAACACAAAGTTAGATTACAAACGTTGCTTGTCACTCATTTTAGACTGTCAAAAAGTCCAAAATGTTAATTAAATTTTAATTGATTAAAAAAATAATTTTAATCAATTAATTTTTTAACAACTAATCGACTAATTAATCATTAATCTCTGCAGCCCTACTGTTGAGCTGACAATTGGCAAACTGGTAACTAGTGACTCGGAAAACGTTTGCACACCAATTCTGGTTTTGCCATGCCTTTTCATTTTCGAGTTAAAACCCTGAACGGGGACAGACAGACTGCAGTTGCACCCATATACTGCGTATGACCTTAGTTTCACTGTGTAAACAGTGCACTAAATTAAGTTAAGTAACCGAACAGAAACCACATCTCTTATATGCGCACGTATCAGAAGTTCAGAACTCAAGCAGCGTTTTCTGTTAGCAAATCAGCGCATAAAGATGCAGTCTTACAATTATGACAGCTGATCTGTGTTTGTACCAGACCAAAGTAAAATAATGGCATGAATTAAAACAAACAGGCATCAGCAACTGTTAAACTTTTGAGTCTAGACTGTCCAGCAGTGCAGTGGTGGATCCAGAAATTTGGAATAGGGGGTGGAAGGGTAAGGAGTGAGATCTGGGGAGGGGCTGTGCCCCTTTCCCCCAAAGAAACTGGAAAATTCATGCAAAAATGATGCATTTTAGTGGAAAATTTTCACCTGTTTTAAGACGCATCCATTCAGTAGGGAGGGAGCCAACGCTCTCCCCGCCCCCCTTGAATCCGCCACTGGTGCAGTGCAGTGTATAGGGGAGTTGCTTCCACTTTCCTGCTGAATGAGTGGAGGACGTAGCTATCTATATCTATGTACAGCGTATCGACTTCAACTTGTACATAAGAAGCTCTCCTGTGTTACGTCCAGTAGCAGAACGAGGACACAATAAGAATCAGATTTTAGCCGACCATACTTAAGTAACGGTCGAGCTATTGGCATGGTTGTCGTCCGTCTGTCCGTCTGTAAGTGATGTAACCTGGCCAACAGGTAAGCCGTAGGAAAAAAAACTTTTCGCATAAATAATTAGCCGTGTATGTGAAACTCTGGCATGCAAAATTTCAGTCATCTATTCCAAGGAGAACATATTCAAATTAGGGCTTTAATGAAGAGGGGTAAGAAAAATGTGCCTTTTTCTACAGAAAAATGGCCATCTTGGAAATGGTAAAAGATACGGCCAAGTTTAGTATTAATCACTAATATGAAGTGGCATACGCCCTGTCAGATTAGGTGGAAATCATTGATCTTGAATGACTTTAAAGGCCGTTACGCGCTATTGTGGCTAAACGGCGCGAGATAGATAGGGCCTAGGTTTCTATCAATAATCACTGATAGGAAGTCGCTTATTGGCTTTCAAATGACATGAAAATCATCGACCTTGGATGATCTTAAAGGTCGTTAACAACTAGTACGGTCGGCTATCCTAGCGACAGCTGGGCTTCTTGTTCCACATTTATTATGGGAATGGTTCTACAGGAATACTCGCACAAAACATTCTCTACGTCGACTCGACGACGTCCTAAGCATTGCCGACTACATCTTGTCAGTTAGTGGAGCTCTTTCTTTCTGCTACAACGTTCAGAGCTCTGGGACTGACTAACTGGGACCTGCGCTGTTGATATTCTTTCATGGCAGACAGAAATGCACAGTGGCTTCTAATCTCCCTCCCCAAATCTGGAGTCAAAATCGGGCGCAACTTCCCCCCTCCCCTTTCAGCTCAGGTTCCCCACTTTCGGGCTTTTTCGAAGTTCACCCTCCATATTCGAACTCAAGTTTCCCCCTCCCTTTTGAGCTTTTCCCCCTTTCTAAAGGAAAGTTTTGTTTAAAATGTAGACTGAAAAATACACGAAGGGGAAAGTAAAATATAGGGGAAAAGTTATGTTAAGGGTGTAGACTGTGATTTGAAAAATAAGGCAAAAGTTTTGATCTACACTCTTAACAAAACTCCCCCCCACCCCCGCTATTTTTCACTGGGCGCAAACTGCGCCCACCAGGCATAGAAATAGAAGCCTCTGGAAATACAATTGCTAGCTGGCTACCTCGTGGCTGACGCGGGCAGTCTATACCTACAGCGAAAACGCCTAGTTTCCCCTAGCTACGCTGACAATAAAACTCACAGCCAGCACAAGCTATTCTAGACCTAGCTATAACTTCATAACACCGCAGCATACCTTTCCCAAATGTCTTTGGCTGAGCCAATTTATGCCCTCTGGGGTAGGTTAATCCAGTACCGGCCTGTCAGGCTAAAGTGAAGGCGGCGCACGTTCACCTGTGTCGGGTAGCAGGTGTGATCCCATACGGCAGGTGACGCTCCGTAGCTCTGTAATGGGTTTCCCATAAACAGCTATACGATAGTTTTAACCTTTTAAACTTTTTTGCATGGTTTGTTTGATTTCATCATATGACAGCAAACGCAACATTCCTTTCCCCTGGACAACTTAAGATAGATGCCTTTGGCGGAGCCAATTTATATTCGTCCTCTAAGCCTCCAAGTGAGACAAGATTCAAATCACTGTCTGATCATCTGCAAACTCAGCACAAATAGCGCCATTGCAACAGATATCCACCCTGCTGTGCGATCCACGCACACAGTGTCACAGACTGTACTGACATAGGCGGATTTAGGAAAGGCAATGGGGTTACACGGCTCGGCTCGTGCCGCCAAGATGCCAAAAGTCCCCCACTTGCTTTGCCTTGCTTTGCCTATGCAGCGCATTATAGAGTTGCAGTTGCAAAGATGCAAGCAAACCATACACAAATATTTTATCAACTGTCTAGCGTAGAGAACAAATTCTGCTGCCGCAGCAAACGTGAGGTCAACAACAATGTTAAGGTTTCACCTGCTGCAAGACTGCAAGCTGGCAGCTTAGCCTATAACATGGTTGGTCACATTACTGAAGTTACTCCACATTCAGCCGAGCCAGTACTGAGATGGCAGACCGTTCACGGATGGTATAACTCAAATACACTCGTCTTCGTACTCGACCAAGCAGGAGCAAACTCAGCCTGGCCACCCATCTGTGGATAAGCGCAGCAAAATGAACAGAAATTACCAAAAAACACCAAGGTCATCGGTGGTGACACCATTAAAAAGCTTGTCACTAATGCTTGTTATGATAAGCAGTATGTATGTGCCTATCTGAAACTGTTTTCATGCTAGACGAGCTAATAGCGGTAAAAAACCACTTTTAGGGGGATACCCCTCTTTGATGCCCACATGCACCTGTAGGCCTAATTGAACTTAGGGGGTTAGGACTTGGACTGCTAATCTATGTTTAATGCTGAAAATTTCATTTGCAGGTTGTCTTGATCCATCTCCAGCCATTTTGTCGCATATTGGTCTTGAAATGTGCGCTGCAGCCAAAAGTTGCAAAAAATTTACTAAAAACCACTATTTGGAAGGTTCAAGGTCGATCAAGGTCATCGATGTCAATAAATCTAAAAAGCCTGTCACCAGCGCTTGTTACGATAAGCAGCATGCATGTACCTACCTGCAACCGCTTTCACACTAGACGAGCCAATAGCGGCAAAATAACATCTTTTTAGGGACATGTACCCTCTTTGAGGCCCTAGTTTGAGGAAAACCCCCTCACACAGGGGCATAAAATTTTATCACAAAAAACTAGAGTCCTTGTGGTACCCCACCGTAAAGATTTCGTGATCCTAGCTTGCACCATTTTGATGGGGCTGCAGAGTGTGACAAACACTCACACAGAGACAGACAGACAGACAGATGCCAAGGCCGCGGCTAAGACACCCAACTTACGTTACATAAAAATGCTGCACAAACAGCATGCCACTTGGCTAAATCATTATGACAAGGCTGCAGCCAGCCTAGGTAAATCTGTTGTTCTTATCTGGCAACAAACCATTAGGCCCATGCCATACAGATATTTTGACATACCGGTACTGCAGTGCAGATGCATAAACAACACACACAGGATGACTAGGCCATGAACTATGTTAGCCCTAACAGGATCTCAACAGACACTGCTGCACATGCTAAGTTTGTGTAATTACTGACTAACTAACCGTTATATCTGTCAATATCTATCACACTAACTTGTCAAATTGTTTAGATAACACTTGGGCAATTTTTTTCAGTGATACTGATACAAAATGATCAACAGAGCTGCTAGTGCTTGCACATGTATGCTTCACAGAAGAAATATTACAGTCTTCAGAAAAAGCAAAAACACACTCTCAGACAAAAGCAGAAAAAAGCAACACAATAACAAGCGACCTAAAGATACTGATTATAGCCAGATTCCACGGGTGCCTGCAGACGGGTGCACTGTCAAAGATATGCATTTTAGTATGGTATGCTATGCAGCAGCTCAGTTTTTAGTAGTTTTGAGTTTTTTCGCGAATGTATCTCTGGACAGTGATGAAGTCTACAGGTTGACGAGGAGGCTGTTCCAAGTGGCCGGGCCGGCCACGGCAAAGTCCCTCCGACTGATCGTGGTCCTTGTGCACGGCACGACGAGTGCCCCGCTGTTTGCCGACCGCAGCTGCCACCTGTCGACAACAGACGAGACCGGGGTGCACACATCTGCCAAGTATGATGGCGCCAGACCATGGAGGCACTTGAAGGTGATCATAGCTAGCTTGACGGTGATTCACTGGCAGACCGGAAACCAGTGAAGTTGCAAGTTGACGCAAGTTGAGAAATAGCTGCCGTTACAACATGCCAAAGGCGCAATCAACAGTAAATACATAACGCTGATATGTCTGGAGACTGGACTGAAGCTCTGACTTCTTTCAACTCTACTCTGCAAAAAGTCCTACAAGTGCTCTAGCTAGATTCCATACATATCCAAAACCAGACAGGTTACCACAGAAAACACAGAAAATAGAACGACAGACCAGATCATAAAGTAATTGTGCAAAAACATGGAATCACTGTTCACCAACCCAACTAACTGACTGTGTTTGCCAGGAGACAGCAGCAATTGGCAATTGTACGCTTTGCTTGGGCATTTGACCCATGTTTTCCCGGGCCCCGCTGTGGCTCTCGACGAGCCTGGTTCAGCCATGTGTGACCAAGTCTAGTCGTGATCAGCTGCTGGGGCTATGGCTGCAAGCAAAGTACAGCTTCACTGACGTAACTTGCTGCCAGGTGTGGTCTGCGGGGCTTGGGCATGAGAGGTCCAGGTCCTGCAGCAGTTGTGGAGGTCAACACCAACATGTAGTTGTGACCCATCGATCAGCTGATCGACAACTTGACATTGTCTTGCCACTGTTTGCTGGATGACCTGCAACGTTTGCCTGAGATGCCATTCAGATGTGGATTGCGTGTGGCGCCACTATCTTGGTAGCCACATCTTTCGCGTGTCTTAGACGTTCGTCAGGCCACCAGACATTGTCGTACGTGACACACTGTCATGGTTTCCAGACAGTCGTGCATAGTTTGTCGTGACTTGCGGTTTTATTTGTGGACGTTGATTTGTTAAAGTTTATTACTTAGGCCGCGTTAAAAATTTTCTAGTGTAATGTAACCGACAGATGAGCGTCGGGGAATACCCTAGCCTAATGTTTAAGCCTTTCAATCTACGAATCTGAGATCTGAGCCGTGTAAAACAAGGCTAGGAAGACCCATAATGCAGCATATTGGGACGACCGCATAATAACAATAATAATCACGATAACTACATTACTCAATAATTAGTGGTAATTAGAAGCTAGTTTGAAAATAACGCGATCCAGTATGGCAGTGATTCACAGATTACAGGAACATCAAAGAAGCGTCTGCATACCTTTCCCAGGAGTCCAACAGAAGCAGTAACAGCTCCATGCTAATAAGCAAAAGACAGTAATGATAAATTTTTCTGACAATACATCTCCGGAATGCAGTCGAATGTGCATGCTGGATTCAACTAGGATCGCAACAAAATTAATAGCCGACTCAAACACTAATTCGCAACAGCGGTACACCTGTAAACAAACAGAGCACGCTGAAAACTTCCGGTAAATTCATCATCTACTAAAGTAAACATGACGTAACGCGCTGTCTGGCGAATGCTAGAAACTACTGTTGCAGGTGCGCGCTGACCGCTGATGTGTGCGGTGGACGCTTTTAGCAGTGAATCTAATCCATTATCCAGACGCCTATCTAAACATGTTATAGGTTTTAGTTTTTAGCTGATTGTACTTAAATAGCGGTGCTTATCGTACGGCTGTCGTCTGTCCGTTCGTCGCCTGTTATAACGGATGTAGGCCTATTGCGACTTAAGTCGTCTGGAAACTTTTTACACGAATAATTATAGCCATGTGTCTTGAACCTAGGCATGCAAAATTTCAGCACTCTAGTGCAAGGGAAACATTTTCAAATTCGGGGTTGAATAGAGAGTAGGTAGAAAAATGTGCGTTTTTCAATGGACAGCTGCTCAATGGTCATATCTCGGAAACGTTGAGAGATACGGCCAAGGTTAGCTTACCGGTACTATTAATCACTAATAGGAAGTAGTGGCGTACACCCTTTCAGATAAAATTTAAAAAATTATCGACCTTGGATATGACCTTGATGGTCACTGACAACTAGTACGGTCGGCTATCCTAGCTACAGCCGGGCTTCTTTTGCGTCAATCCCACATGTAGTCATTGCTCGGAACCTAACAGTCTTGTGTCAGCTGGTGTTGTAGACTAGCGCCGCTACTGTGGAGTGTTGAATATCTGATGCAAGAAAGTTCGGAAGCCATCGACGAGCCGCTGTCAACCTGCTCAACTACGGTCTGCAGGCGTTCGGTGACTGCTGCACCAAGATCCGCAAAAGCTCGCCGTTCAGAGCTTCTTCAACTGCATCGCTAAGAGCCGTCACCAAGAAATTAACGGTGACGGCTAATGGGGTTAAATAAAATGCCGACAGCATCTCTACAAAACGGAGACGTAAAGACGCCGAAAAGCTCGCAGGCCAACTAGAGGGGAAAGCCAGCAAGGGCCTGACTGGAGTAGGCTAAGTGCCAGACAATGTAATCAAGAAAGACCAGGAAAACTGCAGAATTCAACTAGGCCGACTGGTTGTTGTTAATGCCGCTGGTTGCCCGAAGATGAAGTCCACGCGGGTCATTAACATTCGTCCAGCTAATGGTTTTGCCATCTCTCTAGGCTCCAGGCAGTAATCAAGAGAAATTACACATTATGTAGCTCCAAAGACGTCACATAATCGAATAATAATCGAATAGGCATTGCACAGTGCACACCATTACATCAGCTACGTGTCTACGACATCATTAGCAAATACATCTGTTATGTCTCTGCGCAGTAATGGATAGGCCTATCTGTCCCTGTCATTGACTGATGACTGACTGACTACAGTGACTAAAAACAACCTGGATAAGCTGTGCTGCTATAGGCCTACTACACTGACGTTCTCAGTAACACATTACCTTATTAGCCTTCATGTCTCGTATGTGCAATAAACGTTAATAAAAAATTTTCAAAAAACGTTCTTATGTAAAAAAACCTATAAAACAGAGTAAATGTTGAATAGCAATGAAAAATATGACCCTCTTTTTTACCTGACTTATTGACTAAATCCATTCTTTTAGGTTATAAGTTCTTTAGTTTCATATTCATTTTTGTCATTAGCTTATATGTGTGAGCAAATTTGAATCGTTTGACACTTCAGTGTATGAATATAAATATTTTAAATCACCCGAATATTCACACTAACTGCTTAACATATAATGGAATATTTTTGAAGTCTGCAAAATAAAAAAAAACAATGTTAAACACGTTTTAGCAAAAAAGAATAATAACAAAAAAAAACGTTTACAAGTGCTTAACGTTCCCTAATACAAATGTGACCTTAATCTTGGCTAAGCCACTGAGAAGAAAATTCAGCGAACCTCGGAAACACACAGCACAGTAGTGATTGCAATCCCGGAGACGAAGAATCGATCCTGGGATCGGGGATTAAAAAATTTGAAATCCCGTTGTTTTCGGGATTAGGCTAACATGATGTTGTTAATTGTTAATAGCCCTACTAGAATCAAGCTACTTCATGCACAGGAATAGAAAAGATGTGGGACATACCGCTAGATATAGGTCTATCCGAACTGTAGCGAGTGACTGCGAGTGTCAGTATGCAACTCGCAGCGCACAGCAAGAACTCTTGTCTTGTGCATGTGAAATATTTCATCAGATGGCTAGAATTGCTATTTTCTCACTTAACAGTCGGAAACAGTACTACTTCAACTAATTGTTTTAAACTCCAACATCCCGGGAAGGGGTGCCTCTAATCCTGGGATTTGGGGTTGGCAAAAACGGCTAGAATCCCGAGACTGCAGTCACTGCAGCACAGTAGCTGGTGGGCTTGATCTACACCGTGGTCCATAAAAAACGTGCCATTTTACTTTTGCCCATATCTTTGCCAATTATTGACCGAATTTCAAAATTCTTTCACTGACCTACTCTGCAGACAATTTGCAATAATGTGGTTATTATATATTCCACCACACCGTAATTGCGTCTTTACACTATCCTGTGAAATGTAAATGTAAGAAAAAACTAGTGATAATAGCGAACATTTAGGCAAATAAAAAAACATGTCAGACCAGCATTGCAGTGAAGGATCCGTATGACACTAAACTGTGTTAAACCCACACAGTTTAGCGTCATACAGACCATTAACCACAACATTGGTATGAAGTGTTTTTTCGTTTATTTACCAAAATGTTTGTTTGTTGTTATCGTTATGCATTCATATTTCACTTATATTTCACAAGGTAGTGTAGAGATGCGTTTACGGTGCGGTGGGATATATAATAACCACATTATTGCAAATTGTCTGCAGAGTGCAACAGTGAGAGAATTTTGAAAATCGGTCAATAATTGGCAAAGTTATGGACAAAAGTAAAGTGCCACGTTTTTTATGAACCACCCTGTATACTGTCACAGAACACATCGAAGAAGACTGCAGAAATGTAACAGTTCGACAACAAGTCAACACGGTGTACTGTATTGTTTTACAAAATCACACATTTACAAAAACCGACGACGATGACGACGACGAACACAACGACGACGAATTATATGCTGCGATGTTGATACAACAAATAAACAAACAAACGCTGTCAAATCAATAGCGCCAGCCATCGACAGTGACACAGAACGATGCACTGGCTAAGAACAGGCCTAGAATGCACAATCTGCCACCATCGCTCACCAGAACTCTGTAAAAACATAGACATTATGACATCATTCATGCCAACTTATCAATGACACGTGTGCAATTTAAACGGAGTGGCCACAAGGTTGCAGAAAAAAAGAAAAAACATTCCCCGGGTTTTCCACGAGCACGAACTTAATTTTCCACAGGTTATCACAACGAAAAGTAATCGTAATAATGGTAATCGGGCAGAGCACTGTAAGCATCTCCAGTAGAGTCCAGAGCAAAGCCACACCCACAAACGTATTTAACAGTATTTTGGCACCACAGAAACTACATGTGATGACACCACTTTGTCTGTTACAAATTTTCCCCTGACGTTGCGCAGAATTCCCCAAGTTTTCCAGGTTTTCCTGCTTTGTGGCCACC
>Ga0209671_1005042_pt1 | contig 13256 bp, 10 predicted proteins | sample WorMetHERISLAND2_2_FD_187401 | JGI IMG/M metagenome (GOLD analysis project Ga0209671, IMG submission 187401) | Marine gutless worms symbiont microbial communities from Max Planck institute for Marine Microbiology, Germany - Olavius geniculatus... | ecosystem: Host-associated > Annelida >... | reverse complement strand
AATCAAATGTTAATTTGTCAATATTTATTAATCTTCCTGTTGCCAGTGTTATCTGTATACTGTAAAAATATAGTTTAACGCAGATAAATGTGACGTAAGTGTGACGTCACAAGCAACTTTTAGCGTCAATGTAGCGTTCGACGGAATTTGAATGCTAGCAGTGTTGATGGAGCGCGGTACCGAGTGAAAAAACTTTGCTTGCATTTCGAGAAGTTGCTGTCATACCAAAATTAGGCCGATGGTATGACCTTTCTGTTGCACCAATCGCCGACAGATTCCGATCTCTGCTTCCGGAATGCAAATGAGTTCCCCTCCCTGAGAGCTCGCTGCATCGACGCAAGGGCCAGCTCATGGCATGTTAACTTTCTCACACGCTGCAATACATGCTATAAACAAAGCATTGTTCGTGATGTCATCATTCCATTCGCACAGCAGTATTTTTATTGAAATTGATGTAAAGCGATGTTTATATTTCAACTGATCAGGGGTACTATTAATTAGCATTACATTCTACACATATTTAGCCAATATCTTTTTTCGTGCGACTTGGACTTTAAACACAATGATACAACTATGCCCAAAAAGAATAAATGTGTTTCAAACAATGGTGATCCATTTTATAAGCTGATTGTCACATCTAGAACTGCTGATTTTGAAACATGGCAACAAAAAATCCAGCCAGCCAGTGTACAATCATCAAAACAAGCTGGGCGAGCCAAGAAGAGAAATCAACAGGCCTCACAAACCAGTTAAATAGATCAGACCCAGGTCTTGCACAAATCTCGTTCCAGCGATGTCCTGGATTAAAAAAGTTGGCGGGAGCAGAATGACACAAATTTTCAATAGATGAGATTATGCTTGCTAAAAATTCAATGTTGGTTTTAAATCCCCCAAAAACAAAAATTTCCAGCCCCAAATTTAGTATAAATTTTTCCTGTAAAAAACTTCACTAGAAGAAAAATCTTCAACAGGCTACAATTAAAATGAGAAGGAAACTGCCCCACCGTGACTCCAGCCACGATGCAGTGTCTCATTCACAGTTACACAAGTCAAACTCTTTGCGATGAGAAGTTTTCTGTTAGAGACGATAAAGCTGTGTCGTAACCGGAGCTCAATGCACTTTTCTGTTCAGCCGCCAGCATCGCGGCAGTACGCAGCTGCAGTGTGTGCAACGACAGATGACTGTGCACTGACGACAAACTTCGCTTCTCAAAGCTGTCCGCACCATCGAGTCCCTGACGGAACGCGTTCACGACACGAATCTACGACGCACCGGCAAACAAGAACCATGCGAGACAACAGCCAGCGAATAAATCAAACCGAACAAACAGAACAGCGAAGTAACAAACAACAGCACAAAATCAAGACCACCGCAACAACGTCCGTGACATAATCTGCCGCCACCTAATGTATAAAGCTGCACTTAATAATTTACACTAAAAACATATGTTGTAGGCACAGTGTCGAGATATAAGGAGGCCACACCCAACCTGACCTTTTGACGTGAAAATTTGCACACCATTTACTCGTGCCCTGGGAAACAATCGCAACGATTTTGGTTTCTCTGCACATTTTCATTTCGATTTAAGAGTCCACGTGGGATGGACAGTCAGGCATGATGCGGGGTAATAAAATGGCTGCAGCAAAAGTTTGAAAAATGCTGAGTATTACCGATTAATTGCAAATGTTCTATGAGAAAAACTCACATATCAAGTAATATGGTTTAAAGTCTTGGTTAGATAATTTTAATGACTGATCCTGCTGAAAATGATAAAAGTGAATAATCAGAACTAAACAGGTTGACTTTTTGACCCTGAAAACTATTTGGTTCTTCTTTGACCCAAGATGCACATGATGCACTAACAAATCAATAAAAGTTTGACAAAAATCTGACAATGCATACAAAAGATGTAGCAGAAACAGCAACAGAATCGACAAATGGAAGTATAGAGAACAAGACTCTTGGACGGACAACAAAAGAACTTTGGATTTAAGAAATACTGAAATTTAAGCAAACAGACCAAAAAAACTTCACTGAAACAATTTGATTTAGAATAGACATTTCCTTCACTAAAAATGCATCTAGAATAATCTGCCAAAAGCTGTTGAATAAAACAGACCGACATTTTTTGTTCATTCTTAAGTCGCCTTATATTGTAACATTATCAAAAAATTGAAGCGCTATAACTGACAGCAGACCAGGTTTGAACAGGATAAGCTGATGGAAAAGAAATAAATTTTTAATAATGTAGAAAATTAAGCCCAAAATTGTGCAACAGATAGGTGCGAAATAGTGTGGATGACAACGGACTTTGCTTCAAAAAACTAAAAAATAAAGAAAATTTGAGTTGAAATTTTTAAAGGACAAAACTTACATATTTACACATTCAAGAAATGTAGCATGCAATATACAGTATGACAACAAACAGCAAAGACATATATGAGAGTCATCAAACGTCCAGCACAACACCGACTAGCATAAATTAGTCTGCGAGTCAGACCATATCTCAATCACTGACACCAATGACAAGCCAAGATATTTTCAGCCTGGTAACGTCACTGTATGCGGTCATCTGTTTAGTCGCCGAGGGTCATATGCACCCACTGCACTGAGCCTAACTGTCCAGTGAGTGCTAAAGCCACCCAAGTGCTGAGAAGACTAGCCACCAGATCTACCAGGCATAAGTAAATACACTGTGTCCCAAAAAAACATCCCCGACATTTTCGACTGTAACTTGAAAACAAATTAACAGATTTCAATAATTTTTGGCATGAATATTCCTGACACAACTTGCCATCAAATGACCGTTTAGTTTCCCACCTCACCCAACGTTTGTTAGCGCACTACCTTGGGAAAACGCAACCAGCAAAATATCACTTTTTTATCCAATGCGATATGATTGCTTAATTAACATAAGGCGTATAAACACATTTTGTTCACATTTCTGACACTATGGCTGACATTTCACTCAGTTGTCCATTTTTCAACTGCCTGCAGTAAAATTGCTTGAAGCGTTGGCCCACTATGTGAACACATGCAAGCAGACGTTTTCTCCATTTATTGACAGCAGTATCGATAAAGTTCTGCTCCAGACCAATCCAGGCACTACCAGTCGATTCTTGACTTCACAAACATTTTTAAACTTTATCTGGTAGACACACTGCTGCATGACAGTCAAACCTTGTAATGGACCTGCTGTTGGGGCCCACAGATTAAGATAGATGGAAATTATTGACGTTTTTTTTCATTCACTTTAACACGTATTATGCTTGGTCTGCTTTCCCCAGGTAGTGCAAAAACAGACATTGGGTGAGGTGGAAACTAAAACACTTGGTGAAATATTTCTGCCAAATATTATTAAAATCTGCTAATCTTTATTCAAGTTGCAATCAATAATGTCGGGGCGTTCGGTCTGCTTTTCCTAGGTAGTGCAGAAGCATACATTGGGTGAGGTAGGAAACTGAGCGGTCATTTGATGGCAAGTTGTGTCAGGAATATTTGTGCCAAAAATTATCAAAATCTGCTAATTGTTTTTCAAGTTACTGTTGAAAATGTCGGGGATGTTTTTTTGGGACACAGTGTAGTTGTAATTGGCCCAGTCTCGGCCACTGCCGTGAGTCGATACACGTGCACTATATATGTTTTGATTCAGCAATTAATTAAAGAAAAAAAAAGAGACAAAAAATTATGTTATAGCAAACGAGTGAAAACCGTTAATGCCGCTTTGCCCGACATGAAGTAAATAATCGTTATCGACGGATTAGTCTTCCGACTTATTCAAAGTATTGTACTTATGTACGTAAAGTAAATAGTAGGCCTATAAACACCAGATACATAAATACGTTAGCCAAATAACCACTCAGCGAACTCAAAGCAGGCCTGCGGTTCCCATAACGTCGCCGTCTCTACCTATCACCTGCACGGGTGACTACTAAGAGACTGACTGGGCACTGGCAGTATGCAGCAGCAGCAGCCGCGGCGCACGAAGTTGGCGTTGGTCATTGGCTGTGATGGATTAGCATCGTAAGGCGTAATGACCGCTGCCTGCATCGTCCGACCATTAGAAAACCCCCTAACCCAGTGATATCAACACATCGTTTATTATCCGCATGCACGTTTCCGGACAGTCTCGTAACCCCGCACCACATCGGCTAAACGCTAACTAATGAGTTCCATACCTCAGTGACATACCGACACATTGGCCGAAACACCTTCCGCCCTCCAGCGTTTTACCCCTTTGTTGAGGAGCCGTCACGTACGTCAAATCACAATCCATAGATCAAAAATTAATAATTGATAATTTTTGTGCGTTAAATAATAGTCGAAATACCTATAAAGCGAAAATTATTAGCGAAAAACAAAAATAAAACTTTTAAAATAAAAGTAGGCCCTATTTGAAACCTAAGCCTAGATCCAGAAGTTTGAACTGTTGCCAAGTGATGGTGGAAACACTGGAAAGAATATTACAGAGCAGCAAGTTTTAAAACCGGAGTGAAAGAGTAAATAAATAGCTACGGTATCTTGTTTGGCGGCATCGCTGGCTATTGCGACGATGTAACCGTAGGGTGGTCTGTCCTTCTGTTTGCCAGTCGGAAAGGGGTGATTCGGGGAGAGGGTTGAAACCCCAGTTAAAATTTGCACTGCAAGTTGCGACCCAACAAACGTTGGATTCGCGGCGACGCCAAAATTTAATGACTGGCTCTCGTTCGTTATTTTACGCCAGCAAGTCTCGTCTAGAGGATAGTCTGTAATCTATCAGCATGCTATAGCTCGGTATTGGCTTGTACAGAAAATCTATCTGCACAGTGGCGTATTTAGGGGGAGGGCCACGGTGCGATGTCCCCCCCCTTTTGGCCGGACCATGAAAATTTTTTACAGGCGACTTTATATGAAAAGGTGCGTTTTTTGCCATTTTCCAGCAAGAATTGCACAATTCAACAATGTTTGATGGTCTTTTGCGTTTCCAAATTTCAGAAAAATGAGCGAATTTGCGGTTTCCATTGAACATTCAGAAGCAAGTGTTTCAGCTTCAGAGGGGCTTCGCCCCCATGACCCCCCGACCAGGGGCTCTGCCCCTGGACCCCGCTGGGGGTTCCGCTCGCCATGGCCCCCCCTTTGCCAAATCCTAAATACGCCACTGTATCTGCAGTAATTTCTGCTTGAAACTGTTTAGCACTCAGTCTCACACCGTTCAAAGCGGTCTATACTTTTTCCACCTTTTAGTTCCTTGTGTTCATTCCTATGCAAGAACTACGGACAGTGCATGCGGCACATTTTTTGTCCGTGCATCATGACTGAGACTGTGACTAATTGGTAATGCAGCGCCGTCGCTCAGCCCCGTGACGCATCCGACATTCGCCAGATGTCGCGCGACATTGCAGGCTGACAATACTGAAATGCGTCGTAGACTCGTACGTTTACTCCGCTCGAACGCTGAATCACGTTCAACTTCAAATTACAAGCACAGAATACAGCGTGCTCAGCAAACTCCCCCCGTCCCCTTGGGAAAATTTTTAAGGGAGACCCCCGTTTCTTGTTGGGTGTGGACTAGCAAGACTTGGTCATTCTTTAATGCGTGTTTGCCGCCGAAGTTTGCAGTCGACCAAAATCGCGTCTAATTTTGCCGATTTTTGGCCCATAAAATTTTTGGGGGAAGGGCACCCCGAAATTTTGAACCGGCATTATAAAAATCGGCCTAGGTTTGATCATTGTGTAAAATTTCACGCCAATCGGCGGACGAAAATCGGAGATCTCACGTTGAAATTGAAAAAAAATTAAAACATCTGCAGTAAAACAGAAGTCCGCTCCGAAAACTATTGTTTCCGGGCAGACTAATAAGCAGCATTTTTTCATTATTTTATCTCAAGATTGTACTGGATAGGATGTCACGGAAATACATTTAATACATACATACAATTTATAAGGTATGACTTTTCTCATATGAACATATTAAGGTGCACTTTACGACAATCAGGTGTCAAATACCAAACAATGTACAGATAAATCCGAGTAGGACCAGAGGTTATTTTCAAGTACTAATCTCCAAAAGCACATTTCACTAAACTCATACTACATAAGGTGAATTTTGGATGTAGAAAGCGACAAAACAAACTTACAAAAACCAAGTATGTGTTACGGTTTGCAGTGTGTGCATTCAAACTTTTTATCTGTCAACTTATATTCACATTCTACACAGTGAGGCATAAAAAACACAAAAAATTCATCAATCATAACATAAAGGCGGATTATCAGACTTTAATAATTTTTCGTACAACTATTCTAGACACAACTTGCCATCAAACGGTTATTCAAGTTTCCACCTCACCTAACATAAAATAAATGCTTCTGCACTAACCGGGGAAATTAAAACACATGAAATCAGCGTTAAAATGAACAAAAAACGCCAAAAAACATCTGTGACACTACTGACAGGAACTTGGAGAAAGATAACGAGATTTTTATAGTTTTTGGTATAAACATTTCTGACAAAACTGGCCATTAAATGGCCATTCAAATTTCCAGCTCATCTAACGTTTGTTGCTGCATTACCTGGGGAAACAGAACAAGTGCAACATGAGACAAAAAAAGAAAGTAAAACATCAGTAAATTTAATCATTACAGTACATAACAGCTCTGATCACAGTCCATTCGACAGTATTTGCAATGTTATGCAGCAGCAAGTTTATGGGACGCTGTTTAGGAATATCAATGAATTCAAGAAGCGACTGGTTGAAGTCTGAAGCAGAACATTATCAACACTGCTTTCAACGAATGGAGAATGCATCTCGCTGCCTGTGTTTGCACAAATGGCCAATATTTCAAATATTTACTGTCAGCAGTTGCACAACTAAACAATTCGATAAACTATCAACCAGTGCTAGAAATTTGGAAAAAATGTGCCAAATGTGCATTATTTTAATCAAATAATGATATTGCATTGAACAGAAATGTAATAATTTGCTTGTTTTGTTTTCCCCAGGTAGTTCAGAAGCAGATGTTGGATGAGGTGGGAAACTGGACGGCCATTTGATGGCCAGTTGTGTCATGAATATGTGTACCAAAAATTATTAAAATTGGATAACCCTTCTTAAAGTTATGGTAAAATTTTTTTTTGTGTTTTTTATGCCTCACAGCATTCGCAGGTTATTTCATAAAGTTTGCCACTTGGTTATTACACTGCAAGAAACATCCTGAATAACTGCGGTCAGTAGAGATGTCCAAAGCCGACAACTTAACTTATACATACAAAAAGTATACAGAGATGAGGCGAGAGTAATGTGGATCAACATGAAACTGAGAACCCAAATGCTGTAATTTGTGTAGTCCATCATGCTTATCACAAAATTAATTCATTTGTAACAAGACTAAATGCTGAAAACCTACTCTTTGTGGTAAAAAAGTGCAAGAACTCAATTTTTCATTTAAGAATTTTCTGGTTCCTTATCTAGAACCTTAGATAAGGATCTGGACTGCCATCAAAAATTAATCAACTTGTCCATACCCTCCAAAAAGAATTTCAATATCAACCCATAATTTTGCGGATAATTTGCGGACAATATAAAATTACACATACAGGCATTCACACAAAGACACGGACCCAACCAATCAGCTCTCGCTCCTGTTAAGATTATCTTTCAAGCCTCCTACTGTGAGTGAGACCAGTTACCTTAACTTTCTCTTTAACTGTAGAGTGAAACTAAACAAAAAACTGACAAGATCGGTTCAGTGAAATGCTAATATTATTGAACAGTTGCCCAAACGTTTCCACAGTGCACAGCATTGTGAATCGTCGACTTAGCTGCAAGAGAAAAAGCACTATTCCCACTTTTATTAACAAATATGCTCATTAATGGCACCACATGAAAAGGTAAATTCACTGCTTGCAATTAATACATATTATCAGCATGTGAGCCGCTGAGCTCAACTTTTAGCTCGGATCAAGAACAACTCATGCTAAGAAACACCGACATAACACTGTAACTTAAAATCAGATTTTTAATGGACATCATTACAAGATAATCATACTGTATAATTTCCACGTTAAGACGACTGTTGCAGGTATTCACACACAACATGCATTTAATTACACAAGTGAGGTACACCAAGACAGCATGTGCCACTGCCCAGCTAAAGAAATGTATAGCGAATAATATTCAAAGTGTACAAGACAGAAAACCGACCACTGCTCAAGATCACCATTCGCCAATGACAAGAATACAAGTGCACCATGATGGACTGCATCTTAACCAAGATATATAAGAAAAAACAGCCGAGAGAAACAGTTAACTGGAAACAAATGTCTCATGTCTTCACAGCGGGAACAACAACTGTTGATTCGATGGTTTGAATTAATTACCTATAAAACAAGTGCTCGGAAAGTACTCTGACCCAACGTCATCTGCAGAGATGTTACAGAAATCAGCTAGCAAAGTGTGTGCAGCAAGACTGGATACTAGAGTACAACCTCACCACCCACCGAGTGGCAAACACACATACATCCTCATCCGTATTAACAAGCACAACGTACTAGCGATAATAAACAGTGCGTGTGTCGACCACAAAAAAAATGATGAATACAGCCCAAAGTTGACCAAGTAGACTGCGTGCAAGTGGCCACGGCGAGAGCACCAAGGGCTACATGGCATACTTGTGTGTCCAGTCCTTTGCCAGCTGGTTGTATCGATCCTTGTCGGTCTTGTACATGCGCGCGATCTCCGGTACAAGAGGATCATCGGGATTTGGGTCGGTGAGCAGCGAGCAGATGGACAGTAGAACTGACAACAGATCAGCACAACATTGTCTGGGAGTCAACATCACAGACCAGGTGCAGAGCTATACTATGTTCTACATAGCTAAACATCTAGCTATGTTAATATTTAATAACACAACAAATGACTAACATTTTTAAAAAGTCCACTCATTGCATCTCACCATAACTTGAGCAGACATTTCAATACTGAGTTGATTTACATGCAGTGTTGAGTGCCCATAATAAATTTTTAACATTTTAGAGCCAAAAATGTAATGTAATGTATCTCTGTGCATGCAACTAAACTTCAAAAATAAACCATTACTGCCACTTTTAGTTTGAAATTTTTTTGAAGTCTGAGCATCATACACACTCATAGCCTTTAATCTTTAATTAATAATTGAGATTTTTGCTCGTTCAGGGATGTAATAAAATATCAAAAACAAAACACATTCAGAATAAAACCAACCAGTTCCAGTTACAAGGCACTGACATTTATTTGAATAATACCTAAATTACTGGCACTGAACTGTGGCAAAATTTTGATTTTCTGTCAAAAATTAATTAGAATTCATTCACCAGCACAAAAATGTGATATCAACTTTGCTTCCACCACTTTTCAACGTCACAGATTTACTTTACCATTACTCCATGTTACGCCCAAATAGCAAACTTCCAGGAACTGCTGAATGTGAACATATTACAACCAGATAGCTTCCAAGTCATCCAAACCATGAGTGTCAAGCACTGCAGAGGCAACGATGAAACAACTTAACAATAACACTACCAGTAATATCATTATTATCAAAAGAAATGCCTCATGACAACACAGAGTAAGTAAACCATACAACAAATATGAACCTTTACTGATGGTTAATGCTGGGGACCATTGTGATCGCAATATATCTAGACATATGCTGCCGTTGCTGTTTATGTTCGGATGATATATTCTTGTTGTGAAGGCAAGCTGCAGAAACAAAAAAATGATATGTCAGCAAAAAAAAAAACAACAAAACTGCTGCTGGCCACTGCATACCAGTAATCATACAAGTGTGTATAAAAATGCTGAACACGCTCTAGGCTTGCTTATATTAGTAAAGTTTGCATATGAGATTGTTATTTAACAAACAGTGACAACAAAACTGACACAAGATTGACTTCTAACATTTTTCTGTAAATGGCGAACACGCACAAGATTTAGACTCAGTTCAAGACTGAGGACTCAATACAATTATCATTTTTCTTGTTAACTAAATCAACTAAAAAAACTAATCCCAAATCATCTACCCAATAAATCAGTTTTACAAAACATGTGTACTTGTGTAGTCACTAATGAGACAATTTTTAAACAAATTCAAATAAGTCACACTACTTATACTATTCCCAAACTGCTAGAAATAGCAGCATAGAAGTCTGTGCCAGCTATTCATCCTACCTTCGGAGGCTTGAAAGGGTAGTCTGTAGGAAAGTGAATTGTTAAGAAGAATACTCCGCCCTGGTATGGACTGTCCGGCTGAAACGAACAACCACACATGACAGACTGCATCTTTCCAATGCAATCAGTGCTACTTGCATCACATGTTCATCAGACAAGACAACTGTGTAATAACAACCATCACCTTTTTCTAGAAGTACTGTATGTGTATCATTATTTTTTAACCTACTGCAAAATTCTAAAGGTGTCTCAGAAATTAGCTGAAGCAAGCTTATGGACTGGCCATAATCCAAGCAGTCAACTGAAACAAAAAAATGGAATTAAAATGACGCAACAGAACTGAAAGACGCTAAAACAAAAAAGTGCTTTCTTGGTCATCCCCTGAACGAACTAAGATTTTCCGATCAAGTTCAGTAGAAAAAATGTCATGCTGATTCATGCATGGGGCCCATTATTAAAACAATGATTATTAAAATATATCATTATTACTATGTGCCAGCCATATGTGGCTACAGCAACCAGTTCTATCTTACTGGAAAACTAACATTCATCCTGACAGAAAACTCTGGCTACGAATGGCAAAGAAATTATATTATTCAGCCTGTTCATCTGTATCCAAGATAACACAAACACCCAATCCAAGATAATAACTTAAACAGCTGCAGACTTCATAAAAGTTTGGCACTTGGCCATACACCAAAAAAACAGTTTGATTTTTATGGCAAAATTTTTTTTTACAAATTCGGGATTCATCTAGCACCCTATAGAATTAGGAAAAACCGAGATACCATGACTGTTGTATTTGAGAGGTAACAGCGCTATTCTTGGTGAAGGTTTGAGACCTCTGATAACTCACAAATATGAATAAATTACAGCTACTAACGACCATGAGTGACTAGCAAAGTGTGAATTAGGGATGTGAGGAACTTCGTATATACGCATTCGACGACACGTGAATACTGACCACTTTTCAGCCATTCGGTATTTGATGAATAGTTGGAAGAGTTTTTGTCGAATGCAAATATTTCATTTTATTCAACTTGACTGCACTTTGGATAGGGGATATTGACTGAAGAGAACACTGAACACCCTGAATGTTTCATTTTCTTAATTAAACTTTACTGATTTAAACTTTGCCATAGATACTGATTTTTACTGACTGTACAGTGTACACTGAACAAATACTTTGTTTCGCTTTATACAAACACTGGTATCTAGTGAAGTTTTCTTGAGGCTGAACAAGTATTGGTATTTGCATTTGCTATTTGATGAATAGTAAAGTTAATATTCGCATTCAACAAATTCAAACATTTTCCCACTTCGCTGCAACCCTAGTGTGAATGGTACAAGGTATGAAATAAGAAGAAATTCAGCTTACCGGTCCCATGATTGTGGCTTGCCAATGAAATACTAAAAATACACACAAATATGAACTCAGTAATAATGAAGCTGACTGAAGCAGAATATTATCAATATTATATTAAATAAATATACTTGTACATAGTGCTAAAACAGTTGACTAAACTGTATGCATTCTGCAAAATACAAATATGTACACTGTACATACGATAATCAGGTTTCAGTGACTTTTGTATAGGTAACTATTTATTGAATATGAACGTATAGACATAAAGTCAAGAATATGAATAATTGCTATCCATTCCTAACCATCCATTCCTAAGATTCGAAAAATAATAGCAATTTAGCAAAAAGTGAACATGATCTACCACAGACAGCATAGAAAAAATTCATCTAAATAAAGAAGATGCAGAAAGATGGCTGTGCCTAAAAATGTTTTGCTTCTTCGATGAGCCTGGTAACTAGATAGGCAATAGTCAGAATGAAAGCAGGTGTGAACCTATACGTCCACACTCGACATCGTGTTACCATAGCTACATGCAGCATAACCATCTTAGTACACTGATTAACATTAAATTAGATTTTACACTTAGTCGCTCACGTAAAACTAAATAGATGTGATTTATAACTGACTATTCATTCAACAGACTGAGATGCTGTGAAATTAGTAAAGCTGCAAAAATCAATGAGTATGTGATTAATCATAAAAAGTACCAGTAAACTTGAATAAAAAAATCGTAATTGATAAATTTTTGATTGCAATCACATCACTAAGAATTTTCTGCAAAGTACCGGTAGATATAATGTGTCCCAGCAACATCTGTTTCATGTACATGACTTTTCTGTTCAGCTACATGCATTGTAAAAATTAAAATAATCATCCCTTTTTCGAGAAACTAGTTGTGTTAAATATTAGAACACTCGATGAAAACCACTCAGTGATACTGTCTTAATGCATTTCTGACAGCTGAGAAACTGTTAACAATTATCAGTGTAAACATACTGAGCCTGCTTGTTCACTGTTCTTGGACAATCATCAGAGTTTAGCCTTTAATTGAAACTAAATTTAATTAATTCATCATTAATTTTTTATCCTCGTGCGCTACGTTCCTAATGTAGCGAAAAGGAGTATATGACATCAGTGTAATATATTAATATTGAGGACCGACTGACCACCGACAACCGATCTCCCTTCCTAGAAGAGCCTTCCTGGAAGAACTTCAAATGGCCATATCTCCATAACAATGCAAGATAGATGCATGGTCACAATGGACCACCCATAAAAAGTCGCCCACCGCAAGTCGAACGGTCAAGTGACCGATGTCACGTGACCCCAAAAAACAAGATCATGATTCATGACCCTGTTATATTTGAGGCGTCATATCTCGAAAATGGTGCCGGATGCTTGCACTGAGGTATAACAAAAGCAATAGCAACTTTCGTCATTGACCATTATTGGAAATTTTTCCGCTCAGCTCTATAAAATCAGACAATATTTTACTAACTTCAGAGAGACTATTTTCAATAATGACCTTAAGGCCAGTCACTATTAGTAGACGGTAGGGTGATTCAGAAAATATGAAGTTTGGATTTTTTCACGGGGCACCATCTCATTTTGTTGCATCTTATGAAAAAAAATTCTGTAAAAAATTTCATGGAAATTGGTTAATATTTAGAGGTTGCTACCAGCTGTCAAATATTTACATGGAAGG